>ERZ777011.2877-NODE-2877-length-12335-cov-17.016287_pt1 | contig 12335 bp, 17 predicted proteins | sample MGYA00374964_ERZ777011 | MGnify/ENA primary metagenome ERZ777011 (study PRJEB29310, sample SAMD00008975) | mouse gut metagenome | study: EMG produced TPA metagenomics assembly of the Metagenome analysis of fecal microbiota from mouse which was promoted...
ATAAATACTGGTCTACAGCGGTTTTTATACTTAACAAACTGTCAAAGATGGGATTTTATAAAAAAATACCATTGTCAAAAACTAGTGTCGTTTACGAAAATGTAAAAATCACCACAACAAAACAAAGGAAACGCTGATACCCTTTGCGTTTCCCATTTAAGAAGTGTGATAAGTAGTTCCCCGTACCCGTCCATAGATATTACTCATATTTTCACACTCATCATATAAATCCTGATACATTTTCGTTTCAATCACAGAAAAGCCTGCTTTTTCCAGTGTTTTACAGGAGGCAGTATTATTTACACTTGCTGTAGCGACCAATTTTTTGAAATGATACCTCGCAAACAAATACTCCACAAAGCATTGCAGCGCTTCCGCCGCATATCCATTTCCGCGATACTTCGCGCCAATAAAATATGTAACGCCGACTTCCTGAAAATCCTCATAATACGAGCTTCCTACAGAACCGACCACCACATGACTGTTCTTATCCTCAATCGCATATGCCAGATACTCATGATAGGGGTTGTCTTCTGCTTCTAACTTGATCGCCTCACTGATAAATTCTTCCATCCATTTATGACATTCGCTGCAATCACCGAAAATCTCCCACAAACTGCCGTCTGATGCCATATCGATAAAAGCTTTTTCGTCAGTGGGCTGTATGCTTCTTATGATCAGTCTTTTTGTTTCTAAAATCATATCCTGTAATCATCTATCCTTCATACTTATCTATTATTGATTCTCTTGCAATACAAATGCAAAATGGGAAGCAGTTGCCACCGAGTACTTTTAATGAACACTTGAAAAAATATTACATTGAAACTACGAAACAAATCATGCTTTCATCACTCGGATAGTTATTATTCATGCGGTGTACAAACATGTACAAACAGATTTATTAAAGAGTAAAATGCTCCAAATACTATCTAAACCAGCATTTGAAGCAAAAATAAAATGCCCAGAACCGGAATCGAACCAGTGACACGAGGATTTTCAGTCCTCTGCTCTACCAACTGCTAGGGCAGACCTCGTGAAGTCCGATAAACACTGGACATATTACATACATTCGTAGGATTAAATCCTCATTCATTCGTAGGATTCGCTTACGAACGCTTTATATGTTACCATAAGAACGCCTAAAAGTCAATCCCAAATCAAGATTTTTTTCAATCTGATTTTCGACTACTCTATCACGATTATTTCTATTGTGGAAGGTGTATATTTCCCATTTGAATCACTGAATGTCAGTGTGAATGATTCTCCAATCAGATTTTCATTATCCACACCCAACTTAATGCTGTTATCATTTACAATCTTTGTGGTAAACTCGCTTTCAGCAAATGCACTGGTAATTGTCCATGTGCCAATAACATTTGTAACCTCATTATCATTTGCATCAAAGAATTTACCTGTATATGTCCTGCTATAGCCATATTTTAGATTTGTATTGCCTGTAATGGATGATTTGCCTGTAGGAGCGTCTGGCTCTGTTGGTTCTGTCGTTCCACCGCCACCACCAGAAACACCGCCAACTAATGTATCAACCTCTGCTTTACTGTATGTTTCATCCTTGGTGTAGTAATTGGATAAATCAGTTGCCGGTACATTGGAAACAGCGTTATTGACATATGTTTCTGTGGCATATCCCTCATTAGCGAATAGTGATCTAATTTCATTCTCTGTAATAGGTTCTGGTATGAGATTATCAACCTCCTGTTTATTATAGTAGTTCGACAAATCAACTTCCCCACCTGTGGCTACTTCTGTAACAGCAGTATCAACATATGACTTTGTAGCATAGGACGCTAAATCTTCCCTTTTAATATAAGAAGAAACATCTAAATTCCCGTCCATTATCTGCTGTATATACTTCTTCAATTCTTGCACCAAATGCCTTGCACCTGCCAAATCAATATATTCTGGCTGTTCATAGGTATATCTCATACTCCAAATTCCTCCTTCAACATATCATCAATCGTCTTATTGTCTACAACTTTGTATCTGCGTTTCGGAATTGGCTCCCTTGTATACATCAGAGAAAAGCAACTGTAATCTTCCTCTGGCTCTGGAATAGCAGCAATCTTATCCTTTACCTGTTGGATTCTTGCTTCTAGGAACTGATATGCCTGTCCTATATCACTAAATTCTGTACTGATACCTGTCATAAGGTCTATGTCGTTCGTAACGGCTTCAAGTATATCTATTACAGTGAACAATAATTGTTTCTGCATTGTAGGTTTATCATATTCTTCTGTAGGAGATAGGTTGTTCTCCGTGAGGAACTGGATATACTGCTCGTCTGTAAAATATTCCTGATTGGATAATTCCATCTTTAATCTGTCTAATATTTGCATTGTTGAACTCCTTTCTTCTATAATATAAAGATGCATCAAAAAAGGACTGTTCACAATGAACAACCCTTTAGCATAGTAATTGTACTATTTTTTTCTCTTTGAAAGCGTCAAAAAAACTATTCCTATCACAACCAATATAATCGAAATCCACAAAAGCAATGTTGGTGCATATCTTAAAAACAACCACTCAAATGCTTCTGACTCATATAATCCTCTCGTTATTTTTTTTGCCCTAAGAGACGCTTCCGTATTTGCTGTACTTAAACCAAATACCATTGTTATTAAAAACAATATGCCGCCAAATGTCAAGAAATTTTTACCTCTGTTTTTTTCTCTTATATTTATTTTATCTTGTTCTGTTTCTATTTCTGTTCTATTTATAGGATATCCACACCCAGGACAACTACTCGCTTTGTCCGAAATTTCTTTTCCACATTCAGGACATTTAAAAAGTGCCATTTTCTAATCCCCTCTTTTGTTATACATAATCATAGTCATATCTGTGCTTCCTGGATATTGTTTTGCAGCTATTATAGATTTTTTTGTTTCCCATGACAGCCCATAATCAACATCTTTTGCTTCACCATATGATTCCTCCAATCCCTCTATTACCATACTATATACTTCTGAATCTGTCATATTACTATCAGCATTTGAAACCATTAGTAATACCGTATCCAATTTATCATCTTTATCAAATTCAAATTGTATCATAACATATATACCTTCTATACCATTAAAACTCTGCTTATACATCGCTAATGCTTCTTTGTTCAAATATGACTCCGAAATATCCTCTCCATATTTATTCTTTATCTCATCATACGAAATCCCCCACTTATTATTATCAAAGTACCCTAAATTAGAATTATTTATATATATAGCAATAATCAATATGAAAAAAGTCAATACAATACCTATTGCAATTGGTAATTTCCTAATTTTTTTCTCTTTTTTTATTTCGTATCCACAATGTGAACACTGTCTGACTTTATTAGAAATCTCCTTACCACATTCAGGACATTTGATTAGATTTTTCTTTTCTTCGATTAAAGGGAAACCACAATAACTGCATATATTTGAATCACTTAAAATTTTCCTTCCGCATTCAGGGCACTCTACCATATTAGAATGAAAATTCTCTGAATCAATATCTACATTATTTTTACCCACAAAATAAGCCAAATTTCCCCTAAGCACATTTTCACAGGACGAACATTTATAAACTATTTTTTCATTACCATCATCCAAAGGATGTCCACAAGAAGAACATTTTATTAAATGCTGATCTGCTTTTTGCTTTTTCAACTCTTGTATCTTATACAGTTTAGATAAGCTAACCTTAAACGCTTTGCCACACTCTGCACATTTCCAAACAATCATGCAATCATCATTTAAATCCATTCCACATTTCGGGCATTTAATAAGTGCCATAGCGCAGATCCCCCAACAAAATATTTTTACTAATCTTCGTGACTATATAATTTAGGTTTTCGTGCCAAACCACTAAGTTTATTTGCCAGTTCTGCATCGGCTTTTTGCTTCTTTTCCTTTTCTTCTTGTTTACGCTTTTCCTCTTCCTCTTGCTTAATTCTTTCAAAATGCGCCCTTACTCCATATCCACAATTCGGACACGCTTCTGCACTATCTGATACATTTTCTCTACCACATTCAGGACACTTAATTAACGCCATACTCTTTTTCTCCTTTGATTTTATATTGAAACCAACTAATCCTGCATTGCTCTACGCATATTAACATTTTTCATTTCTTCCAACCATTGATATAATGTAGCAAACATATTATCTATATCTTCTTTTCCAAATGTATGAAAATCGAAATCATCAAAATCATAACATTGAGCCATTTTCTGAATTGCCGAAACCGCTTTATATAATGCTAAATCCATATCATAAGCATCAGAAAATAAACCTTTTATATTTTGATATTGTTTTACTGTCGCTACAAATCCATTAACATATCCTTGGACATTAGAAATACTTTTTACAGATTGCCACTGACCTTGTACTCGCTTATAATCATTCTTCCATTGACTTTTTATATGTCTATCAAAATAAGAGTTCAAATGATATTCTGCATTATAGGTCTTATTAAATTCTGACAATTTATCCTTTAGATATTCTTGTAAATCCTCCATTTCTTATTCTCCATAGATATTTTTCTTTTTATTATACCTCACATATACACTAATTTCCACATTTTTCTACTATATTATAAGTCGCTTTGTTTCCATTCGTCCAGAATCTTCAAAAGTTCCTCTGCTTCTTCCTGTGTTATACACCGTTTCTCCACAATAGCAAAACGCTCTATGATGGTTTCTACTGATGGATGGAAAAATTCATATATTCTGTTTCGTATTTCTACTATAATATCTTCTTTCATGCTCTAATCAAATTCCAGTTTCCATAATTTCCCACATGAACAGAAAATCTTGTGCCATCTGTAAGGTAAATATTTATCAAATCATTCCTATCTTCAACCATAATATCCTGTATGGGCAGATTATCCGTATCGTTCAGCAGATCAAATAACCTGTCCTTAATCTCGTCTTTTGTCATATTTATACTTTTCCTACTTTTTGATACTTATTGCCACTTCAATATATCACACAGAAACTTGATATACAATATAAAAGTAAGAAAAAGGAGCAAAAAGTATGAACAAACCATATAAGCAGAAAGTAAGTGTCTCTCTTGATGAAGATGTAATTGCTGAAATCAAAGAACTGGCAGATAATGATGATCGGTCATTTAGCCAATATATCAATCTTGTGCTAAAGGAGCATATCGCCAAGATTAAGGGTAAGGATAGTGAGTAACAATCCGTTACTGACTTATATTGCTGTGAATAAGGGTACTCCGTTTTGGAGTAGCCCTATTTTTTTGCTGTGGGGATTTTTTGAAACAAGGTAAAAAAATAAAAACGTCAAGGGGTAACGCAAAAAAATTACAAATTTTATAAAATTTTAATAATTAAATTGTCTGATAATTTAGTGAATTGCATTAAAATAACGCTTGATATGCGTTCGTCATATTGCACAAAATATGCCCTATTTCTCCTTAAATAACACCTATTTTTTGTGCATTTTGTCATTTAATATTTTTGTGCATATTGCATAACAGTACCAATAATGGGATATTACCACTGAATTTACTGGATTCTACCCCTCAAACACCCTAAATACCCCTATTTTGGCTCTAAATCGCTTATAGGACTCCGAATCCTACGAAAATTACACCATGAAATCCGCATTTCACCACTATAAAAGTTGCAGAAATGCAGAACTTGTAACTTTGCTCCTGAAAATATACCGTAATAGTGTTGTATTATGATGCTTTTGATTGACACAGGATTTCGTCCAACAATATCCTTATAACCGAATTGTGTCTAATCGACTTACAATTAGTTTAATTGTTTACAATTTTTATACAATTTATCGTATACTATATATTGTATCCCCATTTGTCATTATACACTATATATTGTATATACTCGCTTTAGCATAGTAAAGTTTCAAGATGCCAAGATGGCACCTTGATTCATGTGAAGTAGAACAGAAGTGTGTATTTTTAGCATGGAATCATCACCACATATTCACTACACACTTCCACCACTCAACAAAGTTTACTTATTTCCTACTTCATTACTAGGTTTTGTCTTATCATTAGAACCCTCCACAAGATTTTGTGTACCCTTATCTTCACCCTCCAGACGCTTCTTTTCAACGTCTACATCAGTGATAATCTCACTCTTTTCCATTATGGTTTCACGACTAATTGCGCCCATTTCCTGCAATGCCTTGAGATTAGCAACCATTTCTGTACTTGCCACAGGCATAGATACATTATAAATCACATCAACATCACTCTCAGCAGAAATACCTTGCATATTGAGTATTTTCTGGAATCGCCTGAACCTCTCCTTAAAGCCGATATTCAACCACTTCTTGTTTTCTTCACTCAGCACCGATGCCATCATCAGGAGAATTTGCATACTGACTTCGCTGATATTCGCAATATTGGTATTACTTCCCAACACACTGGGAATATTCGCCACATCATTAAGAAACTGCTTCATATTGTCCAAATACAGCTTGATTGTATTATAATCCAATGAACAGTTTGTATATTTGAAGTCCCCATTATCCAAATTAAGCACATATCCAGTAGCATCAGCAGGAATAGAACTCTCTATATATTGTCCAGTAGCAACAGGTAGCGCATTTAACACGTTCACATAGATACTGTCCCCTAACTTGCTCATAATATCTTCCAGATCATCAAGTATTGGTTTAATATCCGTCAGCAATGACACACCAAAATTATAATCTTCGTCATTAAAGTTATGATAGTGTATTGGCAATCCAACACTCATATCTGTAGATACAAGCATCTCATCACCGCCCTCATTGCTCCAATGCTCCACATAATTAGGATAATAAACATCCCAGTATGTAATAGACGTATAAGCATCTGTCCAATGTTCAATAAATGCAATATAGTTACCCATATCGTCATACACAGGATAAGCACAGGCATCATCTAATACCTTGCTCTTTATCATGCCATTGTCAACATATATGACTTCATACGCATCACCAAACTTATTTACCCTGTCCAAAATCTCATAATCAACAGTATCATACTGACCTAATCTATAAATATCTGCGAAAGTATTAGCAGTATTCTCATCTTTGCATGATAACTGTACTGGTTTCCCTAATAAAAACGTATCGTGAAAGCGTATCACTGTCTTTGCATAGTTTAGTATTGTCTTTCTGACTATCAGCGTCTTCCCTTTAAAGTGACTGTCCTCTCGATTCAGAACTTTGTGCCTACCTGCCAAATAATCTTTATTTGCAATCACACCGGCAATCCTTGACGCATGGCTGCCCTGATTAACTTCTTCCATAAACCATTTCGAATTATTGTTATATTGCTTACTTATGTAATTATCTAATCTATCCATATGTCTCCTTTCAAATCTATGCTGAATTTTCTAATGTACAACTGTAAATTTCAGAACCAAATACATCCTGTGATAGAATGTTCCACCAACATATTAAATTCCAGAAATCTACATTGTACATTAGATTAGAATGGATACCAGAACCCATTCTTGTAACCCTGTATACAAAGCCAAAAAGAGGAAACTAAGTCATCGTGCGATCCTGATACGGCATTAAATGCACCGTTATCCTCAGCCACGAAAACCTTCATTTCCTCTAATAAATCATCACTCACTATACCAACCAGACCTTTATCAAACCACTCACGAGCGTCATTTACCGCTAATGACTTTGTCTTATTATTTGTGTCAAAACCTACATGCCACACAGTACGCTTAAACTCATCATAGGTCTTATATTTCGTGCAATTCATGTAATGTTTCTCGTACCTTAATCTCTCAATTACACTATGACCTCCACTTGCCTTTTCAATCGTCAATAGTGCTTTGTTATACCATCTGCCAATAGCGTCCACAATATCAGCAAATAAGTATGGCTTTGTCTTATTATTTTTGAACTGTAAGATCTGTCTGCAATCCTTGTCCATTATAAATATAGTGGAATAATCACGTTTACCCCCAAGACCTTCACTGCAATCTATCCCCGCAAAATATTTCATTCCCTTCTTTGGGACTGCCCATATTTTCAATGATTTATTCTGTACATATGGACGTAATATATTAGGAAGTCCTACAATCTTATCAAGTGCCAAAGGTACAATCTTTTTCTCAGCAATCGACTGTTGTAATCTGCATACCTTTGTGTTATCAAACACGCTTGCACCAGTAGCAATAAATGATTCTTCTGGTGTGGACGGATATTCAACATGGAAAGCGTCAAGTCCTGATACACTGATTTTTTGCCTTCTCCACACCGCCTGTTCTGGTGTCATGCCTAATTTAGCAAGACGCTGTTCTTCCTCGTCATATTCCTCTTCTGTAAGCATATTATCATTATGCTGTGCCTTATATAAAGCAACTGCCTGTTCATATTGAGGGATAAAAAGTGATCTTCCGTTTATCCAATTAAAGAAAAAATAGCAAAAAGCATTTTCACCGTTTTTTGCCTGTAAAAGAAGATTTGCGTATGAATTGAATCCATTTGATGTGCTTTCGATGATTACGGTTGCAGAACTTGATACAGCTTGCATGACTGACTTTAACTGTCGATCCTGATCCTTCCAAAATGCAAATTCTGATAAATGTACGATTGCATTATATGTACTCCCACGCCCTACATCACGGTTTCCTGCCGTCATACAAGTAATGCTTGAACCGTTTGCAAAGGTAAGTGCCTGTCGGTTATTCTGCAATAATTTAGGTCTTACCCATTCCGGCAATGAATAGAACATCTGCTTTAATTTATCAAATACTGCATTGGTACTGGTCTGATTATGAGAAATTAGAACACAGGTTGCATTATCATGTACTATACACTCGCGGATCGCCAAACTTAAAGTTACGCAACTGATCCCAAGCTGCCTTGATTTATTTATAATGTTCAAATGTCCTAAATTCTCTACAAGTTTTCTCTGCTCATCCGTCAGGACAAATGGCACTATATTAGCTTCTTTGTCTGCAATCCTAATCATAGTTTCAATCCATGCAATCTTATTTTCATCCTTCCACAGCCAGTTTAACTTTTTAGCCGTTTCCAAACTAACTTGCATTGATATTCACCCCTTTTAGAAGTTCATCTATTTCACTTTCCGTCTCTTTATCCACACACATCTTATCCAACTGCCTATCCATATCATCAAGATATTTGGCAGCGTTCACATCACCACTCAATGCTTTCTTCGTCATTTCCTGATAGCGTTTCATAAAATTGTATCGTTTCATATGCTGCATATAAATTATCATTCCACGCTGTACATCATCACGAATGAGCCAGTTCTGTTCACAAAAATCTTCTGTTTTGTTCTCTCCACTCCTAGTCCTGAAATTCATATCTTGCTTACATAAATCATCCCATGAAATCCTCGTATAGTGGTCAGAGTAGTACCAACACAGATAGGACGCCAGATACGGCTTCATTACTTCCTGTAGTTTCTGCAATAGAGATTTATCACTCAGTTTCGCCATATCTTGTTGCCTCCCTTAATTCTCGTGTAGCATCCATACATTCTTTTACAACAAGCATACAATCCTTTATTGCAAGCTGAAGTTCTAACATATGGATATCCCTGTCACGCCTTGCAATTTCATACTTATAACTATTTTCTTTCATTTGATCCATTAACTGTTCTGCTTCTGTTGGTTTTCTTTTATATAAAAACATGATTATCCTCACTTTCCACAAAAAGTTGGGGAATGTATCACACTCCCCACTGTTCCTTCAATTTATTTACAAGTAACATCGGCTCATTATCTCCATTCAAAACATCAGGATGAAACTTCGTAGCCAACACACGATAAAATTTCTTCAAAAATTCTTTCTCTTTATCGGTGTAGTTACTGCTTGAACCAATCGAGTAACTACCATCTCCAAAACCCTTAAAATATTTTTCCCATTGCTTTTGTTGCTCTTCACGACTCCTGCGCTCATATTCTCGCTTCGCTTCATCTGCTTTTTTCTTCTCTTCCCTCAATTTGGAAAGTTGCTTATACAGGTCTTGATTCATCACTTTTAAGTGAATATCATAAATCTGTTCAAAAACATCCTCTCCATAAAGCATATCAAAGGTCTTTTTCTCAAGTTCATATTTTCGTATCAAATTCAGATGTTTATTATGTACTTTATATTCCTTTGAACTATGCCATTTATCAGATTCTTCTCGCTCAATTATATTTATCTTTTTATCAATCTCATCATAGATTGCATCAATTTCTTCTTGCCTGTCTGGAAACATATCAATCAGTTTTTCATCAAAAATCTCATCGCCATAAACATAATGGTCTATAAAGTCAAACCAGTGAAAAGTTCCCATGACTACTTGCCGTTGTCGTACCTTCCCACCTTCACGATATGATTCTTTTACAACAATCTTATAGGAATAATTTTCACGTTCAAATTTTTCTTCTGAATATCGCCACCCATAGCGTATTGTAGTACCTATGTTTAATGTTGTGGTAACTACATCTTTTGCATATCCATAAACTTTTGATTTACCATAAATTTTTTGCACTGCAACATACATTTTTTGTGTCCTCCTTAAAATCACTCAATACTGGCATATCTAAAATTTCTTCAATCGTAAAATCATGCTCCATATTAACTGGTTCTCCCCAGTTATCGTTACCACCAAAAATCTGTTCAATATCCGATATATCATCCTCTGTCAGATATAAGAAACCATCATTAAAATCAGCGTCATAATGTTGGAACAATGCTTTTTCGATTGCTTCTATATCAGCTTGTTTCATAAATTTTCTGTAACTTTTTCTCAGAGTCCTTCTTACCTTAGTCCTGACCCTGTTTGTTATCTCCAATGCAAGTGCATCAATATCACCATTTTCAAGTTCCATATCTGTAATTCTGATTCCTCTGCGATAGTCCACAATTTGACGCTCATTACAAATAGAACAATGCTCTGGAAGATATGTTGAATGTTGGCACGATAATTCATCATTCAATATCTTTAACACATCATCATGGTCTAGCAGAAAATCGTTCAAGTACATCACTCGAAGTTCATTAAATTCATCTGTCAATTTCTTTCTACCATAAATGATTTTCAATAGCTGTCTGCCCTTCATCTTCTGGGTCAGATTATGCTCCTCATTCATTTCATTGCATACAATCGTTTCAATTTCCTTTATATCATCATTTAAGCAATCAGTAATTACATCCCCAGTTGTCCGTTTTCCCAACTGGTAAATAAATTTAATTTCGTCATAATATGTAACCATATCTTTCTTTTCCATATAAGACAGCGATTTTAAGAACATATTTTTTAACTCAGATTTTGCAGCCGAAACATATTCACAAAATAACTTACCATCAGAGATATTACATTCTTCACACACAGCATCAACCTCATCATCATGATATGGAGCATTACAAATTCCTCTGTTCATTAGTTCCAGTTTGGTACAATACCAATCTGTGAATGAATACCAACTAGAATCAAGGTCAAATTTTGCCTGTAAATACTCGACCATAGGTTGAATATTTTTCGTGTTATGTGCGCCACCACAATTACTTTTTGACGGTTCCACCAGATCACGAATCTTACTTGTAAATATGTATGATTTTTTAGGTTTATGGGTTTTCCTGTTTTCTGGATGATAAAATTCATAAGCAGATTCAATCTCATGTATCTGTGCTTTCTTTGAATTACCCTCTGCCACTTTCCATCCTACAATTTCGCAAATCTGCGAATAAGTGTATTCTTTGTTTAGTTCTAACATTTCTTATCCTCTTTTTATTTTACTTTTTTGAATCCGTACTTTTTGGAACACATTGATTTACATATAGAGTTTTCGCTACGCTCAAAAGTATCTGATTTTTGATGTTACATATTGAACTTCTACATAGATATATATTTTATTTTCCATTTTTGAACATACGAGAATGACATATAAATAACTCTTATATATGTGCATCTCAAATGTTCAAATTTGGAAATCATAATATAAAAATGATACTTTTGAGTGCGTAAGCACGAAAACTCTATATATACTTCTCAATGTTCATTTTTTAATCTATCCAATAATCCTTCTTCATTTCTGAAAATAAAAATACTTCTCTTGTGATCCACATCTGTTTTATCAGCTTTAATATCAGCAATCGTAAATCCCTCTTTGAGTAATTGTCTCGCTTTCTGTGCTGTAAATACTGTTACAAATTCCTTCATTATAGATTTTCTCCTTTTTGATTTTATTTTTTCTGTTGGTGTGTACCCTCTGGTACGCTTGTACATAAATAATTTCTTCATCTGATAACTCTTTCTCCATTTGGAGAAGAAGTTCCATTAAATATTCATTCATCTTTTTGTGTCCTTTCTA
>ERZ777011.2879-NODE-2879-length-12327-cov-2.203308_pt1 | contig 12327 bp, 14 predicted proteins | sample MGYA00374964_ERZ777011 | MGnify/ENA primary metagenome ERZ777011 (study PRJEB29310, sample SAMD00008975) | mouse gut metagenome | study: EMG produced TPA metagenomics assembly of the Metagenome analysis of fecal microbiota from mouse which was promoted...
ATAGACAATATTAAAAAATTAGTATATATTATATAAAGAACAAATTAAAAAAGGATTGTGAGCTTATGCAGAATAAATTTTTAGAATACAGAAATGAATATAAAGAATTCATATATCACAGCTATGATATAGAGGAGGATAATAATAAGATTATAATAACATATAATTTTGAAATACCTAATCTTTCTAAGTTTAACCCAAGAACAGAAATAAACAAAAAAGATATAAAATTTAATTCTATTGATGATGATTTCTTAAAGTACATAGTATTTAATCTTGGTATGGTAGAATTAATAAGCTACTGGAAATGTGTATGCCCTAAAAAGGTTATAGTAGAGTGCGGATACTTAAATAATGAACAGATACAGTGGTACAAAAAGCTATATTATAATGGCTTGGGAGAATATAGATATATAAATAATATAGATGTTGAAATGCAAGATATGTTAGATATAGAAATATGTTTTAAAAAACAAGAGATAAAACAAAGAGTAAATACTTTAGAGAATGAAGGCTATCTAATTCCAGTAGGTGGGGGAAAGGATTCAATAGTTACACTAGAGCTTTTAAAAGAATATGCAAGTGATAGTTATTGCATAACAATAGGAGGAAAAGAGCCATCTATGGATAGTGCTAAAGAAGCAGGATATAGTAATAGTCAAATAATAGAAGTAAATAGAATAATAGATAACAATATAAAAGAGTTAAATGCAAAGGGATATTTAAACGGTCATACACCATTTTCAATGATGTTAGCATTTTTATCATATATGATAGCTTATATGACAAATAAAAAATACATACCATTATCAAATGAGTCTAGTGCTAACGAAAGCAATGTTGAAGGACAAAAAATAAATCATCAATATTCAAAAAGTTTTGAGGCAGAACAAGATTTTAGAGAATATGTTACAAAATATCTAAATCCAGATATTCAATATTTTAGCTTTTTAAGACCAATTAGTGAATTACAAATAGCTATGCTATTTTCAAGGAACGAAAAGTATCATAAGATATTTAGAAGTTGTAATGTAGGAAGTAAACAAATACCATGGAAATGGTGTTGCAACTGCCCTAAATGTTTATTTGTATATTGCATATTAAGTCCATTTTTATATAAAGAAAAATTGGTTAATATATTTGGAGAAGATTTATTTGAAAATGAAGATTTATTAAATACATTTATAGAACTATGCGGATATGGAAAAACTAAACCTTTCGAATGTGTTGGTACTTATGATGAAGTAAAATTTGCTATAACAAAAACTATAGAAAATTTACAGTCAACAAATATGGAATTGCCATATTTGTTAGAGTACTATAAAAACAATTATAGTTTAGTAGATACTAGTGTAGATATCACAAAAACATACAATAATGAGAACAACTTACCTAAAAATCTAGAGGAGGTATTAAAAAAGGAGATTTTAAAAGATGATTAGCAAACTATTAAATTATTTAGAAAATAAAAAAATACTTATACTAGGTTTTGGTGTTGAAGGAAAATCAACATATAAATTTTTAAGAAGAAATTTTCCTAAAATGAATTTAACAATTTGTGATTCAAATGAAATTGATATAAATTCGCTAGAAAATGTAGAGATTTTACAGGGGGAAGAGTATTTAGAGAGAATAAATGATTACGATATAATAATGAAATCACCAGGGATTTCATTTAAAGATATTGATATAACAAATTTTAAAGAAAAAATAAAGAGTCAAATAGAATTGCTTCTAGAATTTGTAGATGTATTTACTATAGGTATAACTGGAACTAAAGGAAAAAGCACAACAAGTTCTTTAATATATGAGGTATTAAAAGAACAAAACAGAAATGCTATTTTACTAGGAAATATAGGAACACCAATATTTGAATGCATAGATAAAATAGAAAAAGACACAATTGTTGTGCTAGAGCTATCATCACATGCATTAGAATATATGAAGTTATCACCTAATATTTCTGTACTTTTAAATGTATTTGAGGAGCATTTAGACCACTATAAATCACTACAAAATTATATCGATGCAAAATATAATATATTTAAGTATCAAAAAGAAAATGATTATGCAATATATAATGTAGATAATGAGTTAATGAAGGAACATAAGGTTAATACTAGTGCAAATCTAATTGGTGTGTGATAATGTATGTGTATATAAAAAGAATAACTACATTTATTACAATGAAGAGACTATATATGATGTGTATTCTAATAGACATTTACAAGGAGAACATAATTTAAATAATATAGCATTTGTAATGGCGGTTGCAAGCATTTTAAACTTAAATTTAAAAAAAGCACAAGATACTATAAATAATTTTAAACCACTAGAACATAGGCTTGAATATGTAGGAAAATATAATGATATAGAATATTATAACGACTCTATTGCAACAATACCAGAAGCTACAATAAATGGGATAGAAACATTAAAAAATGTTAATACAGTAATTATTGGCGGAAAAGATAGAGGAGTAGATTTATCAGGATTAGTGGATTACTTAAAAACAAGTAATGTAGAAAACATTATTTGTTTACCAAAAACAGGTCATGATATGGCAAAACAATTAAAGAATAAGAAAACATATACTGTAAATAATTTAGAAGAAGCGGTTTGTATAGCAAAAAAAGTAACACAAAAAAATACAATATGCTTGTTATCACCAGCAGCATCAAGCTATGGGTATTTTAAAAACTTCGAAGAAAGAGGAAATTTATATAAGAGTTTAGTAAGAAAGAATTAGAAAAATTAATTTCTTTAATTTCCCACAATTTACCTGAAATAATATGATAAATTTGCAAACAATAAAGTAAAAAGGAGAATTTATTTTATGGTATATGCAAATTTAGAAGGAAATATTTATCCTGAAATATTTAATGAGCAAGCTAGTAGAATTTTAGATTGGATTAGAGAAAATTCTAATACAGATCCTAATGCATATGAAATGACAAATTTATTTTTACTAGGAGCAAAATATGTACATGAAGGTTTTGATATAAATGTAGATACTCTAACCCAAATGTGGGATATCAGGGCAGGAGATTTTGAGCAAGTAGGAATATCTAAAGATAATTTTGTTTATAGAATATGTGAAGATTCATATAAATCAGTAGTAGAGAATAAACCATTAGTAAATGATGAAGCATCACACCATGCATTAAGAAAAATGGCTGCAATAGGATTATGGCTAAAACAACAACAAAGAGATGGAGAAACTCTACATTATGATAATTCTCAAGAGTTGCTACAGTTAGTAGAAGCATCAAGAACCTTAAAAGGAGTACATCCAGAGCTTTTTGATAAATACAAATTTATGGATAATCTTAATGTATTGTCTAGACTGCAACCGGAAAATGTATTGTCGGGAAGAGTATCAGACACAATGCAGCAACTGAATAATGAAAAAACAGCTAACATTGAAGGGAAAGCTTCAAAAGAAGAAACAACAAGATAATATAAAAACAATAGTAATAAACCTTTTAAAATAAGCATAAAATCAAATAAGCTTATTTTAGGAGGTTTTCTATGTTTCTTGTATTTAACAAAGAGAAAATATTATCATATGTAATTGCAATGAGTACAGTTGCATTGCTGTTTGTATTTGCAACAAGTATATATCAAGAAGATAAGATGAGTATTGAGACATCTACTGGTGTTCAAAAAGAGCTTCCAGTATATGGAGTAGATACAGAAGAAAGTAAAGTAGCATTAACAATTAATTGTGCATGGAATGCAGATGACATTGATTTAATATTAGAAACTTTAAATAAACATAATTGTAAAGTAACTTTCTTTGTTGTTGGAGATTGGGTGGATAAAAACCGGAGAAGCATTAAAGAAAATTCACGATGCAGGGCACGAAATACGGAAATCACTCAGATACACATCCACACGTAAATAATTTATCATATGAAAAAAATGTAGAGCAAATAAACAATTGTGACAAAAAAATAGAGCAAATAACTGGAAGTAAAACTAATCTATATAGAGGACCATATGGAGAGTATAATGATACTGTAATAAAAGCTGCAAGAGATACAAATCACATAACAATACAGTGGTCAATTGATAGCCTAGATTACCAGTCATTAACAGGAGAACAGATGTGGGAGAGAATTGAGCCAAAATTGCAATTAGGAAGCATTATTCTAATGCACAATGGAACAGAAAATACTGCATTAAGCTTAGATATGCTACTTACAAAAATTGAAGAAAAAGGTTACAAAGTTACAAAAGTTTCAGATATTGTATATAAAGAAAACTATACAATAGATAATAATGGGATTCAGCATAAAAATAATTAACATGGGTTACAATATCTTTGGAGGAATTGATATGTCTTTTATTGGTGTTGTAACAGATAAGAAGAGCGAGTCAGAAATATATAATAATTTATCCAAAGATTTTGCAGATAAAAAGATGAAAAATAAAGTGATAATGATAAATGAAAAAAATATAGATAATGTAAAAAATATAAAATTCGAGACAGTATTAGTAAATAAGAAGATATCTAAAAATATGCAAACAATGGAAAAAATTTTAGATAATGCAAAAGTTCTTGTTGTTAATTCAGATATAGATACAGGTTTAAATAAAATAGATAATTTAAGAATAACTACAATAACTTATGGCTTTAACCCAAAGTCTACAGTAACAACTTCAAGTGTTACAGATGAAGAAATGCTACTTTGTATACAAAGAAGTATAAAAAATATTAATGAAAATACTTTAGAACCACAAGAAATAAGAATAGAAAAATCAGTACAAAATAAAAATCCATATATTATTTTTGGAACACAAATCGTTAGAATATTATATAATTGAGAGCAAAAAATAGAAAAATTTAACATTTTATGTAGACAAAACCAAAAACATGTTGTATAATAGAATTGTTGAAAAACTTTGAAATTCTAAAGTTAAACATTATAAAAAATACAATAGATAAATAAAAAAAGGGAGGAAAAGAAATTGGTTACAAATTATGCCGATAATAACTACTTAACATTAGTAGGAAAAATCACAAGTGATAAAAAGTTTAGTCATGAAATTTATGGTGAGAGTTTTTACATATTTAATTTAGAAGTTCCAAGACTAAGTGGAAATGAAGATATTATACCAATAACAGTATCAGAAAGATTAATAAACGACATGGATTTATCAATAGGAAAGAAAATAATAGTAGAAGGACAATTTAGATCATATAATAGTTATGAAAATGAAAAAAACAAACTTATTCTAACAGTTTTTGCAAAAGACATTATAGACTACAAAGAAGAAGAAACAGAAGTGCCACAAACATCTAATGAAGTAGTACTAAATGGATATATATGCAAGAAACCAATTTATAGACAAACACCATTTGGAAGAGAAATAGCAGACATATTACTTGCTGTAAATAGAGCATATAATAAGTCTGATTACATACCATGTATAGCATGGGGAAGAAATGCAAGATTCTGCCAAAATATAGAAGTTGGAACAGAAGTAAAGGTTATAGGAAGAGTTCAATCAAGAACTTATGAAAAGAAATTCGAAGATGGAACAAGCCAAACAAGAGTTGCATACGAAGTATCAATAGGTAGTATGGAATTAGTAGATAAAGATGAAGAAGGAAAGCAAGAAGATAAAACAGAGCAAGAAGTTGGATAAGGTTTATGCTTTATAATTTATACATTATATATAAAGTACTAGTGTTTTGATAAAAAATCTTAATACTAGTATTTTTTAATGCATATTTCGCACGAGCAATGCTCGCTCCTACGATAACATATTGCAAAAACTGTAGGGGCGACCAGTGGTCGTCCGTGTGGCGAAGCCACTTTTCTTAAAAATAATATCTAAAATAACATTAATACTAGTAAATTAGTGAGAAATGTTATATAATATAACACAATGTATTTTTTAGAAAGGTATAAAAATAATGGATGCACTAGTAAAAATATTGCCTAATTTTAAAAAGTTTAATTCGTATATTGCAGATGTGAAAAATAAAATAAATCCTATAATGTTATCAGGCCTTACTGACTCAGGAAAGGTTCATTTTGCATATGCAACAAGGTTTTATTCAGATAACCCCATTTGCATAATTACTTATAATGAAATGCAAGCTAAAAAGTTAATGAAGGATTTATCTTTTTACGGTGATAAAGTATTGTATTTTCCTAAAAGGGAGATTTTAAACTTTGATTATATTGCAGGTAGTAAGGAGAGTTTATACCAAAGAATAGAGAGCTTAAATTCAATTTATAATAATAAGGCTCAAGTTATAGTAACTACAATTGAGGCAGTTTCACAAAAAATGATTTCAAAGGAGAAATTGTATAATAATATACTAAAATTAGAAGTTTCTGATACATGTGACCTAAACGAATTAAAAGAAAAATTAGTTAATTTAGGTTATGAAAGATACGATTTAGTTGAGGCAAGAGGAGCTTTTAGTGTAAGAGGTGGAATTGTAGATGTTGCAATAACAGATAAAAAAGGCATTAGAATTGAGTTTTGGGGAGATGAAATAGATAGAATTAGTGAATTTGATATTTCGATATATCAACACAAAGATCTACTGATATGATGACTAATGTAGAAATATATCCAGCCCATGAGTTCGTTCTTGAAAAAAATTTAGAAGATATTATAACTAATATATCTGAAAATGAAGATGTTAAAGATGCAGAAGATATAGAATTAATGAAGACCGGTGATTATCTTAGCAAAATAGAAAAATATTTTAACTATTTTTACGAAAAACAAGAGACTTTTTTAGATTTTATCTCTGATGATTTTATAATATTTTTAGATGAAGTATCAAAAATTAAAGAAAGAATACAAAATATTTTAAATGATAATGAAAATATAATAAAAACACTTATAGAAAAGGAAAAATATGTACCAAATTCTTTAAATAATTTATCTGATTATTTGGAATTTATAGAACACATAAGAAATAAACAAACGATATATCTTGAAAAACAAGATATAGGTTTTGTTGATAAACAAAGTATGCATGCAAAAAGAAACGGATATAGCTTTAGCTATAGGGAGGTCAACTTTTTTCGCAGTTCAATGGATTTACTGTTTGAGGAATTACAAGAGGCAGTTAAAAATAAGAAAACAGTAATTATCATTGCAGGGCAAAAGGAAAATACTAAAAAAATTTATGAAGTTTTAGATGAAAAAGGAATTAGCTCTATACATTATTATACAGATGCAACTAAAATTCAAAATGGAGCAATATATATAACAGAAGGAGAAATTAGTACAGGATTTGAGTGCTATGATTTTGACTTACTTGTAATATCATTACAAGAACTGTTTTCAACACCAAAGAGAAGAACAGTTAGAAACCAAGTTTTTAAACAAGGAGAAACAGTAGTTTTTGCAGATTTAAAAATAGGAGATTATATTGTTCACAAAACAAATGGAATAGGACAGTTTATCGGTGTAAATACTATTAAAGCAGATGGAATAGTAAAAGATTACATTAAACTAAGATATAAAGATGATGGAGTTCTATATATACCTACAAATAATTTAGACAACATAAGAAAATATATAGGGTCTAATGATGGAGAACCACGTTTAAATAAACTAGGCAGTAAAGAGTGGGCAAATACTAAGAAAAAAGTAAAAGCAAATTTACAAGAAGTTGCAAGAGAATTAATAGAACTATATGCAAAAAGACAGAAATCAAAAGGGTTCAGTTTTACTAAAGATACTCCATGGCAAGTACAATTTGAAGATAGCTTTCCATATACAGAAACAGAAGATCAGCTAAGATGTATAGAAGAAGTAAAAAAAGATATGGAATCAGAAAAGCCAATGGATAGATTACTTTGTGGTGATGTGGGATATGGAAAAACAGAAGTTGCAATGAGAGCTGCTTTTAAAGCATGTTTAGACCAGAAACAAGTTGCATATTTAGTTCCAACAACAATTCTTGCAAATCAGCAATACGAGTCATTTAAAGAAAGAATGGAAGAATTTCCTATTAAAGTTGAATTGTTAAGTAGATTTAGGACTAAAAAACAGCAAGAAGAAATAATAAAAAAGTTAAAACTTGGAGAAATTGATGTAGTAATAGGAACACATAGAATTTTAAGCAAAGATGTTGAATTCAAGGATTTAGGGCTATTAATAATAGATGAAGAGCATAGATTTGGAGTAAAAGATAAAGAAAAAATAAAACAATTAAAACACACTGTAGATGTTCTAACAATGACTGCTACACCTATTCCTAGAACACTTCACATGTCGATTGTAGGAATAAGAGATATGTCTGTTATATATGAGCCACCACAAAACAGAAAACCTGTACAAACTTATGTGTTAGAATATGATAAAGAGGTAATAAGAGAAGCAATAACAAAGGAATTAGAAAGAGGAGGACAGGTATTTTATTTATATAACAATGTGGATAACATCAGCTCTAAAGCAGAGAAAATTGCATCCCTTGTGCCAGAAGCAAAAGTTGGATTTGCACATGGACAAATGACAGGAAAAGAATTAGAAGAAATAATGCTAGATTTTGTAGAGCAAAGAATAAATGTAATGGTATGTACAACAATATTAGAATCTGGAATTGATATACCAAATGCAAACACAATAATGGTGGAAAATGCTGATAGGCTTGGACTTGCTCAATTATATCAAATAAGGGGAAGAGTAGGAAGAAGTGACAAACAAGCATATGCATATATTATGTACAAAAGAGATAAAATATTATCAGATATAGCAGACAAAAGGTTAAGAGCAATTAAAGAATTTACTGAATTTGGTTCTGGATTTAAAATAGCAATGCGAGACTTAGAAATAAGAGGAGCGGGAAGTATTTTAGGAGAAATACAACATGGACACATGGATCAAGTTGGATACGATATGTACTGTAAACTTCTAGATGAAGTTATAAAGGAAATGAATGGGGAGACTATAGTAGAAGAAGTAGATGTACAAATTGATATAAATGTTTCAAGTTATATACCAGATGAATTTATTGAAGATGGTAGCCAAAAAATTGAAACATACCAAAATATTGCATTATGTAGAGATGAAAAAGATATTATTAATGTTACTGATGAGATAATAGATAGATATGGAAAAATGCCAAAAGAAGTTGAAAATTTATTAGATATAGCAAGAATTAAGCAAATGAGCAAAGTTGCATACATTACTAAAATTACACAAAAGCAAAACAATATTGTTTTTGATTTTATTGCAGAAGATTTTAAAATGAGTATAGTAGATAAACTAATTGAAAAGTATAAATCCAAGGTTAAGTTTTCGCCTTCACAAAGGCCATATGTAACATTAAAGTTAAATGAAAATGCTAATATAATTTCAGAAATAAAAGGATTTTTAAAAGAAGTTATAGAAGCATAATGAAAGGAAAGAAAAATGCAAGTTATTACAAGTAAAGATAATGAAATTGTAAAAAATATAAGAAAGCTTAAGGATAAGAAGTACAGGAATTTAAACAACGAATATATAATAGAGGGAATAAAGCTAATAGAAGAGGCAATAGGCGAAAAGGCCAATATAAAAACAATAGTGGTATGTGAAGATTGTGTAAAGTCAAATGAAATAGATGCAAAAGTATTATATGAAGTAGCTAAATATAATTGTGTATATGTAGCAGAAAAGGTATTTAATTTAATTACAGATGTAAAGACTCCACAAGGTATACTTGCTGTTGTTTCTAAAAATAATGATAATACAAAAATAGATTACTCAGAAGATTTAATAGTAGTGTTAGATGGAGTACAAGACCCAGGAAATTTAGGAACAATACTAAGAACAGTAGATAGTATAGGACTAAAGCAAATAGTAGTATCAGAAGACAGTGCGGATATGTATAATCCCAAAGTTGTTCGTTCTACTATGGGAGCAATTTTTAGAGTAAATGTAATAGAATCCAAAAACATAAAAGAAACGATACAAGAAATAAAGAAGCACAAATTTAAAGTTGCTACAACATACTTAAAAACAGATAATACTATATACGATATAGAATACAGCAAAACAGCAGTTGTAATAGGAAACGAGGCAAATGGAGTTTCAAATGAAGTATTAGATTTAGCAGATGAAAAGATAAAAATACCAATGTTAGGTAAAACAGAAAGTCTAAATGCTTCAGTAGCAACAGGAATAGTTTTATACGAATATGTAAGACAAAAATTAAACAAAAAATTGTAGAAAAAACAACAGGGGACTGTCACGTGGCCGCGGAATCGTGGCTAATCGGGACTGTCCCCAATGAATTTGCAAACAAATTATTCTTCTACTTTTGTTAAATTTTCTAATAATTTAGGATATATATTAACTGCATTGTTCTTCCAATTGTCTGCTATAATTTTAGCTTGTTCTCTAGAACCTGCATATGTTGTTATTTCAAATAAAATTCTATTATTCTCAACAATCTTACACTTTACACTGTAATCTGTCTCAGAGTGTGGTATAAAATCTGCAGTTATAGAAAGTTCATCTTCTATTTTTTCTAAATTTTCTTTGAATTCATTATCTATTCTAAACTTAGTAATACCAGGTATAATATCTTTTACTAAATCCAAAGTTTGCAAACCTTCGATTGTTATTTCGTAAACAAGTTCATTATCTTCATTATTGTAGTTAACAATAAATTTGTTTTCCAATAAATCTAATAAAAACTGTTGAAAATAGAAATAGTTCATATTGTCTATAGATAGTACCAATTGTAATAAAGCATCATTTGAGATTGGTTTATTAATTTTTGATAACACATATAAAATTAAAGCTTTTTTTTCTGCTAAAGTTTCGTTATCAGATGCTAATTTCACTAAAAACACTCCTTAAAAATAATAAATTCTTTTGAAATTATATCATAAAAAATTTTTAAAGTATAGTATAAATTGACATAATTATGAAAAACGAGGTATAATATAAGTATATTAATATTTTAAGGAGGTTTTTTCGATGGCTTCAATGAGCTTATATCGGAAGACAGATGATGTGACAGAAAAACTTTTGGTGGGAGTGAGATCAGACTCGGAGATTAACGGAATTTCGGTAAATGCGAGCGATTTCGTAACCTATGCGAGTGGGCAGATAGAGATTCGCTTGCCGCGGAAAAAGGTACTCGAAAAGTACCAGCTGCCAGAAGAAGAGTTCTTGAGTTGTGCAGAAGCAATTACGACATTCTTTGGACCTACTGAGCCGCCAGAGGAGCAGACACAAACAAGTTAAGCCTCAAGGGCTGTAGCGCAATGCTACAGCCCTTAACAATTGACATAATTATATATAAAAGATATAATAGACATATAAAAACTTTATTAGGAGGCTTTTTTATGCGCGAATATTCATTGTCCCGGACTCCTTGGGGAGTATCAAAAACATCGGTGTTTAACGGAATTCCGATAAATGCTGATGACTTTCTGCAAATGGCGGAGGATTTTTCAGGTTTAGTTCCTACTGCTTCTACACAAGAGACCTTGAAGAAGTACGGAGTTAACCGCGAAGAATTTAACGACTTTGCAAAAGTGCTTTCAGACTTTATGCATGAGCCGTATGAACAGGGAAAGGAATGCAAAGGAAGTATCTAAAATGCAAATGGCTACAGTGTAATACTGTAGCTTTTTGCATTTTTTTGTCGATGAAAAAGACTTTACACTAGCAAAAAAGTATAGTAATATAAAACATATTTATTTTAAATTGCAATTTTTAAAAATTCTAAAAAATTAATTCTAAATCTTAAGATTTTCAAAAATTTCCAAATTAACACACAACTTACACAAACTAAAGAAGGGAGGGCAGTTATAAAGTGATTAGTTATACTAAGACTAATGTTATTGTCATTTCTTTAATAATAACAACTTTTCTATTTAGTATAATAGAATTTTCAATATATTCAGTAGAAAGGGCATTAAGACATAATAAAGAAAGTATAGTAATAACTAATGATGAAATTAATTTAGAGCAAAATGAATTAGAGCAAAACACTAGTGATAAAGAAACAATTGCAAGCAATGTAGAAGAACCAAAAAATATATGGACTATTTCAATACCAGCTATAAACTTAGAAGCTCCAATAAAAGAAGGTACATCTCAAAACGTAATGAGCAAGCATGTTGGACATTTCGAAAACACAAGTAAATGGGATGGGAATATAGGGTTAGCAGCCCATAATAGAGGAGTTGTTGTAGAACACTACTTTAAAAATATTAAAAAACTAAAAGTTGGAGATGAAATAATATATACAACAAATGAAGGAATAAGAAAATATACTGTTGTGACAAACACAATTATAGATGAAACAGATTGGACATATCTGCAAGAAACACAAGATAATAGAAT
>ERZ777011.2881-NODE-2881-length-12325-cov-4.552323_pt1 | contig 12325 bp, 10 predicted proteins | sample MGYA00374964_ERZ777011 | MGnify/ENA primary metagenome ERZ777011 (study PRJEB29310, sample SAMD00008975) | mouse gut metagenome | study: EMG produced TPA metagenomics assembly of the Metagenome analysis of fecal microbiota from mouse which was promoted...
TTGGCGGGCACGTTCTTGGTGGCCACGATGTCCACCCCGGTGCCGCACACGTCGGCCAGCACCACCTGGCCGATGACCACGGGGGCCTCCAGCTCGATGTGCTGAATGGCCTTCACGCAGTCGAAAATCTTGCCCTTGGGGATGTCGTTGGCGGTCTTGACGGAGGCCATGGCCAGCTTGCCGCCCTTCACCTTCACGGTGCTGGTGACGATGCGGGTGGGGTTGGTCAGCTCCTTCTTGGCGTAGGCCTCCCCCCGGGGGCAGGTGTTGCCCTCCACCTTGGCGACCTCGCCGCCCTCCATGGTGACAGTGAGCGGACAGCCCAGCGGGCAGTTGATGCAGATCAGATTCTTCACTTCCATGGTCTTACGCCTCCTCCAGAGTTACGGTGATGCCTTGGGCCTCGGGGTGGTCTTTGAGCAGGCTGGTCTTGAGGATGACCGTCTCCATCTCGCCGGGGGCCAGCACCGGGCGCTTGCGGCTGAAGATGCAGGCGCCGCCCGCGTACACCGCCACCTTTTTGTTCTGATACACGTTGCCCACCCGGAACCGCAGGGTGACGGTGTCCCCCGCCGCGTCGGGCCGGATGGCCACGGGCACGGTGTAGCGCACGCCGTTCTCGCACTGGATGGGCAGGGCCTTGTGCTCCTCTTCCTGACAGCCGGCGGCGATGTAGTCGGCGGCGTGGCGTCCGGCGGCTCCCGCCTCCTCGGACACGTAGTCCACCAGATCGTGGACGTGGAGCACGTTGCCCGCGGCGAACACGCCGGGAATGCTGGTCTCCAAGCTCTCGTTGACGGTGGGGCCGTTGGTGATGGGGTTGATGTCCACCCCGGCGGAGCGGCTCAGCTCGTTCTCGGGGATGAGGCCGCAGGACAGCAGCAGGGTGTCGCACTCATAGCGCTCCTCGGTGCCGGGGATGGGCCGGTTCTTCTCGTCCACCTGGGCGATGGTGATGGCCTCGACGCGCTTTTTGCCCTCGATGTCCACCACGGTGTGGCTCAGCTTCAGGGGGATGCCGTAGTCGTCCAGGCACTGGACGATGTTCCGCTTCAGGCCGCCGGAGTAGGGCATGAGCTCGGCCACCACCTGGACCTGGGCCCCCTCCAGGGTCATGCGGCGGGCCATGATGAGGCCGATGTCGCCGGAGCCCAGGATGACCACCTTGCGGCCGGGCAGATAGCCCTCCATGTTCACCAGCCGCTGGGCGGTGCCCGCGGTGAAGATGCCCGCCGGGCGGTAGCCGGGGATGTTCAGCGCGCCCCGGGGCCGCTCCCGGCAGCCCATGGCCAGGATGACCGCCTTGGGATGGAGCTGGAACAGGCCGTCCTCCCGGTTCATGGCGGTGACGGTCTTGTCCGCCGCCAGGTCCAGCACCATGGTGTTCAGCTTATAGGGGATGTCCAGCTTCTTCACCTGCTCGATGAACCGCCCGGCGTACTCGGGGCCGGTAAGCTCCTCCTTGAAGGTGTGCAGACCGAAGCCGTTGTGGATGCACTGGTTCAGGATGCCGCCCAGCTCGTTGTCCCGCTCCAGGATGAGGATGTCGCGCAGGCCCGCCTCGTGGGCGGCCACCGCCGCGGCCAGGCCCGCAGGGCCGCCGCCGATGATGACAAGTTCGTATTCTCTCATGGTTCAGCCCTCCCTCAAATGGCGTCCTTGTTGACGCCCACGATCAGCTCGGACCCTGCGCCGGACTTGGTGATGGCGCTCTGGTCCACGCCCAGCTCCCGGGCCAGAATCTCCATGACCCTGGGGGAGCAGAAGCCGCCCTGGCACCGGCCCATACCGGCCCGGACCCGGCGCTTCACGCCGTCCACGCTGCGGGCCCCGGGGGTGCGGCGGATGGCGTCGATGATCTCGCCCTCGGTGACGGTCTCGCAGCGGCAGATGACGGTGCCGTAGGCGGGATTCTCGCGGATTAAGGCGGCGTGGGTCTCGGTGTCCAGCGCCTTGGGGTCCAGGATGCCCTTCCGGCGGGGATCGAAGGACAGGTCCACCTCCAGGCCCAGGATGTCCTTCACGATGCCGGCCACCATACGGCCGATGGCAGGGGAGGAGGACAGGCCGGGGGACTCGATGGCGGCGCAGTCCACAAAGCCGGGCTTGATCTCGCCGATGAAGAACTCGTGGCGGGCCTCATGGGCCCGCAGGCCCGCGAAGCTGGTGATGGTCTGGCGCAGGGGCACGTTCTTCACCGCCATGCCGCACTTGGCCCGCACGTCGTCCAGACCGGCCTGGGTGGTGTTGGTGCCCTCCTTGTCGTCGATGTCGATGGCGGTGGGGCCCACGATGGTGTTGCCGTGGACGGTGGGGGCCACCAGCACGCCCTTGCCATACTTGCCGGGGAGCTGGAAGATGGTGTTGCTCACAAAGCCCTGAGTGGTGTGGTCCAGCAGGAAGTAGTCGCCCCGGCGGGGGATGATGGTCATCTCGTCGTCGGCCACCATGTTGTGTATCTTGTCGGAGTACAGTCCGGCGGCGTTGACCACCACCTTGGCCTCCACGTCCCCCTTGATGGTGGACACCTTCCAGCTGCCGCCAGTCTTCTCAATGCCCGTGACCTCGCTGTCAAACTGGAATTTGACGCCGTTGTGGGCGGCGTTCTCCGCCAGGGCGAAGGTGAGGCCGAAGGGGCACACGATGCCGCCGGTGGGGGCGTACAGCGCCGCCACCGCCTCGTCGCTGATGTTGGGCTCCATCTCCACCAGCTCGTCCCGCTCCACGATGCGCAGGCCCTCCACCCCGTTGGCCACGCCGTTGGCGTACAGCTTGTTCAGGGCGGGGCGGTCCTCCTCGCTCATCATCACTACCAGGGACCCGTTCTGCTCATAGGCGAAGTCCAGCTCCCGGGCCAGCTCAGGCATGAGCAGGCTGCCCGCCACGTTCAACTTGGCCATCAGGGACCCGTTTGTGGCGTCGTAGCCCGCGTGGACGATAGCGCTGTTGGCCTTGGTGGTGCCGCAGCACACGTCCTCCTCCCGCTCCAGCACCAGCACGTCCGCCTTGTACCGGGAGATTTCCCGGGCGATGGCGCAGCCGGACACGCCCGCGCCGATGATTACGATATCAACCATGCAGATATCACTCCTTTTGCTTAATATACGCTCCCTTCGGGGGACAATCCGCCCCAGATTCTCCCAGTTTCTATAGAGAGAGCCGGGCAGCCCGGTGCGGCCCCGCCCCTTTTGGGGGGAGAGGTCGGGGCTGCCCAGCTCACAGCTTACTCAATCACTCTGCGTGAGAGACCAGGGGGAGTATGTACCCCGCACGGGGCCTTTTAACAGAGAAACGATGATCTCCTGTCCTTCTTCTCCGATCAGATGAGAACCGCGGCCAGAATGCTGTTGACGATGGTCAGCAGGAAGATGGTGAAGGCAGGGGGATCGATGTGGCTGTCGTTGTAGCTGTTGAAGGTGTTGCCGAAGAAGTTGCCCAGGATGGAGCCGGCCACGCCGAACACGATGCCCAGCAGGCAGCCGTACAGGCCGAAGGCCTTGTAGCCGGTGACAGCGCCCAGAGCGGCGGGCAGGAAGATGTGGTGGGTGCCGGGAACGCCGGTGCCGGCCACGGTGAAGACCAGGGTCATGGCGGCAAAGCCGAAGCACACCACGGGGAAAGCGCCCAGAGCGGCGTCCAGATTGATCACGGAGTTCTCCGCGCTGGCGGCCTCCACGATCATGGCGGCGGTGCCGCTGACCACGATGCCGATGCCCAGGCCCATCATGGCCTCCTGCGGCACGTTAGTCAGGTACTTGCGCGGGCCGGAGCCGGTGTACTTGCCGGTGAGGCCGGTCTCGCCGAAGATCAGGCGGGCCGCGATGCCCAGGATAACCACGGTGATTCCGGGCAGGTCGGTGCCGAACATGCCGCCGCCCAGCGGGGTCATGCCGATGAGCTGGGAGATGACGTAGCCGATGGCGCCGAACACGCCGCCCACCACCAGCACGTCGGGAGCGCCCAGGCTGTACAGCGGAGTGACCAGGTCGGCGCCGTCCTTCAGCTTGCCCACCTTACGGGCGTAGGCCGCGGCGGCCACGCCGCCGGCAAAGGCCACCTGGGGACCCACGAAGGAACTGAAGGCCATGACGCCCACGGCGATGTCGCCGGAGACGCCCGCGGCGGTGATCAGGTTGCCCACCAGAGCCAGAACGCCAGTCATAATGAACGCGGGGACTGCGCCCACATACGCGCCCAAAACGCCGCCGCCAAACGCGGCAATGATAGCGAGAATACTCATGAAAAAACCCTCCTCTTTTATTCTCTATCCCGGAGCGGGCCGCGGGGGCCCGCCCCAGGGGACAGACGCGGAAAACAAACCGGACTGACGGCGGCTGCGCCGCCCAGGGCTAAGAATCAGTCCTTGGCCCAGCCGTAGGAGCACTTGACGGCCTTGCTCCAGCCCTTGCAGCGCTCGGCGCGCTCGGCGTCGGAGATGGCGGGCGCGAAGGTGCGGTCGATGGCCCAGTTCTTGATGACGTCTTCCTTGCTGGACCAGTAGCCCACGGCCAGGCCGGCCAGGTAGGCCGCGCCCATGGCGGTGGTCTCCACGCACATCGGGCGGTTGACGGGAGCGCCGCTGATGTCGGCCTGCATCTGCATCAGCAGGTTGTTGGCGGAGGCGCCGCCGTCCACCTTCAGGGCGGCCAGATTCACGCCGGAGTCGGCCTTCATGGCCTGGAGCACGTCGTTGACCTGATAGGCCATGGACTCCAGGGTGGCGCGGATGATGTGGTACTTGTTCACGCCGCGGGTGATGCCCACGATGGTGCCGCGGGCGTACTGATCCCAGTGGGGCGCGCCCAGACCGGTGAAGGCGGGAACCACATAGCAGCCGTTGGTGTCCTTGACCTTGCGGGCCATGTACTCGGAGTCGGGGGAGGAGTCCACCATGCGCATCTCGTCGCGCAGCCACTGGATGGAGGCGCCGGCCACGAAGATGGAGCCCTCAAGGGCGTACTCGACCTTGCCGTCCAGGCCCCAGGCGATGGTGGTGACCAGGCCGTTGCTGGAGAACACGGGCTTCTCGCCCACGTTCATCAGCAGGAAGCAGCCGGTGCCGTAGGTGTTCTTGGCCTCGCCGGGGGTGAAGCAGGTCTGGCCGAACAGAGCGGCCTGCTGGTCGCCGGCCGCGCCGCCGATCTTGATGGGGCCGCCGAAGAACTGAGGATCAGCCTCGCCGTACACGCAGCTGGAGGGCTTGGCCTCGGGCAGCATGGACTTGGGGATGTTCAGCTCGGCCAAGATCTCGTCGTCCCACTCCAGGGTGTTGATGTTGAACAGCATGGTGCGGGAGGCGTTGGAATAGTCGGTGACATGGACGCGGCCCTTGGTCAGCTTCCAGATCAGCCAGGTCTCCACGGTGCCAAAGAGCAGCTCGCCGCGCTCGGCCTTCTCCCGGGCGCCGGGCACGTTCTCCAGCAGCCAGCGGACCTTGGTGCCGGAGAAGTAGGCGTCGATGACCAGGCCGGTCTTGGAGCGGATCTTGTCCACCAGGCCCTTCTCCTTCAGGGAGTCGCAGTACTCGGAGGTACGGCGGCACTGCCAAACGATGGCGTGATGGATGGGCTCGCCGGTGTTCTTGTCCCACACGATGGTGGTCTCACGCTGGTTGGTGATGCCGATGGCAGCGATGTCCGCGGCGGTGACGCCCAGGTTCCTCATGGCCTCCTGCGCCACTTCCAGCTGGGTGGACCAGATCTCCTCGGCGTCGTGCTCAACCCAGCCGGGCTTGGGGAAGAACTGGGTGAACTCCTTCTGCGCCACGCTGCACATCTCGCCCTTCTCGTTGAACAGGATGCAGCGGTTGCTGGTGGTGCCCGCGTCCAGCGCCATTACGTACTTAGCCATACTCGTGTTCCTCCTTTATAAAATAACATGTCCGATGTTGAAAGCAGGCCGTTGGTTCCTGCCCGCCCCCTCCGCAGCGGCGGGCCGCCGCCAGGGCAGGGGACTTTATGCTGACAATTATTATAGCAAAGACTGGAAAAAAAATCATTCGACAACCTGGGAGGATTGTATGAATTTTATAAATTTTATTTGGTCGTTCGCCGGGTTTTGTACAAATCGTCAACTCTCCTCAGCCCGCCTGGGTCTGGGGGCACAGCTCCTCCGCGGACCGCACCACGCCCAGCAGGCTGTGAAGGCATTCCCGGGCCTCCGCCCAGTCCATCTCCCGGCGGGAGGTGCACAGCTCGATGAAGTAGCTGGTCAGGGCCTTGGCGCAGAAGTCCACCACAAACTCCTGCTGCCGGGGGAGCTGGCGTACGTCCTCCACCTGGAACAGCCGACGGCCCACCCTGGGCCGCACCAGCCCCTCGCAGAAGGTGCGCACCACCTCCGGGCTGCCCGCCAGCAGCACCCGGCGGTAAAAGGCCCGGTCCCCGTCCAGCAGCGCGATGAGCCGCAGGCACCACTCCTCGAAGTCCAGCTCCGGCTCCTGCCGGAGGGGCTCGCCCAGCTGCTCTTCGCAGATCCAGCCCAGCACGTCATAGATGTCCTGAAAGTGGTAATAGAAGCTCTGCCGCTTCATCTGGGCCCCCTCCATCAGATCCTGCACGGTGATCTTGCTCAGGGGCCGCTCCCCCATGAGCTGGCGCAGGGCCCGGGCGATCTTCTGCTTCGTATTGCAACACATTCCGGTAAACTCCTCCTATTCGGGTCCGCAGTGCCTGGCTGCTCGGGGCCTGTGCCACGCCCTTCTGGGTAAAAAAAGAGCGCAGGTTGAAAACCAGCGGTTTCCCACTGCCTCGACCCCACAGCGCTCGTCTCAAAGGTTCATGGTATTCAGTTGGCGCGGCTGTCAGCATGCACAGCCGCATACTCCATATATATTTCATAATTTAGCACATATGCAAAAGAAAATCAACATTTTTTGGCAGGCGGCTGTAAAGTTCGACAGGTCCCACAAAATTCCACGTCAATTTTTGCCGAAAGCAACAAAAAATTCCGGTCCAAAGGGGCCGAGCTCCCACTGCTGGCACAAAATATAGTCATGGCACTTCAAAAGAGGTGATTTACTCCTTTTGAAGTCTGCGGTGCGGAACGGCGCAGGGGCCGCATATGCGGCCCCTGCGTCCAACAAAATGTCAGGTCTGTCAAAAGAAAGCGCCGCGCCCCTTGTATTTTTGGGCAGTTTGAGCTATACTTGAATGGATTGATCCCGGGATTACATCCGCCAGACCTCCCGGCTGGTGGCGGACACCGCCATGGCTCCCGCCCCCAGGGCGGCCACCACGTCCTCCTTGTCGGCGATGAGCCCCCCTGCCAGCAGGGGAATCCGGGTGGTCTGGGCGATTTTCCGGATGGTCTTGGGCATCACGCCGGGGAGCACCTCGATGAAGTCGGGCTTCACGCTCTCCAGCTTGCTGATGCCCGCCAGCGCCATGGAGTCGATGACAAACAGCCGCATGACGGTGAACATCTTCAGCTCTCGGGCCCGGCGGATGAAGTTGGGCTTGGTGGTGATGATGCCGTCCACCCGGGTGTTCTGGCGCAGGAAGTCCACGGCGATCTCCTGACTGGAGGACAGCCCGGCGATCAGGTCCACGTGGACCAGCACGATTTTCCCCGCGTCCTTGCCCCGGGCCACAATGTCCGCGATGGAGCACAGGTCGCCGAACAGCAGGAATACCACCAGGATATTGTCCAGCGTGAGGCATTCCTCCAGCTGCTCCATGTCCTTGACCGCCGCGATCACCGGCGAGGCCAGCACCGCGTCGTAAAAGCGCTGATCCAAACGAATCCCTCCCTTTTTTCGGGTCCGCGCGTACCGAAACTGTATTATAGCTTTTCCCCGGTCCCTTGGCAACGTCTTTTCCCGCTGTCTTCTCGAAAAATCTTGCCATTCATTAAAATAAAGGAGTGTGTCAGCATGAAGAAGTTCATTAACGCGGTTGACAAGGTAGAAGATCAGATGATCCAGGGCATGGTCAAGGCCTATCCCCAGTACGTTCGGAAGCTGGACTGCGGCAACGTCGTTGTCCGAGCCAACAGGAAGGAGGGCAAGGTGGCCCTCATCAGCGGCGGCGGCAGCGGCCACGAGCCCGCCCACGGCGGCTATGTGGGCGAGGGCATGCTGGACGCGGCGGTGGCCGGGGCCGTGTTTACCTCCCCCACCCCCGATCAGGTCTATGAGGGCATCAAGGCCATCGACGCCGGCGCGGGCGTGCTGATGGTCATCAAGAACTACACCGGCGACGTGATGAACTTCGAGATGGCCGCTGACATGGCCCGGGACGAGGGCATCAAGGTGGCCCAGGTGGTGGTCAACGACGACGTGGCCGTGAAGGACAGCCTGTACACCGTGGGCCGCCGGGGCGTGGCGGGAACCGTGTTCGTCCACAAGATCGCCGGCGCCATGGCCGAGACCGGCGCGGATCTGGACGCCGTCCAGGCCGTGGCCCAGAAGGTCGTCGACAACGTGCGCACCATGGGCGCGGCCATCGAGCCCTGCACCGTCCCCGCCGCGGGCAAGCCCGGCTTCGAGCTCAGCGAGGACGAGATGGAGGTGGGCATCGGCATCCACGGCGAGCCGGGCACCCACCGGGAGCCCCTCAAGACCGCCGACGAAATCGTTGACATGCTCATGGCCCAGATCCTGGGCGACCTGGACTTCGCGGGCAGCGAGGTGGCCGTGATGATTAACTCCGCCGGGGCCACCCCGCTGATGGAGCTGTTCATCATCAACAACCACGTGGCCGACATCCTGGCGGACAAGGGCGTGAAGGTGTACAAGACCTTCGTGGGCGAGTATATGACCTCCATCGAGATGGCGGGCTTCTCCATCTCCCTGCTGAAGCTGGACGGCCAGCTCAAGGGCCTGCTGGACGCCAAGGCGGACACCCCGGGCTTCAAGGCGTAATTCTTTCAGGAGAGCGGGTACTGTATGAACACTGAAAAAGTCATTGCCGCCGTCCACAAGATCGCGGCCAAAATTGAGGAGGAAAAGGCCTTCCTCACCGAGCTGGACAACGTCATCGGCGACGGCGACCACGGCATCAACCTGGCCCGGGGCTTCGGCGAGGTGGAGAAGAAGCTGGACGCCCTGGGGGACAAGGAGCCCGGCGACGTGCTCAAGACCGTGGGCATGACCCTGGTGTCCACCGTGGGCGGGGCCTCCGGCCCCCTGTACGGCACCGGCTTCATGAAGCTGGGGGCCGCCCTCAAGGGCAAGGCGGACGTCACCGTCCCCGATTTTTTGGCGGGCCTCCAGCTGGCCATCGAGGGCATCATGCAGCGGGGCCGCTCCGCCAAGGGCGAGAAGACCATGCTGGACGCCATGATCCCCGCCAAGGAGGCCATGGAGGCCAAATGGGCGGAGACCTCCGACCCCAAGGCCGCCTTTGCCGCCGGCGTGGCCGCCGCCTGGGAGGGCGTGGAGTTCACCAAGACCATCGCCGCCACCAAGGGCCGGGCCAGCTACCTGGGGGAGCGGTCCATCGGCCACCAGGACCCCGGTGCCACCTCCTTCACCATGGTGCTGGAGATCGTGGCGGGCGAGGTGTGATATGGTCGGCTTCGTCATTGTATCCCACAGCGCCAAGCTGGCGGAGGGGGTGGCCGACCTGGCCCGGATGATGGCCAAAACCGTCCCCATCGCCCCCGCGGGCGGGCTGGAGGACGGCTCCTTCGGCACCAGCTTCGAGAGGATCTCCAGCGCCATCGGCCAGGTGTACTCTGAGGACGGGGTGATTCTGCTCATGGATATGGGCAGCGCCGTCATGACCGCCGAAATGGTCATCGAGTCCATGGAGGGCCGGAAGGTGGTCATGGCCGACTGCCCCATCGCCGAGGGCGCCGTCACCGGCACCGTGGGCGCGGAGGCGGGCATGAGCCTGGAGGAGATTCTGGAGGACCTGGAGCAGGTGGGCGCGCAGAAAAAGCTTTAAGCACAGCCGTTCAGGGCGGCGGGCATCCTCGGATGCCCGCCGCCCTTTCGCGCCCTGCCCCCGGCCTGTGCCCGCCCCGCAGGGGGCTGACATCCGCCGCCGCTTGGGATATGCCTCCTAAACCTAGTAAACCTATATCATTTCTATTGCCTTTCTCTCCGATCCATATTATAATAGGGCGGCGCATACAGGCGGGAGGGCTTCACGCCCGGCTCCGGGACGCCGTGAAGTGCGCCAGCTCCTCCTCCAGGGCGGAGAAAAACCGGGCCATATGCACCCCGTCCACCAGGGCGTGGTTGACCAGCAGGGTCACGGGCATCACGGTCCGCTCCCCCTCCTGCCTGTATTTTCCCCAGGTGATCCGGGGATTGCTGTCCGCCGGGGCGGGCACCGGCTGGCGCAGCGCGGTGTATCCCACCCAGGGCAGGGTGGAGATGAACAGCAGGCTCAGGGCGTCCTCCCCGTCGTCCAGGCTGCCGCCGGCCTTGGCCGCCTCCTGAGCCACCTGGGCGGCGGGCAGGAACTCCTCAAAGGGCCTCATGCAGTTCAGCCGGCAGTAGCTGTAGGTTCCGTCCTCCCGCATCACCGTGTGGGAGGTGTCGCAGGATGGAAACTCCACCGGCCTGCCCTCCGCAATGCGCTGGCGCAGCTGGGGCACCGCGTTGGCCGCCCGGCCGGCGCAGTACAGAAAGCTGAGAAAAAAGGGAAGGCCCCCGTCCCTGCATACGGCCAGGAAGCGGGTGACATCCACCTGGACCGTCACCCCGGCGTAGGGGTCGGCCATGGCGCTGAAGTAGTCGAAATGCGCCCTGCGGGGATAGCGCTCCCAATCGAGAACCCGGTACTCCATCCTTCATTCCTCCCATGTTTTAGTTTCCATAACAGTATACCACAGCGGACGCCAATTGCAAAGGCGCAAAGGGAAAGCGAGGGAATTGCGGCGTGATATTCGGAAAGCATATCAACAAATATTATGTGAAGTACGCGGGCTGGCTCCTGCTGGGGCTGGCCGCCCTGGTGCTGGTGGACTATATCCAGCTCCTCGTCCCCAACCTGTACCAGCAGGTCATCAACGGCATGAACACCGGCTTTGTGACGGTGGAGGGCGTCAGCGTCCCCTTCGACATGGACTTTTTGCTGGACCGGATCTGTATGCCCATGGTGGGCATCGTGCTGGCCATGGTGGCGGGCCGGTTTCTGTGGCGGGTGTGCATTTTCGGCGCGGCCATCAAGGTGGAAACCGGCCTGCGCAACGAGATGTTCGACCACGCCAAGGACCTGTCCCGGCAGTTTTATCAGGAGAACAAGGTGGGCGGGCTCATGAGCCTGTTCACCAACGATCTGGAGACGGTGCAGGACTGCTACGGCTCCGGCTTCCTCATGTTTTTCGACGCGCTGCTGCTGGGCGGCCTGTCCGTCCATCACATGTGGCGGATGGACCCGCTGATGACCGCGCTGTCCATGATCCCCATGGCCCTGCTGCTGGCCTCCAGCGCGGTGGTGGGCCGGTACATGATGAAGAAGTGGGACGTGCGCCAGGCGGCCTTCTCCAAGCTGTCCGACTTCTCCCAGGAGAGCTTTTCCGGCATCGCCGTCATCAAGGCCTTTGTCAAGGAGGCCAAGGAGCTGATGGCCTTCAAGGCCCTGAACCGGGAGAACGAGGAGGCCAACGTGGACTTCACCCGCACCGCCGTGCTGCTGCGCATCCTGGTGACGCTGTTTGTGGAGTCGGTGGTGTGCATCATCCTGGGCTACGGCGGCTGGCTGGTGTGGAAGGGCAGCTTCAACGCCGGGGAGCTGATGGAGTTCATCGGCTATTTCGAGTCGGTGGTGTGGCCCATCATGGCGGTGTCCGAGCTCATCGACATGACCAGCCGGGGCAAGGCCTCCCTCAAGCGCATCAGCGAGCTGCTGGACGCCCCCCAGGACGTGGTGGACCGCCCGGACGTGACCCCGCTGGGGGAGGTGAGGGGGGACGTGGAGTTCCGGCACCTCACCTTCCGCTACCCCGACGGGGAGTTCGACGCCCTGCGGGACGTGTCCTTCTCCATCCGGGCCGGGGAGAGCGTGGGCATCGTGGGCCGCACCGGGTCGGGCAAGACCACGGTGGTGGACCTGATCCTGCGCACCTGCAACGTGCCCGACGGCGCCGTGTTCGTGGACGGCCATGACGTGAACTCCGTCCCCATCCGGGACGTGCGGCGGGCGGCGGCCTACGTGCCCCAGGACAATTTCCTGTTCAGCGACACCATCGCCCGGAACATCGACTTCACCGAGACCGTCCCCGACCGGCAGCGGGTGTCCATCGCCGCCGTGCTGGCCGACGTGGACCACGACGTGAGGGACTTCCCCCTGGGCTACGACACCGTGCTGGGGGAGCGGGGCGTCACCGTGTCCGGCGGGCAGAAGCAGCGCATCTCCATCGCCCGGGCCCT
>ERZ777011.2883-NODE-2883-length-12320-cov-7.801794_pt1 | contig 12320 bp, 8 predicted proteins | sample MGYA00374964_ERZ777011 | MGnify/ENA primary metagenome ERZ777011 (study PRJEB29310, sample SAMD00008975) | mouse gut metagenome | study: EMG produced TPA metagenomics assembly of the Metagenome analysis of fecal microbiota from mouse which was promoted...
ATAAAAATAGTCCATTTCCTATCATGTCAAAGTTTTACCGGACAGCAATATAATATAAAAAAGCACGCGAGTCAATCAATTTGACTCGCGTGCTTTTTTATATTATGTGATGCTCTTTATTATTCGCTGAGCAGTTCCAGCATCTTGATTGCCGATGCGGGAATGCGGGAACCGGGGCCGAAGATGGCAGCCACACCGGCTTTGTATAGGAAGTCATAGTCCTGTGCGGGGATAACACCGCCGGCGGTAACCATGATGTCCTCGCGGCCGAGCTTGCGCAGTTCTTCGATTACCTGAGGAATGAGGGTCTTGTGACCTGCGGCGAGCGACGAAACGCCAAGGATGTGAACGTCGTTCTCCACAGCCTGACGTGCAGCCTCGGCGGGAGTCTGGAACAGCGGGCCCATGTCGACGTCGAAACCGCAGTCGGCATAGCCGGTTGCAACAACTTTGGCGCCGCGGTCGTGGCCGTCCTGGCCCATCTTGGCAATCATAATACGGGGCTGGCGGCCTTCGCGTTTGGCGAATTCCTCGCACATCTGGCGGGCCTGCAGGAAGTCGGGGTCCTGCTTGGTTTCTGCTGAATACACTCCTGAGATAGTTCTGATTACTGCTTTGTAACGGCCTACAACATCTTCGCAGGCGTCGGAAATTTCGCCGAGGGTAGCGCGCAGACCGGCTGCTTTCACAGCGAGGTCGAGGAGGTTGCCTTCCTTGGTGCGCACACATTCGGTGATTGCCTTGAGGGCTTCCTGTACTTTTGCTTCGTCGCGGTGAGCTTTCACATCGTTGAGGCGTTCAATCTGCTCTTTGCGTACTTCGGTGTTGTCGATTTCGAGGATATCGATGGGGTCTTCGTGGTCAAGACGGTATTTGTTAATACCTACGATAGTCTGACGGCCGGAGTCGATGCGTGCCTGAGTACGTGCAGCAGCTTCTTCGATACGGAGCTTGGGCAGACCGGTTTCGATAGCCTTTGCCATGCCGCCGAGCTTCTCGATTTCCTGAATGTGTTCCCATGCCCGGTGAGCGATTTCGTTGGTGAGGGCTTCCACATAGTAGCTGCCGCCCCAGGGATCGATAGCTTTGGTTACCTGGGTTTCTTCCTGGATATAAATCTGGGTGTTACGTGCGATACGAGCCGAGAAGTCGGTAGGCAGAGCGATAGCTTCGTCGAGGGCGTTGGTGTGGAGCGACTGTGTGTGGCCCAGAGCGGCGCCCATAGCCTCGATACAGGTACGGCCTACGTTGTTGAAGGGATCCTGTTCGGTGAGCGACCATCCGGAGGTCTGCGAGTGTGTACGCAGGGCAAGCGATTTGGGGTTCTTGGGGTTGAACTGCTTTACAATCTTGGCCCAGAGCATACGTGCGGCACGCATCTTGGCAACTTCCATAAAGTAGTTCATGCCGATAGCCCAGAAGAACGACAGACGGGGAGCGAAAGCGTCGATATCCATGCCTGCGTTGACACCTGCGCGGAGGTATTCCAGACCGTCGGCCAGGGTATATGCCAGCTCGATGTCGCAGGTAGCGCCTGCTTCCTGCATGTGATAGCCCGAGATGGAGATAGAGTTGAACTTGGGCATGTTCTGCGAGGTGTACTCGAAGATATCGGCGATAATGCGCATGGAGAATTCCGGCGGGTAGATGTAGGTATTACGCACCATGAATTCCTTGAGAATGTCGTTCTGGATGGTACCGGCCATTTCTTCGAGCTTGGCGCCCTGTTCGAGGCCGGCGTTGATGTAGAATGCGAGTACGGGGAGTACTGCGCCGTTCATGGTCATAGACACCGACATCTTGTTCAAGGGTATACCGTCGAAGAGCACTTTCATGTCTTCGATAGAGCAGATTGACACACCGGCCTTACCTACGTCGCCTACCACACGTTCGTGGTCGGCGTCATAGCCGCGGTGAGTGGCAAGGTCGAATGCAACCGACAGACCCTTCTGGCCGGAAGCGAGGTTACGGCGGTAGAAGGCGTTCGATTCGGCTGCGGTGGAGAAGCCTGCGTACTGGCGGATTGTCCAGGGGCGCAGTGGGTACATGGCGCTGTACGGTCCACGCAGGAAGGGGGGGATGCCCGACATATAGTTGAGGTGCTCAAGGCCCTCGAGGTCGGATTTAGTGTATACGGGCTTCACGGGAATGAGTTCGGGCGTGAGCCACTCTTCGCCGGCGGCAGGAGCCTGGTGAGCTGCGCCGAAGGCGTCTTTTTCGATATTTACGGATTTAAAATCAGGTCTCATTTTTATATGGATTATCGCCGGATTATTTCAGAAGTTTGGAGTTGAATTCCTTAAGGGTGTCAAGTACGTTGCAACGAACGTGGATAAAGTTCTCGATGCCTGCTGCCTTGAGTTCGTCGGTGCAAGCCGGAGCGCCTGCCACTACGAACTGTGCGCGACCGTCGAGATACTTGAATGCCTCGGGGGCCAGGGTGGCGTACTCGTCGTCGCTTGAGCAGATTACGATGATATCCGATTCTTTGGATAGAGCTGCATCGATGCCTTCCTGCACGGTGTTGAATCCGAGGTTGTCGATGATTTCATAGCCGGCGCAGCCGAAGAAGTTGGTCGAGAACTGGGCGCGGGCCAGACGCATAGCCAGGTTGCCGATGGTGAGCATGAATACCTTCGGACGGTTGGCGGCTGCCTCGGTGGCAAGGCGGAGTTCCTCGAAGTCGCAGGCGGCGCGCTTGCCGCAGAGTGCGTGTTCGCCTTTCTGTTCGGCGCAACCGCAGCTGCAGCTTTCGCTAATCTGGATTTTGCCGGCGGCCATTTCGTTGATGTTGGGGTATTGGTTGGTACCGAGCAGTATTTCCTTGCGGCGGGCTACATCGGTGTGACGCTTTTTGCACGATTCGTTTACTGCGTCCTGCACCTTGCCTTCAGCCACGAGCTTGAAGAAGCCGCCTTGGGCTTCGGCGTCGAGGAAGAGTTTCCATGCTTCGCGGGCGATGGATACGGTGAGGGTTTCGACATAGTAACTGCCGCCTGCGGGGTCGACAACCTTGTCGAGGTGGCTTTCTTCCTTAAGCAGGAACTGCTGGTTGCGTGCTATGCGCTCGCTGAAAGCGTCCGGAGTCTGATAGGGAACGTCGAACGGAGTGGTGGTGATAGAATCGACACCTGCAAGTGCTGCCGACATCGATTCGGTCTGGCTGCGGAGCAGGTTCACGTGAGCGTCGTATATAGTCTGGTTGAAGCGTGAGGTCACGGCGTGAAGGGCCATCTTGCAGGCACATTCGCACTCGGGATTGTACTGCTTCACAATCTGGGCCCAGAGCATGCGGGCTGCACGGAATTTCGACAGTTCCATGAAGAAGTTCGACGACACACCCATGTTGAATTTGATGCGTGTGGCAACCTGGTCGACGGTGAGGCCGGCATCGGTCAGTGCGGTGAGCCAGTCGGCGCCCCATGCGAGAGCGTAGCCGAGTTCCTGGGCGATGTACGAACCGCTGTCGCTGAGCATAACCGAGTTAACGGCCAGCACTCGGAGTGCGGGAACATCGGCAGCAAGCTCAATCATAGCCTTTGCGGTTTCGACAAAGTCTGCGGGTATTTCGCCGCCGTGGCGGAATGCGCGGCGCAGCGGGTTGAAGTTAACCGAGCCACGGAAGCATTTTTCTGCTCCCTTTTCCTTAATATAAGCTACAAGATTTTCAACCGCAGCTTTTGCTTTACGCTGGCAGCAGTTGATATTGATTTCGATTTTGCAGAGGTCGATGCCTTCGAGCAGAACAGTGATTTCCTCTTTGGTGGGTTCGGCGAGTTTGAAACCGAGCGAGGTCACACCCTTGGTGAGTACATCGCGGGCGATTTCATTTGCCTTTGCAGCAGAGTCGGCGACAATTTCCTGACGGGTGAGCCAGTCGTTGTTGTTGCGGGTACCGCGTACGTAGGGATATTCACCGGGGAGAGAATTGGTGGTTTCGAGGCCTTCGATGTCTTCGAGGCGGTAAACCGGCTGAAGGTTGAAGCCTTCGTTTGTGCGCCACACGAGCTTCTTGTCGAAGTCGGCGCCCTTGAGGTCAGCTTCCACTTTTGTACGCCATTCCTGATAGGAAGTGGCGGGAAACTGATCGAATAATGGTTCTTTCTTTTCTGCCATAACGATTAAATCGTAATTTATTTAGAGTTAGGTGTTTGTGTCTGATTATGGTATGATTTTGACCTTCAACGGGCCATAGAGTCCCATTAAAAGCACACAAATTTACAAAACTTTAATCTAAACACAAATTTTTCGGGAAAAAATCGGCATTTTTTTGTAACTTTACATCGTCAAAACGTTTCTGCAATGTACACAAGCTGCAAATACACCGCCAGACTTCTGGCCGATGCATTATTTGAATATGGTGTCCGCGATGTGGTGGTTTCGCCCGGGTCGCGCAATACTCCGCTGATACTGGCGCTGGAAGCCACGGAGCTCCTGCGCAAGCATATCGTTATCGACGAACGTAGCGCAGCGTTTGCAGCTCTGGGCATGTCGTTGCAGGGCGGCAGGCCGGTGGCATGTATCTGTACATCGGGGTCGGCTGTACTCAACTACGGGCCGGCGCTTGCCGAGGCGTTTTATCGCTGTGTGCCGCTGATAGTGATTTCGGCAGACCGTCCGCTGGAATGGATTGACCAGGACGACAGTCAGACTTTACATCAGCACAGAGTGCTGGACAATATAGTAAAGGCTTCGTACGACATTGCTGTGGATGAAGCCACTACTGCCGTATATGTAAACAGAATACTCAACGATGCCCTGACCATGGCTATAAGCCGCCGCCGTGGGCCGGTACATATAAACATGCAGTTTGGCGAACCGCTCGGTGAAACTGTCGATTGTGCTGACAGCGGTTTCAGGCTTGTATCGCACCATTGCACCGGCAGTTGTAGCGTGGAGTTGCCGGAGCCGGAATACAATCGGATTATGATTGTGGCCGGATTCCATAGCCCCGACGGTGAGTACTCGCAGTTGCTTTACAAATTGCGCACCGAGTGCGGCATGGCTGTACTGTGCGAGGCACAGTCGAATGTCGACGGCATCGGAGCCGCTCCGGCACTCAAAGCTCTTGGCCACCATGAATCGGCCGTGGACTATGCTCCCGGACTTGTGATAAGTACGGGCGGTGGAGTGGTGTCGAAGGAGCTGAAACGGTATCTGCGAGAAACACCTTTGAGCGAACACTGGTATGTAGGCTACGGTGACTATGCCGTGGACTGCTACCGACGTTTGACACGGCGTTTTGACATGGATGAGAAGACCTTTCTCAAGGCGCTGTATAAGAGGTATTCATCCGGCCCGAAAAGTGATTTCGGGGAGAGATGGAGCAAGCTGCACGACGAAGGGACCGAAATTGCACGCGAGTATACCTGCCGCGTGCCGTGGAGCGACATGGTGGCTGTGAGAATGCTGTTGGAGAGTTGTCCCGAAAGTGAAGGCCGGACTCTGCATCTGAGCAATGGCACTGCGGTGCGTTATGCCCAGTATTGCAGTGGCGCAGGCTGGCGTGCCGTAGAGTGCAACCGAGGTGTGAGCGGAATCGACGGCTCGGTGTCGACTGCCATCGGCGCCGCTGTCGCAGGCGGTAAAGTGTTGCTGATCTGCGGCGACATGAGTGCGCAGTACGACATGGGTGCGCTGGCTATGACTGAAATTCCCGATGATTTCCGGATGGTTGTACTCGACAACAGTGGCGGAGGTATTTTCCGCGTAATAGGGTCTACCGCAGGTATGTGCGGCGAAATGCGCGAGCGCTATTACAGCGGCAACATCAATCTGCCGTTGCGCCAGCTTGCCGACGGATTCGGTTTTGACTATTACGAAGTTGCATCGGCCGCCGAACTTCGAATGCAGTATCCTCGTTTTCTCTTAGCTCCGCGCAAGGCGATTATGCGCGTTGTAACCGATGCCGAAGTGAGTGCCGAAGTATTCAAGGCTTTCTGAATCTGCGGTAGTTTTCCAGCGATTTAAGGCTGCACTCGGCAGAACTCTCCCTTACATAATCCAGATTGATATAATGTTGTCCGTTTCCGCGAACCAGCGGGAATGCCTGTGCCTTGCGTGCCAGAGCTTCGTCGCAGTCGGGGCTGCGGAATCCGGGCAGAGTGGGGCGTAACCCCTGCGGAACACTGTTGACTGTCACCGGCTGAACTATGGCGCATGGCGGGTAGCCAATGGCAGTCCACATCACTGCCAGATGGGCATCGTCTTCGCAGCAGACACCTTCGATTACTATGGCGGCAGTGGAGGTATAGCGCGGGATAAAGTCTTGGTCTACCGTCCAGCTGCAGTTGTCGTCTGCAACATCACGGCCCAGAAGCGAATGATAGAAACTGCGGCTTGCACCCTCGGTAAAGATTTCGGGTGTGAGAGTGCCCTTGCAAATGGCATCGCCCAGAATGTGTACCGCATTGTCGTAGCGTATATAGCCGTAGCCTCCATCGGGCTCGCCACTCTTCGAATAGTTGGTGCGTATCAGGCAGCCGTGCGGGTCATCGTCAGCATCGAAGCGGACCATACTGTCGTCGGCCACCTCGAAGTATGCCGCTCCACCGTGGGCGTCGATTACGCCAAAATTGGCCTGTACGCCGCGTGGGCGCCTCATGTCGGACAGCAGGCGCTCGAAATCGTCGACGGTTGTACAGCGCTGTAGCGCAGCCGACATAAGCTCGCCCTCGCGGTCTTTGTATGCGGCTGTGTCCGGGGCCAGGTTATACGAGGCAGTGTTCATGATGGCGAATCCGCGGCTGTTCATGCCGGTCCAGGCCTCGGCGAGAGTCGAATCGCCGGCATTATACAGAGCCACGTAAGCGAAAGTGCTGTCGGTGGCGGCGCTGCGCTCCACAAAATTTGCTTCCTGCGATGTGTCGCGGTGCTTCCACAGCATTGGGCGTCCGCTCGCTGAGGCGCGGCCCGATACCACCATCGATGTACAGGCATCGGCAGCCAAGGCTCCAAGAAGGGCCAAGGCTGCCGATGCCGGATATTTCAACAGGTTTATATTCATCAGTTAAGTAAGTGTTTCAGACGCCCCAGGAGTTCATTGCCGAGGGCTGTTTTTTTGTCGATATGGTCGAGAACCATTTTTACAAAGTCATCGGACTGGAACTCGCCGCGGACTTGTTCGAAGTCTGCTTCACAGCTTGCTTCGGAACCATCAGCACCGAAACCGATACGCGATACCAGTGAGAATTCCTTGCGTGCATCGTCATACAGCATTTTATCGAGAGTCACCACGCTGTTGCGCCAGCGCTCTACTATGCTGGCCACGTCAGCGGCAGTAAGTTCCTGTGTAGTTTTGCCATACCATTGGGCAAAGTGTTCGTCCACCCAGGTCCATTCCATGTCGTAGTAGTCGGCGGCGAGCTGTTTTATGCGCTTTTCCGCTTCGTCGAGTGATGCGCAGCGTCCCGACGCAAGGTCGCTGCTCAGGCGTTCGATTTCGTTGTGTGGGGCTATCATGCCTGCAAGGTCAATCCACTCGCCTCTGCCCGCCTCGATAGTAGGACGCAACAGCCGGCGTATGTCTGCGTCGGATTCTAAGCTTACATCTTTGAGTCGATGTATAAGCGAGTTGCCCATAAACTTGTCGAGCGCCATACCATAGTACTCCTTGCCCTTGCGCAGAGCCCGCGCATCGATGGTCATGGAGCGGTACGAAAACTGGTCGGCGGTGAAGCCGAGGGTTTCTTCGATTGTATTCAGCAGTTTGATGCCGTTGAGCATCTTTGAGGCTGTGTACGGGCTAAGCAGATTGAAATTGATGCAGTCGAGCAGGTCGGGATCACGTCGTTTGTCGCGTTTCGGCCACTTGCGGGCGTCGCGTATGGTGCCGACACTCTTTATGTTCACACCGGGCACAAGGTAGCTGCGTCCGCGGTTCTCTATAAGGTATGAGAATGGCAGGGCCGATGTGTCCGGGTGATTCACGTGGCGGCCCATCACCAGTGAGAATGCGCCGATGCGTGCCGGCCATAGTATGTAGGAGTCGCTGGTTGTCTTGGAGCCGCGCTCCACTACACCTTGATGAATAGGCCCGAGTTTGTACATGTGGTTGCTCTGGTTCGAGCCGGAGCCGGCGTTGAGGAAAGAGAATATGCCGGCTATGAGCAGACTCGACTTGTGCATCGTAACTGTGTATGGTCCGGCAAATATGGCCGCTGCTTCACCATTCTCGCAGGCGCAGTTGGCAAAGAATAGCGAATCGTGGGCCGAGAACAGGTGGGTGAGATGGCAAGCCTGGCCCACAAACGAATGTATCAGCACCACCGACTCAGCAACGTGCGCGCCTGAGGCCAGAATAAAGTGCTCGGCCATTACATTTGAGCCTACGTACACGGGGTCGGACTCGGAAGCAGCTATAGTGCCGTCGGTGAGTTTCGCAGCGCCGTCGATAGAGGCGAAGTCACCAATGTTCACATCAGTTATTTCGCCGGAGTTGATTATCCGCACTTCGCGGCCTATGTTGCCGCGGTCGCTGCGCGCTTTGTCGGCCTCGGCGAGTATCAGGCTGCGCAAGGCGGCCACCATGTCGGGTTTGTGACGGTACATAGCTACAAGCCATGCTATCTGAGCCGACAGTCGCGGATATATGGGCACCTCGCGGCCTCCGGTTTCGTTGAGTACCGATACTTCGGTACCTACGCCGAATGTAGCCCCGCCGGTGCAGACTATCCGATTGACGTTTTCGATGAATGTTCCGGAGCCGATGTTGTAGTTGGCAATGTAGTTGGCTACGTTGTGTATGTACACGTTGTCTGCCAGACTTACATTGTGGAGAGCTACGTTCGATAAAGATGCGGACACGGTGTATCCGCCCGGCAGGCAGAACTCACGGTCGGAAGCGCCGAGGCGTATGGCGCCGGAAAAGCGTACGTTGGAATATTTTTGAGGATTGAAGCCTTCGGAAACCGAAATATTGTTCCAGTCGTCGGCGGTACATCCGCGCGACTGAAGTGTGCTGATTTCCTTGTTTGTTAGTGTGCGATACATCAGTGACAAATATATAGAAATACTAAAATAATATGCGAATCAATAAATAAATATAAGTGAAACAGGTGCTAAAACGGCGTTTATATAGCCGTCTATTTGACAGCAGGGACGCGGCAAACCGCGTCCCTGCCATGAATCAGTCGAGTTTATGTATAACCAGACCGGAACGGAGTTTGGGCTCGAACCAGGTGGTTTTCGGTGGCATGATATTGCCGGTATCGGCAATGCGGATAAGCTGGTCCATCGACACGGGATAGAGAGCCAGAGCGGCTGCCATTTCGCCGGAGTCGACACGGCGGCTGAGTTCTTCCAGGCCGCGGATGCCGCCTACGAAGTCCACGCGCTTGTCGGAGCGGAGGTCATGGATAGCAAGGATGTCGCGCAGGATAAGATTCGACGATATGGTTACGTCGAGCACTCCTATGGGGTCGTTGTCGTCGTAGGTGCCTTCGCGTGCGGTGAGCGAGTACCAGTGGCCTTCGAGATAGAGCGCGAAGTTGTGGAGCTTTTCGGGGCGATAGGGAGCTGTGCCCATGTCTTTTACCTCGAAGTTCTTCATCAGCTGCTCAAGGAACTCGGCGGGCGAATATCCGTTGAGGTCCTTTACCAGACGGTTGTAATCGATAATCTTGAGGTGCGATGCAGGGAATGCCACTGCCAGGAAGTAGTTGTACTCTTCGTCGCCGCGGTGTTCGGGGTTGTTCTTGGCCTTTTCAGCGCCAACGAGTGCAGCGGCAGCAGTACGGTGATGGCCGTCGGCAATATACAGATAGGGAATCTTGGCGAATTCGGCCGTGATGGTGTTGATGAGTTCGCTGTCGTTGATAACCCAGAAAGTGTGGCCGAAACCGTCGGGAGCTACAAAGTCATATTCGGGCTCGGTGGCTGCAACATTGCGTATGATATTCTCAAGCACGTTGTTGTCGGGGAAGGCAAAGAACACCGGTTCGACGTTTGCGTTGTTGATACGCACATGTTTCATGCGGTCTTCTTCCTTGTCGCGACGGGTAAGTTCGTGCTTTTTGATGTTCTCGTTCATGTAATCCTCTACTGCTGCGGCGATAACGATGCCGTACTGTGTACGGCCATCCATGGTCTGAGCGTAGAGATAATAGTGTTCGGCATTGTCCTGCACAAGCCAGCCGTTCTGCTGGAATGCGTTGAAGTTGGCTACTGCCTTGTCGTAGACCTTGGAATCGTGTTCGTCGGTGCCGGCGGGGAAATCGATTTCGGGCTTTATAATGTGATAAAGCGACTTGGGATTACCCTCGGCTTCTTTACGTGCTTCTTCGGAGTTAAGCACATCATAGGGACGGGAAGCCACTTCGGTGACCATCTCGCGCGGCGGACGCAGTCCTTTGAATGGTTTTACTTTAGCCATGAATTTGGTTTTTGGTATAGATATAGAAGGTGAATTATTTCAAGGCCTGATCGCGAACGATTGTCTGTTTGCGGTCCGGGCCTATGGATACAATTGCGATTGGCACGTTGAGTTCCTTTTCGAGGAATTCGATGTATGCCTTGAAGTTTTCGGGGAACTCGTCGGCAGACTGCATGGCGGTCATGTCGGTTTTCCAGCCGGGGAGTTCTGTGTACACGGGCTTAAGCTGCCGGTTTTCTATGTCGTATGGGAAGTCGCGTGTCTGTTTGCCGTCGATGTCATAGGCAACGCATGCCTTGATGGTATCGAAGCCGTCAAGGACGTCGGACTTCATCATAATCAGTTTTGTAACACCGTTGAGCATTACAGCATAGCGGAGAGCCACCAAATCAACCCAGCCGCAACGGCGTTCACGGCCTGTGACGGCGCCGTATTCGTGGCCGAGGTCGCGTAGGGTTTTGCCGGTTTCGTCGAAGAGTTCGGTGGGGAAGGGGCCGCTGCCTACGCGGGTGCAGTATGCCTTGAAAATACCGAATACATCGCCTATGCGGTTGGGAGCGACGCCCAGACCGGTGCATGCTCCGGCGCAGATGGTGTTGCTTGAGGTAACAAACGGATACGAGCCGAAGTCGACGTCGAGCATGGTGCCCTGCGCGCCTTCGCAGAGTACCGACTTGCCTTCGTTGAGCTGCCCGTTGATAAAGTGTTCGCTGTCCACGATATCGTAGCCGTGGAGATATTCAACGGCTTCAATCCAGGCTTTCTCGTTGGCCGCAAGCTCTTCCATGTCGACTTTTGCACCGAGAGCCTCGAGCATGTTCAGATGGCGGTCGCGGGCCTGTTTGTAGCGGTTTTCAAAGTCGCATAGCGAGTCGCCGAGCCGGAAGCCGTTGCGCGATACCTTGTCGGTATATGTGGGGCCGATGCCTTTGCCAGTAGTGCCTATTTTAGCTCCTCCCTTGGCTTTTTCGTTTGCAGCGTCGAGCAGACGGTGAGTAGGGAGAATCAGGTGGGCTTTTTTTGATAATTTCAGCTTTTTGCGGATATCGGTTCCTGAAGCTTCGAGCGCCTCGGCTTCCTGGCGGAATAGAACGGGGTCAAGAACGACACCGTTGCCGATAATGTTTACGCTACCACTCTGGAATACACCCGAGGGAATTGAGCGCAGAACGTATTTTTTGCCGTCGAATTCCAGCGTGTGGCCGGCGTTAGGGCCGCCCTGAAAGCGGGCCACGATATCGTAGCGTGGGGTAAGAACATCTACTACTTTACCTTTGCCTTCGTCGCCCCACTGGAGTCCGAGGAGTACATCTACTTTCGTTGATTTTTCCACTTTGATATAAAGCTATGTTGTGATTACTTTTTGTTCGATTTTGATTTTTCGCCTTTCGGCAGCGGGCGCATACGCCGTATATGGTCAGTGTGTAATATTCCGGCGTGAATTTGCCAAGATTGCGGTTTTCAATCATGGCCGAGAGGTCGCTCAGCCTGATTTCCTTGATGCTTCCGCACTGGGTGCATACCAGATGATGGTGGTTTGGCGTGCCCTGTACTTTTTCGTAGCGTGTCTTGTCGGATCCGAAGCGCAGGCTACGCAGCAGTCCGCAGTCGACAAACAGCTGCAGGGTGTTGTAGATGGTTCCTGTCGACACACGGAATCCGGCATTCTGCAGCATTTGTGAGAAGTCGTCGATTGTAAAATGTCCGTCGGTCTTCATTACACACTCCAGCAGGGTTTTACGCTCCTGTGTGCAACGCATGCCGCGCTTGCGCAGATAGTCGGCAAGCGCAGTCTTCGCCATGCTGATATGTGACTGCGGGTTCATCAAGCGCAAAGTTAGCAAAAAATTGGCAAGCGGCAAACAGAAAAGCCGAATTTTTAGTAGTTGAAAACACGGCTCTTTCATTTAAAAAGTCTAGTGCTTCCGAAAGGCCTTTTATTTTATAG
>ERZ777011.2884-NODE-2884-length-12320-cov-3.281696_pt1 | contig 12320 bp, 10 predicted proteins | sample MGYA00374964_ERZ777011 | MGnify/ENA primary metagenome ERZ777011 (study PRJEB29310, sample SAMD00008975) | mouse gut metagenome | study: EMG produced TPA metagenomics assembly of the Metagenome analysis of fecal microbiota from mouse which was promoted...
GCTTCGCAAACTCGGAAAAGCTGCCAGATTCAATTCCTTCGGAATTAACTTCGCGGGATTTGCTTCGCAGACTCAAAGAAGCAGATCAGTACAATAACAGGAAAGGGCGGGTATGATATGATACAGGGTAAAGTAGAGATCTGCGGCGTCAATACATCGAAACTGCCGCTTCTAAAAAATGCCGAAAAAGAAGAACTCTTTAAACGAATCGGAGACGGAGATGAGGCTGCCCGCAAAGAATATATTAACGGCAATCTCCGGCTTGTCTTAAGTGTCATCAAACGTTTCCACTCAAGTAATGAAAATGTGGACGATCTGTTCCAGATCGGCTGTATCGGATTGATCAAGGCAATTGATAATTTCGACTGTTCCCTTAATGTGAAATTTTCCACCTACGCTGTGCCGATGATCGTCGGCGAAATCCGCCGTTATCTGCGCGATGCCAACAGTATCCGGGTCTCCCGCTCCCTCAAGGACACCGCCTATAAAGCAATCTATGCAAAGGAACATCTCACCCGCATCAATTCCAAAGAACCTACCGTCACGGAAATCGCTGCGGAAGTCGGTCTGCCCAAAGAAGACATCGTCTATGCACTCGATGCCATACAGGCGCCCATGAGTCTGTACGAACCCGTCTACACTGACGGCGGTGATACACTCTACGTCATGGATCAGATCAGCGACAAGAAAAACCGTGAAGAGATCTGGGTAGAGCACATTTCCTTAAGCGAAGCCATGAAGCGCTTAAGCGACCGTGAATATGAAATCATCACCCTTCGCTTTTTCGAAGGCAAGACCCAGATGGAAGTCGCCACTAAAATCGGCATCTCTCAGGCTCAGGTATCCCGTCTGGAGAAAACGCCCTGAAGACCATGCGGATGTATCTGACCGCCTGAGTGTCCGCCGCTGTTTCCGTTATGCTGCTCCGTCATCCCTATATTAATAATCCGCCACATCAAAGGTCACCGTAATATCTTTACCGCCATATAACTTGAAATAGTTCTGTATAATACGGTCTGTGACAACGCGGATATTTTCTTTCTCTGTTCCCATCAGTACCACCAGAAACTGGGAACTGCTGTATCTGGTGCCTACGTCCACGCCCCGCAGTGATTTACAGATTGACTGTTCCATACACTGCATGGCAATCTCCATACGCTCCAGTTTGATCTCGCTGCCGTCTGACGAGAAAAGCGTAAACAGCAGCAGTTGTGTCTCCTGCTTGCTTCTCTCCGAGAAGCGGGTCACAAACTCATAGATATGCGCGAATTCGGCATATTCAACCTGAAACGCGCCGGTGCGGCTGTCTCTCGTCTGGATCATATTGATCACCGTCTCCAGATCATTCTTAGACTGCTCCGGTGTGCGCACCATACCGGTGCTCTGGAAGAAGCCGTAACGAACATTCTCATTTTGTTTAACATGGTACAGCGCCTTATCTGCCCTTTGATACAGTTCTTCATACTCATAGCCGTCTGCACCTGAGACACTGATACCGATGGAGAGCTGTGTCTCCTTGAGGACATCCACCTCATCCTGTTTTGCGGTAAATGCATCCAGAATCTCATTAACCTTAACAATAGCTGCATCCCTGCTGCGCATCCCTTCCGCAAAATAAAGGAATTCGTCGCCGCCGGTTCTGCAGACAACACCCGTACTGCACACTTCCCGCAGCACATCCGCCGTCACCTTCAGGGCATAATCACCCGCCAGATGTCCATGCGTCTGATTGATCCGCTTAAAATGATCCAGATCAATAATCATGAGACAGCCGCCTGCAACCCGCAGCCCGTTCTCTATCTCATTCACACCTTTACGCTTACTCAAAACACCCGTCAGATAATCCGTAGGCGCATCCAGCACACTCTCACTGCCCATAGCAATACCGTAGATCTTCTCGCTGTCAAAGATCGGCGACGCCATCTCTTCCTCCCGCATCCACTGCTGCTCCAGCGCGCCTTCTTTGATCAGTTCAAGAAATATATCCACCAGGTCAGGGTCCCACTGGGTCCCTTTCCCTTTCCTCAATTCTTCCATGACGATATCGTCACTGAGCCTTCTCCGGTAGACACGATTGCTTGTCATGGCATCATAGGAATCTACCAGACCAATAATTCTTGCAACAAGCGGAATCGATTCCGCCTTCAGTCCTTCCGGATACCCCTTGCCGTCATAGCGCTCATGGTGATACTTCGCTCCAACATTAACATTCGGAAACATCTTAAAATCCTTCAGGATCTCCGAACCCATGATCGTATGTCCCTTGATCAGCCTGAATTCCAGATCCGTCAGCCGGAATGGTTTATTCAGCACCGCATCCGGCACACCGATCTTACCCACATCATGCAGCATCGCCACGTAATATATATTCTGAATCTCTTCTTCCGGCCAGCCCAGCCGCTGTGCCATCAACTCGGCGTATGCCGCCACACGCATGGAATGCCCCTTCGTGTAGTCATCCTTCGCATCCACCGTATTCGCTACCGTCATGATCGCCTGAATGGTAATGCGCTCCATCTCCCTCGTTTTCTCATCCAGTCTCCGCTGCAGATCCTTACGGTAACCGTCCAGTTCCAGCGTACTCTTAATACGGCTCATCATAATCTGTGGTTCAAAAGGCTTGGAAATAAAATCACAGGCGCCCACACGGAAGCATTCCACCTCCGTCTCGGAACTGCGATCCGCCGTCAGGAAAATTACGGGAATCTTACTCCACCGTTTGTCAGCCTGCAATGTGCGCATAACCTCAAAGCCGCCGATATCCGGCATATTAATATCTAACAGGATCAGATCCGGTGTATGTCTGTCCAGATACTTGTATGCCTGTTTTCCGGAGTTAACGGCAACTACCTTGTACATCTCTCCCAGCAGATTCTGCGCTGTTGATAACGTCAGCCTGTCATCATCCACAATTAAAATTATTTTTTTCATTCGCCCTCACACATATGTTTGTCTATACCGCTTCTGATCAAACACTTTCACATTTCAGAATAGTTTTTAACCACAAAATGGAATACCTAAACATATGATATCATCACAGACCGTAAAAATCAATTGTCTTTGCTCATCTCCTTTTTCAGTCTGCGCATAATCTTCTTTTCCAGCCGCGAAATGTACGATTGTGATATTCCCAGCAGTTCGGCAACCTCTTTCTGCGTCAGTTCCTTACCGTCCGCATTCCCCAGCCCGAACCGCAGCCTGATGATTGTCTGCTCCCGCTCGGACAGCTTGGCAATCGCTTTGATTAACAGCTTGCGCTCCACCTCATTCTCCAGATCTTTATAGATCACATCCTCATCTGTCCCCAGAATATCCGACAGTAAAAGTTCATTGCCGTCCCAGTCAACGTTTAACGGCTCGTCAATCGACACCTCCATTTTATGTTTGCTGTTTCTTCTTAAATACATTAAGATTTCATTCTCAATACAACGCGACGCATAGGTTGCCAGCTTGATATTTTTCTCCGGATTAAATGTATTGATCGACTTAATCAGACCGATCGTACCGATGGAAATCATCTCTTCCACGCCTACGCCAGTATTATCGAACTTCTTGGCGATATATACCACCAGTCTCAGGTTATGTTCTATCAGGATCGCCTTGGCTTCATCCTCATACTCTGTGCCAAGATCGTTTATGATTGCATTCTCTCTCTCACTCTCAAGGGGCGGCGGCAGTACCTCCGTTCCGCCTATGTAATGAATATCTCCCTGCCTCGTCATAAGAAATCTCGGATCCTTATGCACCATCTTAAACTGAACTTTGCCGGGAATTGCCACTTTTAAAACCATTTTCCTTCCTCCTAGTCTTCTAATAGACGGGGGTGAAGTATCATCTGATAGATACTTTCTTCCGACATTCCTGTATTACAGATCGCTACAATAACATGTTCTTTCCTGATCTGACGCGTTTCATCCTCTATCATCATTTCCGGCAGTTCATAAGCATCCAGTATGCCTCTCTCCCTGCCGATGCTCCGGAACGGAACCGCATGATATTTTTCCGGTCTGAAACAGTCTGCAATCTCTTCTGCCAGCCTCTTACTGATGACACACACCGGTTCTCCCGACAGTGGATCTGTCAGATGATTGCCTGTATCCAGCAGTGCCCTGACCGGAATCTCCCGTGCAGGCTCCGGCACATAGATCACAACTCTTTTCAGTCCGCTCTCCTTCCTGCGTCTCAAGAAGCCGACTACCTTTAACAGAACCAGATAGGAGAGCCCGCCCGGGACAAGTGTAAGCACAAGACTCACATCTCCTTTTAGAACTGTTCTGAGACGATTCAGAATCCATATCATAGTGCCGCCTAAAAAAAATCCGCAGCCCGCCATTACAAGACTCGCGCGAATCAGCTGCCTTTTATGACAGATTCGAAAAGTTACATACAGCATACACATACTGACAGGAATCGTGCTTACAAGTATCCGGATTCCCACCGTACCTGCCGGCACCAATATTGTTCCGCAAACCATCAATGCGCCGAGCGCCGCCCCCATAAGAATCCTTCCATGCGTGGCAGTACATTGCAGGATCCGTCCGGCAAGCGACAGCAGATACAGATTGCTCGTCAGCTGCAGAATAAAAACACTGTCAATATATAATTTGTAATACACATCCCACCTCCGTGTTTCTGCTCTATTATAAGAAATCCGTGACGAATAATCTGTCATAATCAGGGAGCATTTCCACTATTTTTGAAGACAGATAGCAACAAAAAACCACAGGATATTCTATCCTGTGGTCTCGATCGGCCTTATGCCGTTTTCGTCTATTTACTTCTTAAGAAATCCGGAATTTTTAAGGATTTCTCTTCAACTGAACTCTTGATATCTCCCGTCTTGCCTATGCCGCCGATGGTCTTGAGCTGACCCGCTCCGGCTTGTCCGGCCATACTGCCCGGCTGTTTCACACCACCGGCTCCTGCCGCAAAATTACCGAGCCCGGCACCTGGCATGGTTCCCACAGTCTGCTTGCCCTGCAGAGACGTCGGCGTTATGTAGCCGGTCTTGAATCCAAGCCCGCTCATCTGTCGTGCCTTCTCTTCGATTCCGGTAGCAATAATCGTGATATTGCACGTATCGTTCATATTGACATCATACATTGCACCGAAAATAATATTGACATCGTCGCCCGTAAGTTCCTGCACATAACTCGCCGCATCATTGGCATCCGCCAGTGAAATATCGCCGGACACATTGATGATCACATGCGTTGCACCGGAAATAGTCGTCTCCAGAAGCGGACTCTCTACCGCCATCTTGACAGCTTCACTCGCTTTATCGTCACCTTTACCCGTACCGATACCAATATGCGCAATCCCCTTGTCCTTCATAACAGTTTGTACATCCGCAAAGTCAAGGTTAATAACAGAAGGTACATTGATCAGATCCGTAATTCCCTGTACTGCCTGCTGCAGCACTTCGTCCGCTTTCTTCAGCGCATCCGGCATGGTTGTCCTTCTGTCAACGATTTCCAGAAGTTTATCATTCGGAATAACAATTAATGTATCTACATTATCTTTAATCTTATCTATTCCCGCAAGGGCATTGGTCATACGCGCCTTCGCCTCAAACCGGAAAGGTTTGGTCACTACGCCTACCGTCAGAATCCCCATGTCTTTGGCAAGCTTGGCCACCACAGGGGCTGCACCCGTACCGGTTCCCCCGCCCATTCCACAGGTAACAAATACCATGTCCGCACCCTTGAGCGCCGCCGCAACCTCGTCAGAACTCTCCTCCGCCGCTTTCTCACCGATCTCAGGCTTGGCTCCCGCACCTAAACCTTTCGTCAGTTTCTCGCCGATCTGCAGCAGTGTCGGCGCCTTGCACAGCTGTAATGCCTGCTTATCCGTATTGATCCCGATAAACTCTACACCGTCTATTTCTTCATCTATCATTCTATTTACAGCGTTATTGCCTGCACCGCCGACACCGACTACGATGATCTTAGCAGCAGACTCAGCATCATTCGACTTAATCTCAAGCAAGGTGATTCCTCCTTCTGTTTCCCCATAAACTCTCATAGATTATCATATAATTATTTTCCGAAATTCGCAACCCATTTTTTTGCTTTTTTAAGAAAAGCACGTCCTACTCCTGCTCAAAAGTGTACGATCGCGTATCTTCACTGTATTCCCGCATATTCAGCGTTCCCTCTTTACCGATCAAATCCGGCAGTATATATTGTAGTTTCATGATTTTCTCATCAATATATTGATCGTCTCCCAGCGCAACCTTCGCTTCACCGAACATCAGTGTGACCTGATAATCCGTATCAAAATAGATTCTGTCCGCCGACATGGAATATCTTTCCAGCTGCTGTGTGATATTCAGCACCTCGTCGAACACCTCCGGCCGCTCCACCGGCAGCGGCTCGTGCAGGATCACATGGTCAAATGACAGTCCTGTCACCTGCGGGATTCCCGCCGTTTCTTCCATGGAAGTCTCGACCACGATCCCGTCCTTGTCAAAATACACATAGCGCCCCAGATAAGAGACATATCCTGCCAGCGCCTTCTCATATACGATAATGCGAATCGTATCCCTCGCCTCGATCTCCACGTCCATTGCCTGAATAAAGGGAATATCTTCCATTCCCTTATCTTTATATTTCAATGAAAGAAACAGTGAATTATTGCCGAACCTGCCTCCCATCACCATCTCCATGATCTCTTCGTTGCTATAATGAACATTCCCCTCCACATGCACTGTAGTGACGGTGTAATTATGAATAATATATTCGTATCCCGCAATCAGGATCGTCAGCAGAAGAATCAGCGTAACGGAAAGGATCACCGCCCTCTTGTTTCTGTCAAAGCGCAGCTTCTCTCTCCGTCCGCCTCTCTTCTTTTCTGTCTCTATGTCGTTATTTTTGACAAGCCGCAGATTGGGATTACTCTTCTTCACTTTTCTAACCGTTTTCTTATTCGCCATCTGCAAACCTCATGCCATTTCACACTAACCCACATGATTCCGAACCGCGGAATCTCATAATCTGTGCGGAAAATGCCCGTTTTTTGGCATTCTCTAGTGTGAGATTTAGTACTTCTCCGCGAAACAGCCTCTGCTGTGCGTGGCTAGAAGTACTTCTCACACTAAGCTAATTCTATCTCCGCCCCTAATTCCCGCAGGCTGAGTACAATGTCCTCGTATCCTCTGTCAATATAATGACGGTTTGTCACGATGCCTGTGCCCTCTGCCGCCAGCGCCGCCACGACCAAAGCCGCACCGCCGCGCAGTTCTTCCGCCTGCACGATCATACCCTTAAGTCTGCTGTTCCCGTCGATATATGCAGTACTGCCCTGCACCGTGATGCCGGCTCCCATCCTGCGCAGCTGTGACACAATGCGAAACCGGTTCTCGAACACAGTCTCCTCTATGCGCCCCGCATGACCTGATACGGCCATAACTACCATGAAAGGCGACTGCATATCCGTCGGAAACGCAGGATAGCATCCCGTTATCAGGCTGTTGCATGTGCTCTCATGATCCCGTCCGGTCACCAGAATCCCCTCCGGTTCGCGGTCAATCGCCGCTCCCATTCTGACTGCCGTCTCCAGCACACTTTCCATATGATTCACCGGCGCATCTTTTAAGAATACGCGTCCTCCGGTACACATACAGGCACTCAGATACGTTCCTGCCACGATGCGGTCTGCAGGAATGCGGTATCTGACCGGTCTTAAACTTCTCACGCCGCGGATGATAAGACGATCCGTTCCGCTTCCCTCGATCTGTGCTCCCGCACTGATCAGGAATTCGCATAACGCCTGTATCTCCGGTTCTCTCGCCGCCGGTTCAATAACCGTCTCTCCCTCTGCCAGCACCGCCGCCAGAATCAGATTCTCCGTCACGCCGACACTGACGAACGGCAGCCTGAGTACCGTGCCGTTGAGCTTTGATGCCTCCGCACAAAATCCCGTGCCTGTCTCTTCTATCCTGACCCCCATCTTCCGAAGGGACTGCAGATGCAGATCAATGGGTCTTGCACCGATCACGCATCCGCCGGGATATTCCATGCATACATACCCCGTTCTGGCAAGCAGCGCGCCCAGCAGCATGATGGAGGAGCGCATCACCCCTACAGAGTCCGAAGGCATGTCACACTCCGACAGACACTCCGTATTCACACGCACGATCCCTTCTTTTTTCTCCACCTTACAGCCCAGACTCGTAAGCAGGCGCTGCATATGAAAGACATCGGAGATGTCCGGGCAGTTCTCCAACTCACATGTCCCTTTTATCAGAAGTGTCGCCGCGAGAATCGGCAGCGACGCGTTTTTAGACCCTTGTATCGTAGTCTGTCCTTCCAGACGTTTCCCCCCATAGATACGAATAGCGTCCATATTCCATTACCTCGAATCTAAAAATATGACCTATTCTATCTATATGGTTTTCCTAATAAAAGTTATCTTGTCCTTATAAATCTTTCAGCCTGATTCCCCTTGCAACACTTAAGACAAGCCCCATCTCTATGAGCAGGAACATGACCGAGGAGCCGCCGTAACTGATGAAAGGAAGCGATATTCCCGTGTTCGGAATGGTATTGGTCACCACCGCAATATTCAGGATCACCTGGATTGAGATATGCCCCATTACCCCTACCACAAGCAGCGCACCGAACAGATCCGGCGCATTGTTTGCAATCACCATGAACCGCCAGATCAGCAGAATGAACATAATGATCACGGCAAAACCGCCGAACAGACCCAGTTCCTCACATATAATGGAGAAAATCATATCATTCTGTGCCTCCGGCAGAAAACCGAGCTTCTGCATACTGGCACCAAGCCCCTTACCCAATACACCGCCCGATCCTATGGCGTAGAGCGCCTGAATAGTCTGAAACCCTTTACCGCTGGCGTAAGCCTCCGGGTCCAGCCAGGCCAGAATACGCGCACCGCGGAAATCCAGACTATCGACCTGCGATGCCGCCATCTGCACAATGGCAAACACGACCGCCGCCGCACCTATAAGCGTCGCTATGCCCAGCAGAATAAACCGTTTGTAATCCGGACACGAGACAAACAGCATGAGCACCGCAATGCCTACGACGATGATCGCCGAACTCATGTTCTGCGTGATCTTCCACAACATGAGCGCAATCGGCATGGGCACCAGCAGAACCATCCAGAACCCTTTGCGGTATCGGATCTGCTTGCCCATGGTACAGATCATGCTCGAAAGGAACAGGATCATGCATAACTTCGCAACTTCCGCCGGCTGCAGCGAAAGCGGTCCTATGTACAGCCATCTCTTCGCGCCGTGGGACTCATGCCCGAAAGGAATGATCAATAGAATCAGCACCACAGACACAATATAGCCGATCACCGCAAAGCGCTCCCAGAAATGATACGGAATATTCGCCACCACCAGCATAGCGATCAGCCCCAGTATGGTAGCGAACAACTGCTTCTTCAGATAGTATGCCGCGTCATTGAGATCGAGCGCCGCCTCATAAGAACTGGTGGAATACACCATAATCAGTCCGAACCCCAGCAGAAACAGAACGATGAACAACAGACTGTAATCCATGAAATTTTCACTATTTTGTTGTCTTCTCCGGGAAGAATTTCTCTGTGCCACTTATTCTGCATCCTCCAGTCGGTTTACGAGTTCTTTAAAAATCTGTCCCCTGACCTCATAATTCGGAAACATGCCCCAGCTTGCACATGCCGGCGAAAGCAGTACCGCATCTCCGCTCTCTGCCTGACTGACACAGATCCCGAATGCCTCCTCAAACGTATCCGCCAGAATCACGTTTTCTACACCGTGCCTTCTCGCACAGTCTGCAATCTTATCCCTCGTCTGTCCGATCAGAACCAGACACTTGACTTTACCGTCAAAAGCCTCGATCCACTCGTCATACTCACTCTGCTTATCATAACCGCCGCCGATCAGTACCGTAGGTTTACTCATCGCCTTGATTCCCTGGATCGCCGCATCCGGGTTCGTTCCTTTAGAGTCATTATAATAGTCCACGCCGCGTTTGGTCGCCACGTATTCTATCCGGTGCTCTACTGCACGAAATTGTCTGACCACGGACAGAATCGTCTCCATGGGCACGCCCATCTCCTGCGTGATCGCAATCGCCGCCATCACGTTTTCCACATTGCACATACCGACCAGATTCATCTCATGGATATCCAGAAGTCTGGTCACCTCACCGTTTTTTATCAGACAGATATCGTCGCCGTCCAGATAGCAGCCTTCTTCCGGCTTCGCCGCCGAAGAAAACCATACCACACGCGCCGGACATCTGCTTCCGAAATCCTTCGTGTATGCATTGTCATAGTTGAGCACACAGGTCTGCTCTCTGGTCTGATTCATGGCAATACCTTCCTTGGCCGCCGCATAATTCTCCATTGTATGATGCCTGTTCAGATGATCCGGCGTAATATTCAGAATCACCGATACATCCGGCCTGAAACGCTCAACCGTCTCTAACTGAAAGCTGCTGATCTCCGCCACCGTCACAGTCTCCTCTGTGGCATCAAGCGCCGTCAGTGTATAGGGATTACCAATGTTACCCACCACATCCACATCATTGCAGTACGCGGACATGATCTCGCCTACCAGCGTGGTAGTCGTCGTCTTCCCGTTCGTGCCTGTGATACCGATCACGCGTCCACGCCCTATTCGGTAGGCAAGCTCAATCTCACCCCAGATCGCAATCCCCTTTGCCCGAAATGCCTCCACAAACGCGGTGTCCGTCGGCACACCGGGGCTGAGCACCACCAGGCAGACCTGCGCGGACACTTCCTCCGGCAGTTCGCCGAGCACGATCTGTATCTGCATATCCCGGGACAGCTTCGCTCTGATCTCCTCCCGTTCAAGTTTATCGTTGGCATCATAAAGCACCGGCTCCACACCCACATGCTGTAACACTTTCACTGCACCGATCCCGCTGATTCCCGAACCGACGACCAGTACCTTTTTACCCCGTAGATCATTTATACTCTCTATCTTTTCCATATCCTGTTATCCCCTCTCAGACCCAGACGCCTATAAGCGCCACCAGACACAGCAGCGCCGTCACGATCGAAAACACGGCTACCACTCTGGTCTCCGCCCAACCGCACAGTTCGAAGTGATGATGGATCGGCGCCATCTTGAAAATACGCTTGCCGCCGCTCATCTTGAAATAAGTAACCTGTATGATGACCGAAAGCACTTCTATCATATAGATAAATCCCACAATCACAATAAAAAGAGGCATCTGCATCATATACGCCGCAGCCGCCACAAAACCGCCCAGTGCAAGGGAACCCGTGTCTCCCATAAACACACTGGCAGGATATACATTAAACAGCAGAAACCCGAGCAGCGCTCCTACCACCGCGCAGGTGACCGGCTCGATCCCGCTTTCCGTACCGATCGCCACCACACTGAAGAACGTTGCGACCAGCACCGTGACAGAGCTTGCCAGACCGTCCAGACCGTCGGTAAAATTCGTCCCGTTGACCGTACCGATCACAATAAAGAACAACAGCGGAATATTCGCCCACCCAAAATCCAGATATACGCCATCAAGAAAAGGCACCTTCATTGCGAGAGAGACATCCGTATAATGCAGCAGATAAAAAGCAAAAACTCCCGTCACCACGATCTGCATTCCAAATTTCTGCCACGCTCTAAGCCCCATAGAGCGCTTCAATACGACTTTAATGTAATCGTCCAGAAATCCAACCAGACCAAATCCCAGCGTAAGGAACAGGATCGGAATCATCTTCGGATAGTCCCGTACAAAAAAGAGCGAAGTAATTAAAACACTGACCAGAATCAGGATACCACCCATCGTCGGCGTGCCGTTCTTTTTCAAATGGCTCTCCGGTCCTTCCTCCCTGACCGTCTGCCCGACCTTAAGCCGCCGCAGGAAAGGGATCACCATCGGTCCCATCACCACACTGATCGCAAAAGATATCAACACCGCCATTAAAATCGTAGAATTCATATTTCCTCCGTTATACGCTTCCTGTTCGAAAGCCGCCCTATGTCCTCCTACCGAGAACAGCTCTGCTGTTCTCGCGGACATAACTTAGTTATACTTAGTCTGTACTCTTCACTGCCTTAGTGCAACTTCATGCTCCCTACCGAGAACAGCCCCGCTGTTCTCGCGGACATGATTTAGTTGCTCTTAGGCTGTGTTCTTTACAGCCTTAGTGCAACTTCTTGCTCCTACCGAGAACAGCCCCGCTGTTCTCGCGGACATGATTTAGTTGCTCTTAGGCTGTGTTCTTTACAGCCTTAGTGCAACTTCTTGCTCCTACCGAGAACAGCCCCGCTGTTCTCGCGGACATGATTTAGTTGCTCTTAGGCT
>ERZ777011.2885-NODE-2885-length-12318-cov-3.091902_pt1 | contig 12318 bp, 11 predicted proteins | sample MGYA00374964_ERZ777011 | MGnify/ENA primary metagenome ERZ777011 (study PRJEB29310, sample SAMD00008975) | mouse gut metagenome | study: EMG produced TPA metagenomics assembly of the Metagenome analysis of fecal microbiota from mouse which was promoted...
GAAGGGAAGCAGTAACGATAAATATGGCAAGCAGTATCTTTCATGTATCCTTAAAAAACTTTTTCATTATATTTCCCCAATAATCCCCCAAAAATCAGCCTAAAAATTCTTTTGTTCTGATTTCCTTTTCAACAAGTTCCAAATCGTTCTTAATCATGCGTTCAACAAGTTCAGAGAATGAAATTTCACGTTTCCAACCAAGTACTTTTTCAGCTTTTGTAGGATTTCCAAGTAAAATATCAACTTCGGCAGGACGGAAAAACTTCTTGTTTATTTTTACTATGGTTTTGCCGTTAGCTTTATTTATACCGATTTCGTTAACGTCTTTGCCCTGCCACTGCACTTCAATACCAACATGATTGAATGCTGTTTCTACAAATTCACGGACTGTACGTGTTTCATTTGTAGCGATTACATAATCATCGGGCTTATCCTGTTGAAGCATAAGCCACATGGCACGGACATAGTCTTTTGAATGACCCCAGTCACGTTTTGAATCCATGTTGCCAAGTTCGACATAATCCTGTACTCCGAGTTTTATTCTTGCAACAGCATCAGTAATTTTTCTCGTTACAAATTCTATGCCTCGTCTTTCACTCTCGTGATTGAAGAGAATACCGGAGCAGGCAAACATATTATAGCTTTCACGATAGTTTTTTGTAATCCAGTGACCGTAGAGTTTTGCGACTCCGTAGGGACTTCTCGGATAGAATGGGGTTGTTTCTGTCTGCGGAGTTTCCTGAACAAGTCCGAACATTTCAGAAGTTGAAGCCTGATAAAATCTTGCCTCTGGTTTTACAGTCCGGATAGCTTCAAGCATATTTGTCACACCTATAGCATCAATATCAGCAGTACCGAGAGGAGTATCCCAGCTTGTCGCAACAAATGACTGTGCAGCTAAATTGTATACTTCATCAGCCTGAGAAATTTTCATAGCTGAAATAAGTGAAATAGGGTCGGTCATGTCTGCATAAATGAGCGTGACTTTATCTTTAAGATGAGCTATATTACCGTAATCGACAGTGGCCTTTCGTCTCCAGATGCCATAAACATTATATCCTTTTTCAAGAAGCAGTTCAGCAAGATAAGAACCGTCCTGACCTGTTATGCCTGTAATAAGTGCGTTTTTCATTTTGTTATCTCCTTAAATCAAATCTTCTCTGCCCTGATTTTTAAGTAGGGCAATAATTTTTTTAACGTCCTGAGTGTTGTTTTTTGAGCAGACAAGCAGTGCATCGTCAGTATCGACTATTATTGTATCCTTGATGCCGACAGCCGCAATAAGACGCTTTCCTCCGCATATTGTTGCATGATGTGTATCTTCTGAAATTATATTGCCGTCAATATAGTTATTGTTTTCATCAGTTTCATTTATTCTTTCAACGGCAAGCCAGCTTCCTACATCGTCCCAGCCGAAACTTCCGGGGATTGTATAAATATTTTTAGCTTTTTCCATTATTCCGAAGTCTATTGACTCACTGCGGAAAGCTGTAAATTCACGGATAAGAACATCATTGAAATCGGGAGTATTAAAAGCTTTACCGATTTTTAATGCTCCTTCATAGATGTCAGGCATGAATTTTTTTATATTTGTAAATATTGACGAAATTTTCCAGATAAACATACCGCTGTTCCATAGATATTTTCCTGAATCAAGATATTTTTCAGCTGTCTGCAAATCAGGTTTTTCAACAAATTTTTCAACTGTATATGCACCGTTGTATTCCTCGCTGAAATTTATATAGCCGTAGCCTGTTTCAGGATAAGTCGGAGTTATACCGATAGTTACAAGATTTTCTTCTTGTTCGGCAGTGTAAACAGCTTTTCGGAGTGTATCTGTATAAAGTTTTTCGTTTGATATGAGGTGGTCTGACGGAAGAACAATCATAACTGCATCATTATATTTTTGATTGATTACAGCTGCTGCAAATGCAATACATGGAGCTGTATTCCTTGCTGCCGGTTCAGCTAAAATGTTTTCTTCCGGAATATCGGGAAGCTGTTCTTTGACAAGTGTTTTATATGCGGAATTGGTAACGATATAAATATCACTGATATCAACCAGCGGAATAAGTCGTTTAACAGTTTTTTGAATCATTGTTTCACCGTCTGAGGTAAGGGAAAGAAACTGTTTTGGTCTAGAGTTTCTGCTTTTCGGCCAAAAACGTTCACCACGTCCGCCAGCCATTATAACTGCTGTTGTTTTCATTTTTCGTCCTCTTTTCTTTCTGTTGTTTCTGAAAATAATCCGTCGCCTGATTCTGCATTGGATTCAGGCGGAAAAAGCATAGTTTTTATAGTCATAAGGATAATCTGCAAATCCATTCGGAAAGAGTAATTTTCTATATACATCAAATCCATTTTTAGCTTGTCATACGGAGAAGTATCGTAAACGCCCGTAACCTGTGCATAGCCCGTAAGACCTGCTTTTACTTTCAGTCTGAATTCAAATTCCGGCATTTCATGCTTATAGAGTTCTGTGAGCTCGGGGCGTTCGGGACGTGGTCCTACAACTGACATTTCTCCTTTAAGTATGTTCAGGAGCTGGGGAAGCTCGTCCAGTCTTACTTTACGCAGAAATCTTCCGATAGGAGTAATTCGTGGGTCATGGTATGACGCAAGCTGAGGGGTTCCTGTTTTTTCTGCATTGACAATCATGCTTCTGAATTTATATATATTGAATTGTTTTCCGTTAATAGTAAGCCGTTTCTGTTTATAGAATACAGGACCTCTGTCATATATTTTAATTGCGATTGCTGATATAAGCATAATCGGCGATAATATAATGAGGGCAATAAGTGAGAAAACAATATCAAATATACGTTTAAGAAGTCTCTGTTCAAAATCAAGACCATAATTCCGGCATAGAAGCAGAGGAGTATCAAAAAGTCTTATATTGTCTGCACCTCTTATTATAATATCTGAAATTTTAGGTGCGATATACGAACGGATGGAATTTTCAAAACAGAATTTAAGATAATCGTTACGCTGTCCGGCAGGAATATCGCATATTATAACACCTTCATATTTCATGATAAGTTCTCTGATTTTATCAGGGTTTTCATTTATGCTGACTGATTCGCAAATCATGTATTTATCAACACGTCGGCTCATTTTAAGTACAAGTGAAGCCGCTTCGTGACTTCCGTAGAGTATAATAAGTTTTCTTGGCGGATAAATTAAGAAATAGATTTTTCCTGTAAGCAGCGTCCACAGAGCAATTATTCCAAAATCTGCAAGAGTAAGCATAATCATAGGTGAAATACGCATGAAGTCACGCCCGATAAGACTTATCAGGAAATATGATATAAAATCAGCACAGAATACAGAAATAAGCTGGGAATAGAGCATATCGGTTTTTTTTAGGTATCCGAGTTTAAAACCGCCGTAAGCCTTGAAAAAAAGCCATATAAGTATACAGTATATTCCAATAAGAACCCAGTTGCCTCGCCTGTAATATGGCAGAATTATTGTATCACTGTAATATTTATACCATACAAATGCGAATGCAGCAGTAAGAATTACCAGAAGAATCATTGCAAGGAAGAAAGAAATTAACCGTTTGAATTTGTCTCTTTTCATAATATGGTACGGATAAAACCGTACAATCTCCTTTATTTTATAAAATTTATTATAACAAATTGTGTCAGTTATGTCAATAGAATTTGCTATGGATTACAAATTATAGAGGCGAAATCTGTCGTTTTGCACAAAATGAAACTCCCCGAGGCAGGGGAGTTATAAAATGTTATTTTCTTCTTGTTTTATTTTTTCTGTCAGTGCTTCTCTTAAGGTCACTGATACGTTCTTCGCTGGACTGTTTGAAATTTGACATCATTTCTTCAAAGTTCATTTCAGACTGTGGAACGGTTTTTTTAGGTTCCCAGATAACAGGTTTGCTTTTTCGTTCTCTGTTCTGAACGGGTCTTTTCTTTTCGGATTGAACAGAGTTTTCATCAAGAGCTTTTTTGATGGAGAGACTGACTTTTCCCTGTTCGGTAATGCCTATGACCTTTACCTTGACTTCTTGTCCTTCTGTTAGATGTTCACGGATTTCATTGACAAAAGTATTTGCTATTTCGGAAATATGTACCATTCCTGAACCATTGTTGTCGATGTCGATAAAAGCACCGTACGGAGCAATAGCTTTAACCTTGCCTGTGTAGATTTTTCCAATTTCAAGCTGCATAAAAATACAAAACTCCTTAAAATATAATAATATTATTTAACATAACTGTCAGTCTCTTGATGTATCATAGAAACGTCTTTCATCAGGATATGCATAACCGCGTTCCTCAAGTGCGACTTTTTCCATATAATCGGATAAATCGTCGCTTTCAAGAGTACGCTTCAAATCCTCATTCTGCATATTATACTCATCAATTTTTGATTGTATAACAGCAAGCTCATGTTCTTTATCCTTGCAGTCCTGTTCTGTTGTAATGAGAAGCACAGCACAGCCAATCACAAGGGAAGTAGCGACAAGCTTAAAAAGCCCGCTGTTAAAGAGAGCCTTTTTTGGTCTTTTCAGTTTTATTTCTTCCTGATTTTTCTTGTCTTTTTTTGGCAACAATATTCACGTTCTTTCTTTTGTTAGATTCTTTTATATTATACATCAGATTATGCCTGTTTGGCAATAGGATTTTTATTTTTTTAATATATTTTACTGAAAGTTTGGAACTTCCCACAAATTTAGCCTTGGCTTTATTGAAAAAAATTACATATAAGGATTTGAAAGGGGTAAAAATAAAGTTGAAGAGCTTTTTAAGACTGCGTATGATTAAGGAGCCGAGAGTAAAAAAATAGATAACGAATCCTATGGCATTTCCTATTATGAAATAAAACCGCAGTTCACCTCTCGCCATTACAGAAGCAAAGGCGGAGAGAAAAACTGCATAACAGCCAAGAAAAAGAACGTCTTCGATAACAACAAAAAAAGTATTATGATTTATTATCAGACGGAGTGCACGGAAAAAATCATAGAATATTCCAATAAACGCACCGGCAATGCATGAAATAAGAAACAGGAACAGCTCCTCCTGAACTGAAAAAAATGTTTCGGGAACATTCATCTAAAAAGCCTCCCGAGTGCGGATATGGGATTTTTCCTGTCACGGTCGCCGTAAGTAACTGCCCATATATCACCGGTTATAGTCATATCTCCGGTTTCTACGCTCATTGCATCAATATGTAATTCCCTGCCCTGAATGGTGAGCTCTCCGAGCTGGGTATAAAGACAGATTGCTTTTTCATCGAAACTGTCAACATCAGTTATACCTGAAACAGTCATGCTTTTTCGGTTTTCAATGATAATATTATGGTCTTTTTTAATAGTCTTGTCCTGCATAATAAATCTCCTTAAGATTATTTTTTTAAAATTATATTCATGACTTATTCAATCTATTCATAAAAACTTTTTGTTATATTTTCACAAAATTATATCAAAAAAATTTTTTGCTTTTTTATGAAAACCGCTTGCAAAAAATTGCTGTTTATGTTATAATAAAATAACCAGTTTGATGTTGCATTATGTTATATATTTTATTTAACAAAAATACGGAGGTTTTTTATGGGCATACTTGAAATTGTCGGGGGAGTTATTTTGTTTATTGCTTGTGCTGTTATTGTTGTTCTTTGTCTTGCACAGGAACAGAAATCACAGGACAGTATGACTTCAGCTCTTACAGGTGCAAGTGCTGAATCATTTTACGGTAAAAATGAGGGCAGGTCACGTGAAGCTATTCTTGCTAAAATAACAAGAATCTGTGGAATACTTCTTTTTGTGATAACCCTTGCAGTAAATATTATTCCGATTTTTACTGATAAGTAAAAAATGCCCCGTGACAGAAGTCATGGGGTTTTTTAGTTGAATTTGTTCAGAAGATTTATAGGAGATTTTAAATGTCTAAAAAGAAAAATACAGAAAATAATTTAAGTGTTGAGGGATATAAGAAGAAAATAACTGCTTTTCTCAAAACATATAATAAATGTCTTATGCCATTTAATGAACTTGAAAAAAAGTGTCATACCAAGAAATATGGCAGGAATAATTTTTTAAAAGCTTTTGATGAACTCCGTAATGATGGTATTGTTATGATGCGTAAGGGAATGAAAGCCGCACTTACTTCACGTCTTGGAGTACACACCGGGAAAATTACACGTTTAAGTCGTACTTTCGGATTTGCAGAAGATGATAACGGAATAGAGTATTTTATTCCCGGAAAGTGCATGATGGGTGCAATGCCTGATGACAGAGTTATTATATCTGATATTCCGTCACGTTCAGGTGAGCCGGAAGGTGAAATAATTGATATTTTAAGTATCGGTATGACTCAGTTGACCGGAAGGATTGAATATATTGATTTCGGCCTATATTTTGTTCCGGATATTGCAAATAATACCTGCATGGTAATTGATAAAAATGGCAGTGCGGAGTTTAATGATGGTGATAAGGTTCTTGCTGAAATATCGTACAGGGGAAGACGGCACGCTGAACATAAAGTTAAAATAATTTTATCTTTCGGAAGCAGTGAGACTGCTTTTGCGTGTGCAGAGTCGATTTTGGCTATGCATGGCGTTATTAAAGAATTTCCGGAAGAGGTTGCCAAGGAAGCTCATAAAATTTCAGAGGGCGGTGTTCAGGAATACAGCTTCAATAACCGTGAGGATTTGCGTGGACTGAATATATTTACCATTGATAGTGCCGAATCTAAAGACCTTGATGACGCAGTTTCTGTTGAACGTACTGAAAACGGTTATTTATTGGGAGTTCACATTGCTGATGTTTCTTACTATGTAAAGGGAAACAGCGAACTTGACAAGGAAGCTCTCCGTCGTGGCACAAGTATTTATTATGCGGATAAGGTTATACCCATGCTTCCGAAAGAGCTTTCAAACGGTATATGCTCACTGAATCCTGATGAGGACAGGCTCACTCTTTCTGCATTTATGGAGCTTGACAGTGACGGAAAAATGTTAAGCTACAGATTTTGTAAAAGCGTTATAAAGTCAAGAGTAAAGGGAGTTTATTCTGAAATAAACAAAATTCTTGACGGCACAGCAAATGACTGTATATTGTCAAAATATGACCGTGTAGCTCAGGAGATATCTGTTATGGACGAACTGGCTGATATTCTTATTTCAGCAAAGAAACGCCGTCATGCTCCGGAACTGGAGACTGTTGAAAGTAAGCTTATAATCAATGGAAACGGTATATGTGTTGATATAGCTCCGAGGGAAAGAGGCAAATCAGAACGTATTATAGAAGAATTTATGCTTTGTGCGAATGAGGCTGCCGCAAAACTTGCAAAAGAGAAGAACGTTCCGTTTGTTTATCGTATTCATGAGACTCCACCGGAGGAAAAAACAGCCGCACTTTGCGAACTTCTTGCCAAGCTTAATATTGAATATCCGCATTTTAAAGAGTTTTCTCCGTCTCATGCGGCTGAAATTCTTGATAATGTGAGGGGAACTGATAAGTTTGGGGCAGTAAATATGATGGTTTTAAGGTCGATGGCTAAGGCTAAGTATTCGGAAGAACCACTCGGACACTTTGGTCTTGTTCTTGATGATTATGCACATTTTACCTCGCCTATCCGCCGTTATCCTGATTTGGCTGTACACAGGATTATAACTGATATTCTGGCGGGATATAATGAAACATGGCTCAATAAGCGTTACAGCGGATTTGTTGTCAAAGCGTCTGAAAATTCATCGAATGCGGAGATAAGAGCAGTTTCGGTTGAAAGGGAATGTGAAGATTGCTATAAAGCGGAATATATGAAATCCCATATCGGTGAAAGTTTTACAGCAAAAATTTCAGGAGTTACAGAGTATGGCTTTTATGCACAGCTTTCCAATTCAGTTGAGGGACTTGTCCATGTCCGTACACTTCCGGAGGGCGAATACGATTATTCCGAACCTGTTGCCCTTACAGAAAAATTCAGCGGAGTTTCCTATGAATTGGGCGATACTGTTCAGGTTGTATGTGCGTCTGTAAATGTCAGCAGCGGCAATATTGACTTTGTTCTTGATGAGGAGGAATGATATCATGAAAAAATTTTTGACAGCTTCAATTATTATGGCTATGGCTTGTACCTTTTCTGCTTGTGGAGATAAAACGAGTGAAAATGTTTCATTTTCAGAAAGTTCTGTAACATCATCAGAAAATTCCGTTGAAACTTCCAGAATTACACAATCCGATACTTCTCAAAATACTGAACCTGCAATAACAGAACAGACAACTGAATCAGAAATGAATACGGAATCTGTTCAGACGATAACAAGTACTTCTGCATCAGTTGTTTCTGAAGTGTCGATAACTACTTCTTCTGAAAATTATGGAGATATTGATGCAAGCGAGGGTATAGTTTTTGATAATCCCATTGCGGAACAGAGTGATGAGGAACTTATTGCGGCTGCTCTTGCACTTTTTCAGTCTGCCTGCAAAACTGAATGGGATTATACTGTTGGTTCACCATATGAGCTTGATATGAATCAGACTGTGCAGAATCAATTCGGATGGGACTGTTATCTTGTTATATCAGAGGGAGTAAATTCTCTTGCAGATGTTCGTGCTGATTATCATAAAATTTTCAGCGAGAATTATACTGATACCCTTGACGAAGTTTTTACAGAGACAAACGGACATGTTTATTGTCTTAACGGTTCAAGGGGTGCTGATATTTTCTATAAAAAATCTGTTATAACATCTGTAAATTCACGTTCGGAAAGTGAAATTTCTTTTACTGTAACAAATTATTTTTCCGGTGATGATTTCGGAAATGAAGCTTATACCATGGATGAAGATTTTGTTATATCAATTGATTCAGATGGTGTATGGAGAGTAAGCAGATTCAGACTGCCTTATTGATAACTTGTAAATATTTTATGAACTTTCAGAATTTTTAAACTGTTTCAGATTTAAAAGGATATTGTAAAATCCATGTAAAATTTATTTGAAAACTATTGACGAAATTTTTCAAAGGTATATAATTAAATACAGATATGTTAAAACAAAGGAGCTTTTTTATGGAAAATTTCTCAATATTCAATATTTTTACAATGCTCGGCGGACTTGCCTTTTTTCTGTATGGAATGAATGTAATGTCAACTGGACTTGAAAAACTTGCCGGCGGAAAAATGGAAGTCGCACTTAAAAAAATGACTTCAAATCCGTTTATGGCTCTTATTCTCGGAACAATTATAACTATTGCTATACAGTCGTCTTCTGCAATGACTGTTATGACTGTCGGATTTGTAAACTCCGGTATTATGGCTCTTATAGATACTGTAGCTGTAAGTTTCGGAGCAAATATCGGTACAACTTTTACAGCATGGCTTCTCTGTCTTAATGGTATTGACAGCGGAGAATCTGAAGGTATAGGAAGCTTTTTTATGAAATTGCTTAAGCCCGAATCCTTTTCGCCTCTTATTGCACTTGTCGGAATCGTCATGATTATGGCATGCAAAAAGGCTAAGCATAAGGATTTGGGCCGTATTTTTGTCGGATTTGCTGTGCTTATGACAGGCATGGATTTAATGAAGGGCTCAATTGACCCTCTTGCAAATTCACCTGAATTTCAGAAGGTTCTTACAAAATTTGAGAATCCGTTTTTAGGTGTGATTGTAGGTGCTGTATTTACAGGAATTATTCAGAGTTCAGCGGGTTCAGTCGGCATACTTATGAATTTTGCAAGTGCAGGCGGAATGACTTACAGCATGGCTCTTCCGATTATTATGGGTCTTAATATAGGAACTTGTGTTACTGCACTTATTTCAAGTATAGGTGTAAATAAGGATGCCAAAAGAGTCGCTGTTATTCATGTGCTTATCAATACTATAGGAACAATTGTTCTTCTGCCTGTTGCTATGCTTCTTGAAAATTTTACGGCTTTCGGAGATTTTATGAATCAGCCTACAGGATATATCGGGATTGCTGGAATGCATACTGCTTTTAATATTCTTGTAACAGTTATGCTTATGCCATTTTCAAAACAACTTGTTAAACTTTCCCAGATTATTATCAGTGATAAAAAGGGTGAAAGTGAAAAAACAGATTTATTTGCTGCCCTTGATACACGTTTTCTTGCAACTCCGAGTATTGCTATTGAAGCTTGCAGAGGTACTGCTGTAGCTATGGCTGACCTTACAAAAATAGCTATAACTGATGCTATTTCACTTCTTACTTCTTCATATGATGATAAGAAGGCTCAGAGTGTTATTAATACAGAGGATTTGATTGATAAGTATGAAGATAAAATAAACGGTTATTTGGTCAGGCTTTCAAAAAGCAGTATTACGGGTAAAGACAGCCGTACTGTTTCAAAGATGATGCATTGTGTGGGTAACTTTGAAAGAATTTCCGACCATGCTGTAAATCTTATTGAATCGCTTCAGGAAATTCAGGAAAAGGGCATTAAATTTTCTGATGAGTGTATAAATGAAATCATGATTATTTCAGATGCTATAAATGAGAATATCCTGATTGCATTTGATTCCTATAAAAATGATGATTTGGTATCTGCTCATAAGGTTGAACCGCTTGAAGAGGTTGTGGACAATCTCAGTACTGAGTTGAAAAACCGTCATATACGGCGTTTGCAGAATGATGAATGCACTGTTGAGTTAGGATATATTTTTCAGGATATACTTACTAATCTGGAACGTATTTCAGACCATTGTTCAAATATTGCAGGCTGTCTTATTGAGATTGACGAAAAAACAAACATTCATGCTTATCTCAGTGATGTCAAGGAAAATGATGAGCAGTTCAGAAAAGAGTACAAGGAATATACAGAACTTTATTTTGCAAGATTAAACAATAAGGCTGGTTAAATTAATAAGCATACATAAAATTATACCAACGGCAGTAGGGAGTGCGAAGCTTAGAAGCGTCCATTTCAGACTGCCAGTTTCTTTTTTTATTGTCATGCAGGTTGTTGCACACGGAAAATGGAAAAGTGTGAAGATAATCATACAGAGGGCCGTTTTAACAGTCCAGCCATTTGCCACAAGAAGTGCCCAGAGTTCAGTGTTGTCATTTAATTCTACAAGACTTCCCTGTGCAAGATATGACATTAAAATTATAGGCACAACTATTTCATTTGCAGGAAATCCTAAGATAAATGCCATAATTATTACACCGTCAAGTCCGATAAGTTTGCCTAAAGGGTCCAAAAAATCAGAAATATACGCAAGAATTGCAGTATCTCCGATTTTTATATTTGCCAGAATCCAGATTAAAAGTCCGCATGGTGCGGCAGCAGTACAGGCTCTGCCAAGTACGAATATTGTTCTGTCAAGAAGTGAGCGGATAAGAACTTTTCCAATTTGTGGTTTGCGGTATGGGGGAAGCTCAAGAGTGTATGAACTTGATTCTCCTTTTAGGATTGTTTTTGACAGAATAAAAGATACAACTAAAGTGACTGCGATTCCCAGTAGAATTACTCCCATAAGGATTGCACCTGATAATACAGAGCCCAAAAATCCGCTTGTTGTTATAAAGAACATCATTATTATAGCTATTATAGTCGGAAAACGACCGTTGCAGGGTACAAAATTGTTTGTTATAATTGCTATGAGTCTTTCACGGGGTGAGTCAATAATTCGGCATCCTGTAACTCCGCAGGCATTGCACCCAAGTCCCATTGACATAGTAATTGCTTGTTTTCCGCAAGCACCCGAGCATCTGAAACATCCATCAAGATTGAATGCAATTCGGGGAAGATATCCTAAATCTTCTAAAAGTGTGAACATAGGGAAAAATATTGCCATTGGAGGAAGCATTACTGATATAACCCATGCAAGTACCTTGTAAATGCCCTGAACCAGTAAGCTTTCAATCCATGGAGGTGTACCTGCTTTTATTAGTAAATCTGACATTAAATCTCCGAAGGCAAATAATCCTTTGTTAAGCAGTTCAGATGGATAATTTGCACCGGCAACAGTTATCCACATAATAAGTCCGAAAAGAATAAGCATAACCGGAATACCTGTTTTCCTGTTCAGAAATATTTTATCAAGCATTCTGTCACGCTTATATGGTTCATTGTTTTTGCATTTTACTGTTTCAGTAGCAATTTCAGCGGCTTTTCCAGCTGTTTCGGAAATAAGTTTATCAGTTTCTTCTGTATTTTTATCAGGAGTTGTTTTTGATGCAGTCGATACAGTTTCAGAGGAAACAGTTTCATCAAGTATACGGCAAAGCACATCAAGACCTTTATTGCTTCTGGCAGAAGTAAGAACAACAGGAACTCCTAATAATTCTTCTAATTTTTTTAAAGCCTTCTCTAAATCAGACTTTCTTTCTTCCAATCT
>ERZ777011.2887-NODE-2887-length-12311-cov-4.138626_pt1 | contig 12311 bp, 13 predicted proteins | sample MGYA00374964_ERZ777011 | MGnify/ENA primary metagenome ERZ777011 (study PRJEB29310, sample SAMD00008975) | mouse gut metagenome | study: EMG produced TPA metagenomics assembly of the Metagenome analysis of fecal microbiota from mouse which was promoted...
AAAAATTTTTTAAACATTTTTATTTTACCTATTGACATTTCTTAGCTGGACTTTTAAATAATCTGCCTCCGGGCTTCCCCTTCTTCCCATGCCCGTTTCCCCGGGCAGGAAGCTTAAATACATCCTGTATTCAGGCACAAAAATACCCTGCACAGACCGTTTTGTCTGCACAGGGCATTCTCTTCCCCTTATTATCTCCGCATATGTATGACGCCGTGCCATGACAAGGCTATCTTCCCGTCATGCCTCCGGACAATATCTTACATGGTGAGCCGCATACAAAACAATCCGCTTGCCAAAAATGGGCATAGTTGTCCCTTGTGCCTGCCACCTTGTACGAAAATCCGCGTATGATGTCACTGCCGCGAAATAACTCCTTCGCCAGAAGAACCTCGTATTGCTTCATACTTCTCACCACCTTTCTCAATAGGATATTCAGAGCATAGCACATTTTCCCCGGTCCTGCAACCGGAATTTTTATAACGGTTCAGGCAGGGCACTGAACCGTTACGATATATGATGAAGGATCTCACCTGCGGGACGGCCGGGACAGCGGCTTCCGGGCAGGTCCGTCCAGGACTTTCCCTTCCCCGTCAAACCGGGATCCGTGACAGGGGCAGTCCCAGCTCTTTTCATGGGGATTCCACACCAGCCTGCAGCCCATATGGGTACAGCGGGCCTGAAATTCCCCCTCGCCGCATCTGCATTTTTCCTTTCCCCGGGTAATGCCTTTCCACAGACCTCTTGCGCTTACCTGCACATCCCGCCGGAAGTTCTCCTTTGCCGCCTGGGGACGGATCCGTCCGGGGGCAAAGACACTCTCCCAGAGATTGTGCTTTCCCCGTATCAGATCTGTCAGCAGCAAGGCCGCCACCATGGAAGAGGTCATGCCCCATTTTCCATACCCTGTAGCCACGTACCAGTCCGGATGCCATAGAGAATATCTGCCGATCAACGGGATTCCGTCATGGGGCATGCAGTCCTGGGCCGCCCACATGTATGCGATCTTTGCCTCCGGGTAAAATTTGCAGGCAGCAGCCTTCAGGCTGCCAAAGGCGCCTCCCTTTCTGTTTTCTCCGGTGCGGTGTGCATTCCCACCCAGCAGCAGAATATCCCCTGCACTGCGCAGGGAAAGCCCGGCATTGTCCACTCCATAATACATTCCCTGCAAGGGTTTGCAGCCCTTAAGCGCCACCACATAGCTCCTGTCCTGATGCTGCCTCAGAAAATAGAAACCGGGCAGATCCCTGAACGGATAATGGGTGGCAAAAACAACACTCTTTGTCAGGAATCTGGCCCTGTCCGTACAGACGATCCGGCTTCCCACACTTCTCACCGGACTGTTCTCGTAGATCTCCAGCTTTGCCGCCAGGGCACGGATAAATTTCAACGGATGGAACTGAGCCTGATTCTCAAAGCACACGGCTTCCACCGTCGCAAAGGGCAGCTCCGTAATCTTTGCTTCGCGGGCAGGAATCCCCAGGGCAGCGGCTGCCACCGCCTCAGCATGCAGTCCTGACCTGTCCGAGGTGGAATAAAGGTATGCCGGCAGCCTTTCAAAATCACAGTCGATTCCGTTTTCCGCTATAATATGTTCATATTCCGAAATCGCCCGTTGATTTGCCTCCGCGTACAGACCGGCCTTCCTCTGCCCCAGCTCCTGAAGCATACGGCTGTAGATCATGCCATGCTGGGAAGTGATCTTGGCGGTGGTACGCCCGGTCTGGCCTCCTGCAATCCGTCCGGCTTCCAGCACCGCAACTCTCTTACCCGCCTTCTGCAGCTGCCAGGCAGTGAGAATTCCCGTCATTCCCGCTCCGATCACCACCACGTCCCGCTCATGCAGCCCTTCCGCCGGCCTTCTCCGGGGTATCCGCACCCCGCTCTCCCATAATGATTCCATTGTAATTTCCTTTCCGCAGCAAAAAAACTGTCCAAGACTTATTGGAACAGTTTTTCCTGAAATCACTTTATCTATTCATGCCCGGCGGCCGCCAAAGCTGCCGCCGCCCTCCATCCGCCGAATCCAAAAGACAGCAAACTTTAAAAAAACTAAAAGCAAGTATCTCACAGCTTCGGCATCATATCGTCAGTTCCACGGGACAGTGATCGGAGCCGTAGATTTCCGTATGGATGGCCGCGCCTGTCATTCTGTCCGCAAAATTATCCGAAACCAGGAAATAATCAATACGCCATCCGGCATTTTTTTCCCGGGCATGAAACTGGTAAGACCACCAGCTGTAGACACCTTCCCTTTCAGGGTAAAAATGGCGGTAGCTGTCTACGAAACCGCTGCCAAGCAGCTCCGTCATCTTCCCCCGCTCCCGGTCCGTAAAGCCTGCGTTATTGCGGTTGGTCTTGGGGTTCTTCAGGTCGATCTCCTGATGGGCTACATTCAGATCCCCACAGACAATGACGCCTTTATCCTCTGCCAGATTGTTTAAATAAATACGAAAATCATCCTCCCACTGCATACGGTACTCCAGCCGGGTCAGTTCCCGCTGTGAATTGGGGGTATAAACAGTGACCAGATAAAATTCCGGATACGCCAGGGTGATAATCCGCCCCTCATGGTCATGCTCTTCCTTTCCCATGCCGTAAGTGACCTGCTCCGGCTCCTGCCTGGTAAAGACCGCCGTACCGGAATACCCCTTCTTCTCCGCATAATTCCAGTACTGATAATAGCCCGGCAGATCCATCTGAATCTGCCCCTCCTGAAGCTTTGTCTCCTGCAGGCAGAAGAAATCCGCATCCAGCTTCCGAAACTCTTCCATAAAGTTCTTACCCATCACGGCCCGCAGCCCATTCACATTCCATGAAATAAATTTCATCCGTCCGTTCCTCCTGAATCTTTTTTGCCAACCTTCCACACATCCGTGAAACCAAAGCGCAAAAGCCGCGCTTTATTCATATGTTTATCCCGCCCGGTTATGTCTTGCAGAAATTACCAGCATCCCCACAATATCTCCCAGAACTGCCACCGTAAAAACAGTGGTAAGCGGCGTTATTGCATCCCCATACCCCCGGTACAGGATAATGTTGAACCCAAGGGTGTAACTTCCAAACAACAATTCCATCACGGTCTGCATCCTGACTATATCCCGATATAACACAATCTCCCTGCCGGGCCTCGGCTTAAAAGGCATATTCCACCAGGTACCCGGATTGGATAGATGAAGCACCAGTGAAAACAGCAGGTTACAGAAAAGCATAGAAGCCGGCATCAAAAACAAGATAGCGGGAGGTCCGTATTTGATTACGTTTCCGGCCTTATCAAATTTTTCGACTACCATGGTTCCGGTGGCACAGGCCGCCACCGCAATCAGGAAAGACCCCAGGAGAAACACATAACCCAATATTTCCAGCACTGCATCCACCCTGGTATAAATCAGTTTTCGCAACAACCTTTTATCCATATCGCCGGATTCCTCCTCACACTTTCCGACATGCCGCCGGAGGCTCTGAGGAAGCGATGCTTTAATCAGCGCTTCCTCAGAAAATCTTTTCGCCTTTCACAATTCTAATTCCGGCGGAACGTCCATGGTTTCCGATACGTATTTGCCGTCCTTTTTCCGCTGCCTGACACATTCCGTCAAAAGATATTCAATCTGGCCGTTTACCGAACGGAAATCATCCTCTGCCCAGGCGGCGATCTCCGCATACAGCTTTTCGGACAGCCTCAGCGGAATCTGTTTCTTTTCCGCCATTAGTACAGGCTCCCGGAATTCACCACGGGCTGGGCATCCCGGTTGCCGCACAGAACCACCAGCAGATTGGAGACCATAGCCGCCTTGCGCTCCTCGTCCAGATTTACCACCTGCTTCTCGTTCAGCCTCTCCAGTGCCATCTCCACCATGCCCACTGCACCGTCCACAATCATCTTTCTGGCGTCAATGATGGCGGAAGCCTGCTGGCGCTGCAGCATCACTGACGCGATTTCGGGCGCATAAGCCAGATAGGTGATTCTCGCGTCAATGATTTCCAGCCCCGCATCGCGGACCTTTCCCTGTATCTCCTGCCGGATCCGCTCCGCCACAACCTCGGCGGAACCCCGCAGGCTTCCCTCGTCCGCCTGGCCGTCGCCGGTGGTATCCACATTGGCCGCAACGTCATACGGATAAATCCTCACAATGTTGCGCAGGGCGGAATCACACTGCAGGGAAAGGTATTCCTTGTAATTGTCCACGTTGAAAACCGCTTTGGCGGTATCCGTCACCCGCCAGATCACGGCAATGCCGATCTCCACCGGATTGCCCAGACAGTCATTGATCTTCTGCTTTCCGTTGTTCAGCGTCATGGCCTTTAAAGAAATCTTTTTTCCTGTCTCCGCCGCCCCGGTACTGATATTGATGCCGTTAAGCGCCGTCATTGCCGCCTGGCTGACGTTTCCCTGTATATCGCCGCTCTGGGCAAGCTTGGTCGCCGCTGCCGGGTTCACCGCGCTGCAGAAAGGATTGACAAAATAGAATCCCGGCTCGCGGATGGTACCCTTATACTCTCCAAACAGGGTCAGCACCAGGGCCTCCTGAGGCTTTAAGACCTTCAGGCCGCAGAGGGGAATCCAGCCGAAAAGGGTGCCGGCCAGCCCTGCCACAAGCAGCACGGCTCCCAGAATCCCCCCTTCTCCCGATCTGTCCGCTTCCGATAACCCGTTCGCGCCGAACACAATACATGCTATGGCTGCCGCCAGAAACAACAGATTCAGGACCAATGCCCGCATACCGTTCTTTTTTGTCACGTAAATTTTCTCTGTCATAGTAACTCCCTCCATATTCTTTTGATTTCATTTTGATATATGTATCATATCATAACGCTTGGAGGGTGTCAAGTTCCTATTGTCACTCTGCAAATATCCGCACCGTCAGCCCGCCGGGATAAAATTCCAGCGCCGCCAGCAGGGTGCTGTGGTTTAAGAAAGCCAGCTCCGGGCTGTCCGTCTGCACCTGAGGCCTGAAACACCCGTCCTCCGCCTTTTGGTTCACAATCCCGATCCTGCAGGCATTTCCCTTGCAGTCCCGGCCTTCCAGCTCATAGGAAGCGCGGACAGACACCTGCTGCCCCTGCCTGTAGCGCTGCTCGTCCACGGCGCCGGGAAGGATTCGCCCCTTAAAATACTCATTTTCGCAGTCCCCTTCAAAGTGGATAAGGCAGACCGTCTCGTCCCCTTCCTGCTTTTCCTCACTGCCGGTGATCTGTACGCGGATGCAGAGAATTTCCCTGTGCCCTTTTAAGAATTCCCTGACGGACACGATTACCTGCTCCCGCTGCTGCCGGGAAAAGCCGTGCCCCGCCCCCTGCAGGATCTGCAGGTGACAGTTTTCATAAGCCGCAGCCGCCGCTTTTGCATAACGGACATTCACCAGCATGTCCTCCGACCCGTGGATCAGCAGCACCGGTCCTCCGTAGCCGCAGATCTGCGCCAGCGGGTCCTTGTCCACCACACCCTCGTGAAACTTCCTGCCGATTCTCACGCCGAAGGTATCTATCGCCTCCGGCACCCGATTCACATCATAATTGGCTCCGCCCAGGCGCCCGGCCCTGGCATCATCCGGAATACACAAGGCCGGATAAAACAGGATCAGCCTTTCGATCTCCGCCGCTCTTTCCGCCGCCACAATCCCCGCCACATAGCCTCCCTGGCTTCCCCCTGCCAGAAGGATATGTTTTTCCTCCGTATAAGGCAGGCTCTTCGCATAGTCCAGGACAGCCTTCAAGTCCGCCGCCTCCGTGTCAATGGTCATATCCAGACTGCTTCCGTCGCTCTTACCCACCACAGAGCCGCCGCAGAAATCAAAGCAATACACTGCGTACCCTATCTCCGCAAAGGCTTCCGCATAAAACACCAGGTCATACTGATTCCCGCCGAAACCATGGCAGACCACCGCTATGGGCTGCCTTTCCTGCTGCCCCTCCTTTCTGTCCCGTCTGTATTCCGTCCCCCGGATGGTAAGTCCCTCCCTGGTACAGGAAAATTCTTTTTTCTCCATATTTCCTCCTGTTCCGCTGCCGATACGGCAGCTTTTTAAAGCTTTCCGATAAGTCCTTCCGGCTTTCTTTCACGTTGCCTGTTTTTGTCTATTGTACCCGGATATTCACCCGGATGCAATATAACAATTAAATCAGGCTTTTAACTTTTCATTGCCAGTAACCTGTGCTAGAATCAAAATAAGAAGTCGTATCAATCAAACTCAGTAAATGAGGAATACTATGATAAACGTAAAATTTTATGAAACCGTAGAAGACTCCCTGTTGGAATTTGCAGTCATCATTGCCAGAAGCGGCGGCAAATGGGTAATCTGCAAGCATAAAGAGCGGGATACCTTTGAGGTGCCCGGCGGCCGCAGGGAGCCCGGCGAGGATATTCTCGGAACCGCCGAAAGGGAACTTCAGGAAGAAACCGGCGCCCTTGCATTTGACCTCAGGCCCCTGTGTGTATATTCCGTTACGGGAAAGACCCGGGTAAACGAAACCGGCAGGGAATCCTTCGGCCTTTTGTGCTTCGCGGAAATTACGGAATTTTCAGGCAGGCTGGAAAGCGAAATGGAACGGGTCTATCTGACGGACGAGCTGCCCACAGACTGGACCTATCCGTTCATACAGCCAAAATTAATTGAAGAATATCTTCGGCGCACCGGTTCCGGTCAGGAGGAACTGCCATGATCTATACCGTAACCTTCAACCCCGCCATCGACTATGTGGTACATATGGACGAAATGGCTTTGGGAAGGCTTAACCGCACCGTCTCCGAACAAATGTACATCGGCGGCAAGGGCGTCAATGTCTCCATTGTGCTGGCCCGGCTGGGGATAAAATCAACGGCCCTTGGGTTTGTGGCCGGCTTCATCGGCAAGGCCATTGAAGACGGCGCCGGGGAGGCGGGAATCAAAACGGACTTCGTGCATCTGGCCGACGGCTGCTCCCGGATCAACGTCAAAATCAAGGCGGCGGAAGAAACGGAGCTGAACGGCCAGGGCCCCGGGATCCCGGAAAACGCGCTGGCACAGCTTTATGAAAAGCTGGACAGGCTGCAGGACGGTGACATACTGGTACTGGCCGGAAGTATTCCCGGCACCCTGCCCGGCGATACGTACGAGCAGATCCTGGCCCGGCTGGCCGGCAAAAGCATCAGGACAGTGGTGGACGCTGCCGGGGATTTGCTGCTGAATGTGTTAAAATACAGGCCCTTTCTCATCAAACCGAATACTCATGAACTGGGGGAGCTGTTCGGCGAGGAGCCGAAAACAGTGGAAGAAATCCTTCTCCGGGCAAAAGAGCTGCAGGAAAAAGGCGCGGTAAATGTACTGGTATCCATGGCGGACCGGGGCGCACTCCTTCTGGAGGAGCAGGGCCGGGTTCACAGATGTGGTGTCTGCCGGGGCCTGGTGAAGAATTCCGTGGGCGCAGGGGACTCCATGGTGGCAGGCTTTCTCGCAGGCCTGGAATCCGGCGGTCCCGAATACGCCTTGAAGCTGGGAACGGCAGCAGGCGGCGCCACTGCCTTTTCGGACGGCCTGGCAGAGAAGGACAGGATTTATCAATTGCTGGAGCAGCTTGCCTGAGAGGAAAGCATCCTGCAGACAGCCCCACAAATATGGGCATTTTGTGCCCTCAAAGGAGACTCACCCCATGAATACAAATATGAGAAAATATCAGGGCACAGGGATCGGTGAGGCGGTGGCGTTTGGTAAGTTGCGTCTGTTTCGCAGGCCTGATCCAAAAGCGGAATATCTGCACATAGCAGACACGGAAGGCGAAAAGGCCCGCTTCCGGCAGGCAAAGGCGCTGGCTCTCGGACAGCTGCAGGAGCTTGGGGAACACGCCCTGCAGGAAGCCGGCAGGGACAGCGCCGCAGTCTTTGAAGCACACCAGATGATATTGCTGGATGCGGAATTCGACCAATCCGTCGTCCACGCAATTGACAGCCGGAGCGCAAATGCCGAATACGCCGTCAGACTCACGGCAGAAGTCTTTGCGGCAAAGTTTGCGGCCATGAACGATCCCTATATGAAGGCCCGGGCAGCAGACGTATGGGATGTTTCCCTGCGCCTGATCCGAATTCTCTCCGGAACCGATTCCCGCCCGATGCCGGCCGGAGAAAAAGTCATCCTCTGCGCCGACGATTTTACCCCCAGCGAAGCCGCCTCCCTTAACAGGGAAAACGTCCTGGCCTTTGTCACGGCACGGGGTTCCGCCGGCTCCCACACCGCCATCCTCGCGCGAAGCCGTAATATCCCCGCGGTAATCGGCGTTGGGGACGAATTTCTTCGGAATGCCGGGGAGGGCGACGAAGCAGTCGTGGACGGCAGCACCGGAGAGGTTTTTATCAATCCCCACGGGGAGATCCTGAAAAAGCTGACGGACAAACAGCTCACCCTCACCCGGAAGGCAAGTCTGCTCCGGGAACTCAAAGGCAGGGAAAATGTAACCCTGGACGGGAAAAAAATAGATATTTACGCCAATATCGGAAGTGTCCGTGACGTAAAAGATGCCCTGGCTAACGATGCCGGAGGCATCGGACTGTTCCGCAGTGAATTCCTGTATCTGGAGCGCTCCGATTATCCCTCGGAGGAGGAACAGTTTGCCGCCTACAGAAAAGTACTTGAGGACATGGCAGGTAAAAAAGTAATCATCCGCACCCTGGATATTGGCGCGGATAAGCAGGCGGACTATTTCCGCCTGAAAAAGGAGGACAACCCTGCCCTGGGCTTGCGGGCCATCCGCCTCTGCCTGCTGCGCCCGGAGCTTTTCAGGATCCAGCTGCGGGCACTGTACAGAGCCTCTGTCTATGGGAATCTGGGCATCCTGTTTCCCATGATAACCGCCGTTTGGGAACTGGAAAAAATCCTGGCGGTCTGCGGCCAGGTGAAAGAAGAGCTCAGACAGCAGGAAATTCCTTTTTCCCACCAGGTAGAGCTGGGGATCATGATCGAGACCCCCGCGGCGGCCCTCATCAGCGAAAAGCTGGCGCCCCTGGCAGACTTTTTCAGCGTAGGCACCAATGACCTCACCCAGTATACCCTGGCCTGTGACCGGCAGAACCCTGATGTGGCGCAGTTTGCCGATCCCCACCATGAGGCCGTCCTGCGCCTGATTGAGATAAGTGCGGAAAGCGCCCGCCGACACGGCATCCGAATCGGCATCTGCGGGGAGCTGGGGGCCGACACCTCGCTTACCGGGACCTTTCTGCGCATGGGCATCGACGAGCTTTCCGTTTCTCCCGATTCCATACTGAAAGTCCGCCGGACGGTAAGAGGAATTGACCTCAGGGAATAAAAATCATATCCTCATCATCTCCCGGGCCTCTGCCGCCGTCATTGGCACCATGCCCTTCTCCCGTACAAGCTCTGCCGCCCGGGCCGTCAGCTCCCCATTGGAAGAGGCCCGGACACCGGGCGCCAGATAATCCGAATCCTCAAAGCCCATCCGCAGGCTGACTGCCCCCATATCCAGCGCCCTGCCCATCATTTCCCAATCCTGCCTGTGGACCTGGGTATACCCCCAAAGCACCTCCCCCTGTCCCGGGAAGGTCTCATACAGGAACTCCACCATATGCTTTAAGGCCGGCACTGTGGCCGGCATTTCCCCGCCGTGGCCGAATACCAGGGCAAACAGGATCGGCCTTAAAAATGAGTATTTCTCATCCAGCTCCTTCACCGTATGGATCATTCCCAGCTCAAAGACCTCGATCTCTGGCCGCTTATTGTGACCCAGAATCTGCTCCACGCAGTAGCGCACATCCCGGATCGGATTCTGATACACCGCCTCTCCCAGGTTTACACTGCCTACGTTCAGGCTGTTTGCCTCCACATAATCCGGACTGCAGGGCTGACAACGCTCCTCTATTGTCAGCTCCGACACTCCCCCCGTGGAAATCTCCACCACAATATCGCAGGAGGCCCGGATCAGGTCAACGGTTTCCTTCAAAAGCCCCAGATCCGGAGTCAGCCGCCCGGCCCTGTCCCGGACGTGCAGATGTACCATGGAAGCACCGTTTTTGCAGCAAACTGCCACATCCTCCGCTATTGCCCGGGGATCTATATGAGTGCAGACAGCAGACACCGGCGCCACGGAGAGCATCACCTTATTTCCGAAACCGTTCATTGCAGCACCCCTTTCTTCCTCAGTGCCTTTCTCAGCTCCGCCGCTCCAAACCGCGGGCTGGAAAGCACCGTCTTTTGATACAGATCCGAAATATACTGTTCGCAGTATGCCATGCTTCCCTGGGCAAACACAATCACGTCCACGCTGTCCGCAATGGTTCCTGCGCTTTCCGCCATCCTCTGCCGGAATTCCTCCTGGTTCAGTCCGAAGGCTCCCTCCACCAGACAGTCTGTCAGCTCCACTGCCCTGCCGCACTCACGGCTCATGCGCCTGATCGTATTTCTGGTAGGCTCCAGGGTCGTGGGCAGCGTGGCCATCACACCGATCCGTTTCCCCCTGCGCACAGCCTCTCTGCACATCTCCTCATCCACACGTACAATGGGCACACCGATATAGGCCGCTGTGGTCTGGACGCTGTCCGCTGCCTCCCCCACGGAGGAGCAGAGGTTGAGTATGGCGTCACAGCCCTCGCAGACTGCCTTCATATACATGGCAACAAGCCTTGCCGCCGCCCCCGGTGTCACATAGCCGGCTTCCCTGGTTTCCGCCAGAATAGAGGGATCCTGCAGGCTGTAAAGCTCCGCCTCCCCGACCTGCTTCTTTACTTCCTCCTCCACCAGGCCGATCAGCTCCGGCGTGGTACTTGTATAAATCAATCCAATCTTCATTTTAAATCCTCCTTGTGTCTTCCGCTTACATTTCCCCCAGCAAAATCTCCACCACCCTTTTCAGGGTATCCCTTTCTCCCACATTTCCCGGGAAAATAATATACGGAATACCCGGGAAACGGCTCTCCGGACCGGTCTGCCAGACCGGCACCCCCGGCTGGATCTGTCCCGCTACTGCAGCCCTCTTCACTTTCAGGGCCTTCACCCCCACGTCGCTGGAGGTAATTCCCCCCTTGGCCACCACAAAGGCCGGAGCCGCCCGAAGCTCCCCCGCCAGCCGCCGCAGGGCCCGGCTGATCTGCACGGAACGAAGCAGAGCCTGCTCCCGGCTGTCGTTTTCTACCTTCAACAGGGCCCTTTTCGTGGAAATACACACTGTCTTTCCCTGAGGAATCAGCTCTTCCTCCAGGGAAAGAAGCCTGGCAGCCTCCTTCTCCAGGGCTCCTGGCGTCAGCACCAGGTCGGAATCCATTTCCAGAAAAACAATCTGCTCCAGGCTTTTCAGCTCTTCCAGCTGCGCGGTGGTCTTTGCCGTATGGCTTCCCACCAGGATCACTCCTCCGGCCCCGCTGCCTTTCGCTGCCAGCTCCTTTCCGGAGAGCAGGGGCCTGTCTGAAATGTTTCCCAGGGCCTTTACCAGTGCCGCCGCACAACGAATGGTAAAATACTTGCCCCTGGCCAGTGCCCGGTAAAGGGCAATGGCAAAAATCTTTACGTCACAGTCCTCCACCGCATTCACCACGATTCTGCGGTAATGCTCCGCGCTGCAGAGCAGTTCCGTTATTGTATCCAAATCCAGGCTTCGCAGCAGCTCCAGGCTCACACAGAGGCAGTCCCGGCTTCTGCAGGCCCCCTGCGTCTTCTCCTCAATGTATTCGCAGAGGCTGCTGGCCCTGTAGCCAAAGGTCTCATCCTCTGCAAACTCCGTCTCACCGGCAGGAACCAGCTCCCGTCCATACCGTACATAGTGCACATTGTCCAGCGTAAACCGGCCTCCCTCCTTGAAATACGGGCAAAGGACCTCCCCGTCCACCTCCTTTCCCCGGCGCTCTCTGTATACCTCCGCCAGGAGCTCAGGCTCCAGGGGATAATGCCCCCGCAGGGTGGAGTCGCTTCTGCTGACGATCAGATACTCCCTGCCGGCCTCTGCGGCCGCCTGCGCCACCCGCTCCCCGATCTCCCTGTGGGCCCGGGCTGTCTGCTCCGGGGTAAAGCTTCTGGAGTTGGTCAGCAGGAAAAACAGCGGCCGGTCCTCCTCAAAGCCTGCCCGGATACTCTCCGGGCTCCAGTCCGTATAGACGGATACATCATGCACGGTCTGAACACCTGTGGGATCATCATCCAGAACCACGATCTTACGGCCGCTCCCCGCGCATTCCGCCGCCAGCAGCGAGTCCACAAGCCCCTCATCCACCCTGGGATACCTGTCCAGAATATCAATACTGCGCCTTGTCTCGTTCATTCTCCCCTCCTGTATCACACACAAACAATTCATGAAATCAAAGCGCAAAAGTCGCGCAAAGCGTATAAATAGCGCAAAGC
>ERZ777011.2888-NODE-2888-length-12309-cov-3.166803_pt1 | contig 12309 bp, 14 predicted proteins | sample MGYA00374964_ERZ777011 | MGnify/ENA primary metagenome ERZ777011 (study PRJEB29310, sample SAMD00008975) | mouse gut metagenome | study: EMG produced TPA metagenomics assembly of the Metagenome analysis of fecal microbiota from mouse which was promoted...
AATTTGCAGGGTATCAGCAAGCTTGTCGAAGGTAAAAGCCTTGACGAGGTGGAAACGCTTCTGGCGGGAATAAAGTGCCGCAACAATACGTCTTGTCCGGACCAGTTAAGCAAAGCCATAGGCGCTTATAAAAAATCTTTGTCAGAGCCTGTAGGGAAAAAACAATAAAAACCTTGAAAAGAGCGGTCGCAAGACCGCTCTTTTTTTCGATAATGAAACAAGTTTCTTTATTATGCGTAACACAGTACTTCAATTAGGTAATATTTTGCAATAAATTGTACAAATCCGTCATGTTTTTATTAACTAAGTCCAAATAGAAACATCTGCCTTCATAGCCGGCTTCTCTCATGTATCTCACCAGATTGAACCCACTGAAATTTTTTTCAACCTGAACAAGAAGCTTTTCAAACGGCATGCCGCCGCATTCGTACACTTTACCGAAATCGAATTCCACCCATAAATTCTTTTTCATCGCTTCCGTCGTCATACCGTTAAGACTGACACCGAAAGCAGGCATTTGATGGGCCCCCTCGATCATAGCGTTCCAGCACCGCATAATTTCCTTATACTGTCTGTCACCTGCGCCATAAGTCACACTTTTCCCGTCGTTATAAACGTTTATGCTTTCGGCATAGCCGAAAATCTGATGTACATCTTCCATAATAACAGTTACCATACCTTAAGTTTTTGCTATATTTTACATATTATTCAAATATTTGTCAATAGCCGCCGCCGCTTTTTTTCCTGCGCCCATTGCCAGAATAACGGTCGCGGCGCCCGTCACTGCGTCGCCGCCGGCATAGACTCCCTTTTTGGAAGTTTTCCCGCTTTCTTCTTCGACCACTATTCCGCCATGCGAGTTGACCGCAAGATCTGCCGTTGAATTTTTAATGAGGGGATTAGGACTCGTTCCTATCGCCATTATAACGCAATCGACGTCTATTATGTACTCGCTGTCCGAAAGTTCGACCGGACGGCGCCTTCCCCTTTCGTCGGGCTCTCCCAAACTGCACTTAACTACTTTAATTCCTTTTACAAAGCCGTTTTTCTTATCGTTTCTATCTTCTGAATTTTCATAGCCGATTATCGCAACGGGATTGTTTAAAACTTTGAATTCAATTCCTTCTTCCTGGGCATGCTCTACTTCTTCCCTCCTTGCGGGAAGTTCATGCATCGAGCGGCGGTAAATTATATAAACCTTTTCCGCACCTAAACGCAACGCGGTACGCGCGGCGTCCATCGCAACGTTTCCTCCGCCGACAACAGCAACTCTTTTTGCACGCATTATCGGAGTTTGAGACTTTCCGCTGTAAGCTTTCATAAGATTTACGCGGGTTAAAAATTCGTTTGCGGAATAAACGCCTTTCAAGCTTTCACCCGGAATCCCCATAAATTTCGGCAATCCGGCGCCAGTACCTATAAATACGGCGTTAAAACCGCTTTCAAACAATTCGTCGACGGTTACGGTTTTACCGACTACAACGTTGGTACGGATTTCGACCCCGTATTTTTTTAAGCCTTCGATTTCTTTTCGCACTATTTCCTTAGGCAAGCGAAACTCCGGTATTCCGTATAAAAGCACTCCGCCGACGTCGTGCAAGGCTTCGAATACGGAAACTTTATATCCCTTGCGCGCAAGATCGCCCGCGCACGCCAGACCCGAAGGACCTGAACCTACAACAGCCACTTTAAAACCGTTACCGGCGGGAGTTTGAATTTTTCCGTCAGAACAAGCGTTGTGCCTGTCTGCCGCAAAGCGTTCCAGTCTGCCTATTGCAACAGGCTCGAACTTGATTCCAAGCGTACACTTGCTTTCGCACTGAGTTTCCTGCGGACAGACTCTGCCGCAAATTGCCGGAAGCGACGACGAACCTGCAATTACCCCGTAAGCGCCTTCGAAATCTCTCTGTTTTATTTTTGTTATAAAATCGGGTATGGAAATATTTACAGGGCACCCCTGCACGCACGGTTTGTTTTTGCAGTTCAAGCATCTGTCGGCTTCGGCCACTGCAATTTCTTCCGTATAACCCAATGCAACTTCGTCGAAATTATGCGCACGGACGGCGGCGGACTGAACGGGCATTTTATGTTTTTCGGGTTTCAAAGGCATTATTCGGTCTCCTTTTTAAACAGATTACACAAATCTTCCCGTTTCTCTCTTTCAAATTCGGCATACATACGGGAGCGGGAAATCGCCTCGTCGAAATTTACTTCGAATCCGTCAAAATCAGGTCCGTCGACGCAGGCAAACTTAGTCTTTCCGCCGACGCTGAGCCTACAGCCGCCGCACATACCCGTTCCGTCAATCATTATAGGATTCATAGAAACAGTCGTCGGTATTCCGTAAGGCTTTGTCGTCATAACCACGAATTTCATCATAACAAGCGGACCTATGGCAACAACTTCGTCATAATTTTCGCCATTGTCTATAAATTCTTTAAGAGGTTCCGTAACCAGCCCGCGGCGGCCGTAACTGCCGTCGTCTGTCATCACGGTCAACCTGTCGGAGCAACTTTTAAATTCGTCCTCTAAAATAACCAGACTTTTATTCCTGAAACCGATTATCGAATGTACCTCGCAACCCAGTTCATGAAATTTTTGCGCAACCGGTAAAGCTATGGCGCACCCTACTCCTCCGCCGACGATACAAACTTTTTTTATCCCGTCAGTACGCGTAGGACAGCCGAGCGGACCCACAAAGTCCTGTATGTAATCGCCTTTGTTTTTATTGTTTAAAAGCATAGTCGTAGCGCCGACTGTCTGAAATATTATTTTAACCGTTCCCGCTTCTCTGTCGTATCCCGCGACGGTCAGCGGAATTCTTTCTCCTTCCTCATCCACGCGCAGAATGATAAATTGACCTGCCTGCGCTTTTTTTGCGACAAGCGGAGCATAAATGTCCATCATTGTAACAGTAGGGTTAAGAACGCGCTTATCCGTTATTTTAAACATTGTCTTCCTTTTTATCTTTTATCACTTTTTTAATATATTTTATGCTGTGAACGGGATACGGAGCATTAGACTCGTCCGCGAAAATCACTCGCCTTACAATTCCCTGTTGCAAATTGTCGTGCCTACCCAAAGGAGCGACAACTTTATCTCCCTCCGCGACGTCGGCAAAATTACATATATACCAATAGTAATAACCAACGACATTCGGATCGTCGGGATATTCAACTGCGGTAAAGCAAATTTTATCTTTTGTCATAAATTAATTATAACAGCGATTGCATAATTTTGCAAGAAAATGACCTAATATACTTATTTTATAAACTTGAAAAAAACCTTATCTTTTGATATAATTACTATATGATAAAAATTATTATAATAAACGGTAGCCAAAGAAAAAACGGCGCTACTTACACTATATTGAATGAAATACGTTCGGTCTTATCGGAACTGACAGACGTGCAAATCGAGTTGTACAACGTTTCAGAAATTAATTTGAAATATTGTATAGGTTGCAGCCAATGTTATAAAAACGGAAAATGTGTTTTTGACGACGATTTGGAAAAATTATCAAGAAGCATTTCAACAGCGGACGGAATTATTTTAGGCTCGCCCACTTACGCAAGCAACGTATCCGCTCAGATGAAAACGATAATAGACCGCGGACATTTCGTTATAGAACAGTTGCTGTACGGAAAATATGCAATCAGCGTTGCCACGTATGAAAATTACGGCGGAAAAGACACTTCAAAAGTACTAAATAAATTACTAAGCTATTCAGGCGCAAAAATGTGCGGAACTATTATTTGTAAAACGCCTTTTTCACGTAATCCTATAAATACCAAGTTTAAAAAGCAAATAAAAAAAGCTTCCTTGCGGCTGTACAAAGATGTTAAAAATAAAAAGAAATATTTTTTTCAATCAATAAAAAGAAGTTTAATTTTTAAATTCGGCATACTACCATTTGTTAAGCGAAAGGGCGCCGACTACGAAGGTGTACTTAAATCTTACAAAGTCAGAAACCTAATTAAATTAAAAAACTCTTGAATTTTCATTCAAGAGTTTTTTATCTTTATATTGCAGTCGTTTTTATTCGTAATCCACTACGTCTATCCAACCGCGAAGGAACTTTTCTTCCTCCGAATCGGACTTTGCTTTTGCAAGGCGCGAAGCCGCTACGATAGGTATCCAACGCTGAACATACTGTATAGCCGTATCGCTCTTTTTGCAGTACAACTTTAAATACTTGTCGCCAAGCTCTTTTTTACCGGCAAGGTAAAACAAAAGGTAACTTTGCGCAACGTCTGCAGACGAGTTCCCCTGCGTCGCGTGCGCCCAGTCTATTACGTAAGGGATACCGTTCGCATTAATTACTATATTTGTGGGATTGAAGTCGCCATGACAAAGATGCGTATGCTTGGGCATGGAATCAAGCCTTGTATGCAAATCGTAGCGCGTTGTTGCTTCCAGAACCGAATTGGTAGCGGAAATTCTCGCCTGTAACTTATCTTTCAGTTTGTTTAACATAGGCACTGTTTTTGAAAATACCGTGCGCTGCAAATCTACGAAAAGGTTCAGATATTCGTCTTCTTTTTCGGGATTTTCATTCATAAGCTGCTGCAAGGTTTTTCCCTCGATATAGTCTAAAATTATAGCCCATTTTCCGTCGACCACTTCTATCGATTTGATTTGGGGAACGTTCAAATCCGTTTCCTCAACCCGCGCATGGTTTAAAGCTTCGTTCAAAATATCCGCTTTGGAATAGTTTGCGTCAAACACCTTTACAAGCTTGTCGCCGTCCCTGTAAATATTTTTGTCTGCCCTTGAAAAAATTTCCTGTTTCATATAATTTTCCTCCTTATTATTTACCGTAGTATGCGTTGAGGTACATCTGTTTGATTTCACTCATCAACGGATATCTGGGATTTGCACCCGTGCATTGGTCGTCAAACGCCTGTTCGGTCATATCGTCAAGTCTTGCAAGGTAGTCTTGTTCGTCGATGCCGTAGTCCTTGACGGTCTTCTTGATGCCTATTTTTTTCTTTAAATCGTCTATTGCCTTAATAAGATTTTTAACCTTATCGTCGTCATTTTTACCGTCGAGATTCAAGCACTCGGCAACTTCGGCATATCTGCGCTTTGTTTTGGGGTGATCGTACTGACTGAAAGTCCCCATCTTTGACGGAGCTTCCGACGAATTGAATTTGATTACCTCGTCTATCATAAGCGCATTCGCTATACCGTGAGGCAAATGATGGAACGCACCCAGCTTGTGAGCCATACTGTGGCATACGCCGAGGAAAGCGTTTGCAAACGCCATGCCCGCCATTGTAGCGGCGTTTGCCATTTTCTCCCTTGCGACAACGTCTGTCTGACCGTTTTCGTATGCCGCGGGAAGATATTCGAAAATAACTTTTAAAGCCTGCAACGCAAGCCCGTCGGTGTAATCGGTCGCCATCATGGAAGCATACGCTTCAAGCGCGTGCGTCACCGCGTCTATACCGGAAGCCGCCGTAAGACCTTTCGGCGCCGACATGTGTAAATCGGTATCTATTATTGCCATATTCGGCATAAGCTCGTAGTCGGCAAGCGGATATTTGACGCCTGACTTCTCGTCGGTTATAACCGCAAAAGGTGTAACTTCCGAACCCGTTCCCGCCGAAGTGGGAATTGCTATAAAATACGCCTTTTCGCCCATTTTGGGGAAGGTATAGGTTCTCTTTCTTATATCCATAAAGCGCATTGCCATATCCATAAAGTCCGCTTCCGGATGCTCGTACAAAACCCACATTATCTTAGCGGCGTCCATAGCGCTGCCGCCGCCCAAGGCGATAATTGTGTCGGGTTCGAATGCGCGCATTTGGCGCGCTCCTTCTATCGCGCACGCGAGCGTGGGGTCCGGCTCAACGTTATAGAACGTAGCATGCGAGACGCCCAATTCGTCAAGCTTTGACGTAATGCATTTGGTAAAACCGTTTTTATAAAGGAAGCTGTCGGTTACGATAAACGCTTTTTTCTTATTCATGACGGTTGTAAGTTCGTCCAACGCAACGGGCAAGCAACCCTTTTTTATATAAACCTTTTGAGGCGCTCTGAACCAAAGCATATTTTCTCTCCTTTCCGCAACGGTCTTAATATTAATCAAGTGTTTAACCCCTACGTTCTCCGAAACGGAATTTCCGCCCCAAGAGCCGCAACCCAGCGTAAGCGACGGCATAAGCTTGAAGTTATATAAATCACCTATACCGCCCTGCGACGAAGGCGTATTAACGAGGACGCGGCACGTTTTCATTCTTTCGGCAAACTCGTCTATCCTGTTCTTTGCCGTAGTCACGTCTACATACAGCGAGGAGGTATGCCCGTAACCGCCGTCCGCGATAAGCGTTTCGGCCTTATTCAGCGCGTCGTTGAAATCTACGGCTCTGTACATAGCAAGAACGGGCGAAAGCTTCTCGTGCGCAAATTCCTCCGACAAATCGACGGATTCCACTTCACCTATAAGAATTTTTGTTTCGTCCGGCACGGAAACCCCCGAAAGCTCTGCAATTTTTTTCGCACTCTGTCCTACGATTTTTGCATTGAGCGAACCGTTTATTATTATGGTCTTTCTTACTTTTTCCGTCTCTTGCTCGTCTAAAAAATAGCATCCCCTTGCCGAAAACTCTTTTTTGACTTTTGCATAAATTTTATCGGCGACTATTACAGACTGTTCTGACGCGCATATCATGCCGTTATCGAACGTTTTGGAATGTATGACCGAACTTACGGCAAGGCTTATATCCGCGCTTTCGTCGATAATTGCCGGTGTATTTCCCGCACCGACACCAATGGCGGGTTTGCCGCTGGAATATGCTGCGCGCACCATACCAGGACCGCCCGTAGCAAGTATCGTGTCTACCTCTTTCATTAATAAATTAGTCATTTCAAGCGTGGGAACGTCTATCCAGCTTATTATTCCTTCGGGCGCGCCTGCTTCCACTGCCGCTTCGTAAATGACCTTAGCCGCAGAAATCGTGCTGTTTTTCGCACGCGGATGCGGACTTATAATACAGCCGTTACGTGTTTTGAGGCTTATTAACGTTTTAAAAATTGCCGTCGAAGTGGGATTTGTCGTCGGTATTACCGCACCGACAACTCCAATCGGTTCTGCAATTTTCTTTAAACCGTACGCCTTGTTTTCCTCTATTACACCGCACGTTTTAACGTTTTTGTAAGAATTATAAATATACTCGGAAGCATAGTGATTCTTTATAACCTTATCTTCCACTACGCCCATGCCCGTTTCCTGCACCGCAAGTTTCGCAAGAGGTATCCTCTCCTTATTTGCCGCAATTGCGCAAGCAGCAAAAATTTTATCTACTTGTTCTTGCGAATAAGTCGCAAAAATTTTCTGCGCCGCTCTCACTCTGGCAATTTCCTGCTCAAGCCTTTCAACACTGTCGCATACTCCGTAATTAAATTTGAAATCCATGTACCCTCCTATTTCGTTTTATCTTTAACAATTTAATTATTGACAAAACAGCCTAAAATTTAATAAGTAATTATTTATCGATAAAATAATATCAAATATATTGTACGGTTTCAACCTTTACGACACAAAATTTTGCAAATGACTATTATTGTTACTTAATTATAAAAATTGTTAATAAAAAACAAATATTTTTTACCTTTATGTATGCGCGAATGCGAAGCTCTTAATTATTAATTAATTCATTATTTATTATTAAAAAAACATAGTTTCTGTCTTTTTTATAAAATATTTTAAAAGCGTTTGTAAAGCTTGACAAAAACATTTCAGTCAATTATAATATACAATGTTTTGCGGATGTGGCGGAACTGGCAGACGCGCAGGTTTCAGGTTCCTGTGGGTGACCGTGGGGGTTCAAATCCCTTCATCCGCACCATAACATTAAAAAAGCGGTAAATTAGCAATTTGAGCTGATTTTACCGCTTTTTTAGTTTTAATTTTCAAATAAAATAAATTATATTATACACAAAAATTTAGGCTTACGATTGTATCGTAAGCCTTTTAATGTATTATCCGATAGTGCATTTTTTATTGCACACTTTATCATGTAGTTTTACTTATCCGTTATAGCGGTCAAGATTTGCCCGTATCGCTTCGATAAGTCTTTTTTCCGCTGCAACTTTGGAATCTTTGGCAACCTTTGTATTTACAGAGGTACCGTACAATTTTGACAGATCTTCTACAAGATTTTTTAAATGCACGGTATCGAGAATATTGCTTGAACCGCAAAGTTCTTCCGCTGAAGTGGGTATTGAAGTGTTGGGCGTATTCTTATCCATAAAATAAATTCTCCTTTCTGTTTTAAATAGTTATACTGCATAAAGTTGCCGCAAAGCGCTTATTATTATGAAGCGATTTGTTTACTTTACAATCTAAGATATGCAAATTAAAATTTTTTTACCACTGATATATAATTTCCAATGTCGGCATACGCTATTTTATAAAACCTTTTTTCGGGATTTTTTATTTTTATATTCGTCACATTCTTCGTCAAAACCGAAATCGCACATAATAGCACCTTCCGTTGGCTTTCCCGTCAGACGGCAAACCTCGCAATCCTTTTCCCAATTCCATTCACTGTACGGACACCCCTTCATAAATTCAGCCTCCTTAAATCATATGTACAATCGACGCCCGCTTGCCGTTTATCGAAAGTAATTCCTTAATTAGGACTCTGATTCATAATGGCAATCCGAGTACTGTGTAGGGGGCATAGTTTCTCCCTCGCCTACCCAAATGGAATTTATTACGTTGCCTTTAACGTCGATTACCTTATAGGAACCGGACTTAGGGCAAGTATCTCCGCAATTCAATCTCATATTATTACCTCCGTAATAATATTATGGGCAGAGAATTCTTTTTTATTTACAGTATTTTTTTTCAATCTCGGCAATTTTATCCACCCTGCGTTGATGCCTTCCGCCTTCAAAACCGGTGGTTAAAAACGTTTCAACTATTTTAAGCGCGTATCCCGTGCCAACTACCTTTTCTCCCAGAGCAAGAACATTCGCGTCGTTATGGCGGCGTGTAAACTCCGCGCAATACGTATCGTGGCAATGCGCGCACCTTACGCCGCGGACCTTATTGGCAACTATAGAAACGCCGATACCTGTGGAACAGACTATTATGCCTTTTTCGCACTCGCCGCACGCAACAGCCTCGGCTGCAGGAAGCGCGAAATCGGGATAATCGCAACTGTCGAAGCTGTCCGTACCGTAATCCACATAAACATGACCGTTTTGTTTTAGGTATTCCATAATCTCTCTTTTCAAATTCAGACCGCCGTGGTCGCACGCCAAAGCTATTTTCATAAAAATCTCCTTTTATCCTTTATACTGTGTTATAAATTTTTTTATTATTATATCGCAAACTTCGGAAAGGACGTCACGCGTATTTCTGTATACGTCAATGCCGCAACCGTAAGGGTCGGGGACGTCGGAACCGCAAATATCGCGCACGCTCACAACGTTACCCTTATTTTCAACGGAAAGCTTTTGCGCGTCGGTCATACATACAACCAATGTGGCGGCGGAAACCATTTTAGCCGTGACGCGGCGCGATTTGAATTTTTCGTTTTCAATACCCGACTCTTTAAGCACAAGTCTACTGTTTTCGCTGATACTATCGCCGTTCTCCGCACTGATTCCGCACGAAGCCACGTCCCACCATTTTATTTTATTCTTTTTGATTTTACTTCTCAGCAAGGCTTCCGCCATAGGACTACGGCAGGTATTACCCGTGCATATAAACAGTATTTTTTTTCTCTTCATAAGCTGTTGCAAGCCTTTGTAAGCCTGTTTAACACCCCTTTCATTATTCCGTCGTTTTTTGAAGGCGTAACGGCGATTATCAAATCCGCTTTACTTTCTCCTTCACGAAGTTTATCATACAGATTGAAAGCCATTTCACGCTCCGATTCCCCCAGGTTAAGAATATTTTTCACCTCTGCGGGAAGTAGCGCCGCCGTAGACCCGTCACAGAGAATATACGCTTTGACGCCTTGCTCAACATTGCTTTTATAGCACGAAACGGCAGCCGTCAAATTGTTTTTATCATACATGACTGTTTTGCAGGTTGGCGCATAATGCTTATATTTCATACCGGGCGAACGGACTTTATCACCTTCTTTCAGGACGTATTCACCGCATTTACCGACTGATTTTTCAATCATTTCACGGGTTATAAGTCCGCTTCTGAGTATTACGGGATATTCGCCCGTGCAGTCCAAAACTGTGCTTTCTATTCCGCCCGTACACTTACCGCCGTTAAGAATAACCTCTATTTTACCGTTCAAATCATTAAAAACATGCTCTGCGGTTACAGGACTTACGTGCTTGGATATATTTGCCGAAGGCGCGGCAACAGGTAAATCCAGAAACCGCAAAAATTTTTGCGCGCCTTCATGCGACGGAACGCGGATGGCCAAAGTATCCAGTCCGCAAGAAACCGCAGCGCTTACGTTTCCGCGGCTTTTATAAACCATCGTCAACGGTCCGGGCAGAAACTCGGCGGCAAGACGGTTTGCATATTGCGGAACATAAGAAACAAGCCTGTTTATGTCGTAACCTGAGTGAACGTGTACTATAAGAGGATTGTCGTTAGGACGGCCCTTGATTTTGAAAATATTTTCCACCGCAGAGTTATCGAACGCGTTTGCGCCGAGTCCGTACACCGTCTCGGTCGGAAACGCAACCGCTCCGCCGCCCGAAATTATTTTCCCGCTTAACGACAGTGAATTATCGTCAATATTCAAAATTCTTGTAATCATTTTATTTACGGTTAAAACGGCATCTCCTCGTCGGGAGGAATGTCTTCCGCAACCATACCGCTCAAATTTTCAGGCATAGGCAAATCGTTTTCGGGGGGCGGCTCCATACCCTCGTCACGCTCGGGATTGACAAATTTGGTAAGCTCGCCTTTGAAGCGTAGCTTTATCCTGTCAAGTCCGCCGTTCCTGTGTTTGGCAACTATCAAATCCGCCATACCTTTTATTATGTGTTTCTTTTCGATATCCTCGTCGGTTGCGTTTACGTCGGGACGGTTTATAAACATAACGATATCGGCGTCCTGCTCGATAGCACCCGACTCGCGCAAATCCGAAAGCTGAGGTTCGCCGGACTGAATACGCCTTAACTGCGACAACGCAATAACAGGCACGTCCAGCTCTTTTGCCATAATTTTCAAATCACGCGTTATCGACGCGACCTCCTGCGTTCTGTTCTGGTCGCCGTTTTGGGTTTTACCGCTTGACATTAACTGTATATAGTCTATCATGACAAGGTCGAGCTGACCGTTGTTTTTCGCCTTGATTCTGCGGCACTTAGATAAAATTTCCGCCGGTGTAACCCTTGAAGAATCGTCTATGTTTATTCTGCTTTTTCTGAGCTTTTCACTTGCCTTGACAAGCTTTTTCCAGTCGTTGGCGGTAAGCTTACCCGACAACGCGTCGGACATACTGACGTTTGCCGCACTGCACATAAGCCTTTGGATAATTTGCACTTCGGGCATTTCCAAAGAGAATACCGCGCATACCGCGCCGCTACCCAAAGCGGCATTTTCTATTATATTCATCGCAATCGAGGTTTTTCCCATACCGGGGCGGGCGGCAATAACTATCAGGTCTGATTTCTGCAAACCGTTGGTAAGCCTGTCCAAGCGTGTGAAACCAGTAGTAACACCCTTAAAAGCGTCTTTATCCTTTGCAAGTTTTTCAAACTTATCGAGAACCGCGTCTATACCGCTACCCTCGCGGATATCTTTCATTGCCGAAGTATCCTGCGTTGCGGATATACTGTAAATTTTTTCCTCGGCAAATTGTATACTGGCGAGGCTGTCGTCACTTGACTTTGAATATTCGGCAATATCTCTGGCGGCGCGGATAAGGCTTCTGTTAATACTGTCGCGCTTGACTATATCCAGATAAAATCTGAAATTCGCCGCGGACGGCGTTATCTGCGCAAGCTCGGAAACATACGTTACTCCGCCTGCTTTGTCGAGGTTTTTTTCACTTTCCAGTTTGTCGCATAAGGTAACTATATCGACCGGCTTCCGCTCCGCGAAAACCAACTTCATTGCGGCAAGAATGTTTTGGTGTGACTCGTGATAAAAATCGTTTTTATCCAGACCGTCCAACACCTCTGCAAGTATTTCGTTGTCTATCAGCATACAGCCCAAAAGCGCCTGTTCTGCATCAAGATTATTTGGCATTATATTGTTTTTATCTGACATAGTACTTTATATTCCCATTAATTTTTCAAATTCCGCAAGAGTTTCGTCAAATTCTTTCATTGCGAAGTCGTAAGGCTGCTGCGACATAAGGTCGACGCCCGCAA
>ERZ777011.2891-NODE-2891-length-12299-cov-4.684172_pt1 | contig 12299 bp, 8 predicted proteins | sample MGYA00374964_ERZ777011 | MGnify/ENA primary metagenome ERZ777011 (study PRJEB29310, sample SAMD00008975) | mouse gut metagenome | study: EMG produced TPA metagenomics assembly of the Metagenome analysis of fecal microbiota from mouse which was promoted...
TTCTCCGTCCATCTTCCGCGATGGAATACCATAATATAAGCGCAAAGTCCGAACAACGCCCCGAGAAGATTCCACGGGTCCTCCGAATAAATGATGGTTACCGATACAAAACTGCTCGCAAAAAAAGCAAGCACATGCAAAAGCCTGCTCTTCCCGCGCAGAGGTAGAAATGCCGTAAGAAAAATAAAAAAGACACCGCAGTAGATCCACTCTGTTATAAAGTTAAGAAGATCGAGAAAACCTGTCATCGTTATATCCATTCCAAAGTATTCTGCGTTAAAAACCGCGAACCGGATTTCAAATCCGGTTCTGCCGTCAGGGAAATTTGTGTTGTTCCCTCACAACTGTTCCCCCAGATATTCCGCAAGCCGCTCCATGAACTCCTTACGCTTCGGCTGACTGACGGGAATCACCTCTCCTGTAACCAGCGTAATCTCCAGGGTTTTACTGCTGACGGCCTTGACATAGCCGAGGTTTACAAGATAACTCGTGTGGCATCGGACAAATCCGTATTCCTGCAGCTTACGCTCCATCTCTTTCATACTCTTATAGCAGATGATGTTCTCCTGCTCCGTATGAAGAAGCAGGTTCCGGTTGAAGGTTTCCACATAGCGCAGCGATTTTAAGATAATTTTGTACCTGCCCGTATCATTTGCGACCGCGATGGACGGACTATCGTCCCTGCGGTGTTTCCTGAGCCATTCATCCATCTCCGCTTTCAGTCTGACATACTTGATCGGCTTGATAATATAATCTTGTGCCTGATACCGGTATCCCTCAAGTCCGTGCTGCGTCAGTGTCGTCAGGAAGATGAGACCCACCCGCTCATCCATCTGCCTGATATGCGCGGCCGTCCGCAGACCGTCCACCATCCGCATCTGAATATCGAGGAAGATCAGGTCGATCGTCGTGTCATATTTCTCAATCAGTTCCATGCCGTCGTAATATGCCGTCACCCTGATCTCTTCCCCGGTCTCCCCGGCGTACCGCTCCAACAATCCTGACAAATGTGTCACAAATTGTTCTTCATCATCACAAATCGCTATGTGTGTCATATACCCCCATACCTTTCCGGATGCTTCGAATCTGAGCCGCAGACACAAGTTTAACCTCCGTATCAGACATTCATATCCCGTCCTGCCTCTTTCTTCTTCCGCAGCAGAACGCAGATTCCAACAATCAGCACCACGCTCACACCCAGACCGCCCTCCGGTCCGAACGCACCGCCGTTTAGAAGCTCTCTGCCCTCAACCATAGTACTGCGCAGTACCGAGCAATCCGCAGCCATACCACTCACGCGAAGCCCCCAGAAATTACCCTGTACCAGATTCCAGACACTGTGCACAGCCGCGACGCCCCAGATATTTCCTTTTTTCACAAAATAGAGAGAAGCAAATACGCCGAACAGTACCAGGTTGATAAAAGCGGGCACGCTGATCCCGTTGTTGAGCAAATGCAGCGCCGCGAAGATCACCGCATTGGAAATCACCGCCGTCCACATGGAATATCTTCTTGCAATCGAAACCATAACATATCCGCGGCAGAGCACTTCCTCCGCCATACCCTGCAGCATAAAACCAAGTAAAAACAAGATAAACATTCCGATACTAAAGGTCTCGGAAAAACCTTCAATCTTGATCGCCCCCGCAGCCACACAGATCAGCACCGCCGAAGAAAACATCACGAATCCGACCACTAATCCGATCAAATACTCCTTACCCATTCCTGATTTTATAAAGCCGAGGGTATCCGGTTTTCTCTTCTGGATCAGTCTGCAGAATAGGATGACAACGACCGTCATGCCAATTGTCGCAAACAGCGAAAAAACCATGTAAAGATCAGAACTGCCGATCTGCGCCGCCGCTGCCGCCGCCGCTTCGATGTCACCTGCTGCTGCCGCCGACCGGTAATCCGCATTCTGTGCCAGAAGAATCAGTTCTCCCGGCAGCATGACCAGAACCTGCCCGATCGAACTGACCACAAATACCGCCAGAAAGATCAGAATCTCCAGAAACCAGTTCAGACCCTTCTGCGCTTCCTGCGCCTTCACAACCGCCTGTGGCTTCTGCAGCTGTAAACTAAATAATTGATTGTCCATTTGTTTTTCTCCCCTTTTGACCAAGTTTAGTCATATTCTATCATAGCGTAACAGCCAAGTCACTATTGAAATATAATTACTGCAAGGATCATTAACGGCAGGCTGCCCCGCAGCAAATACGTAATCGTTGATTCCTTACAACCCTGGCTACTTCACAGCGCCGTCCGTCACCCCACTGATAATGTATTTCTGTAAAAAGACATAAATGATAATTGTCGGAACAGCTACGAGTATAATCGCTGCTGACATCAATGGCCATTCCGCCAGTTTATCACCCGAAAAAGAATAAAGTCCTGTCGCTGCTGTCTTTATCTTTGGCATATACATATAAGGCGTAAAGAAATCATTATATATTCCCAATATCTTCAAGATAACCGCTGTTGCGATTGCGGGCTTTAACTGCGGAAGGATGATCCTGAAATATGTGCATAATCTGGAGGCGCCGTCAATTCTGGCACTTTCATCCAAAGCCATAGGAATCTGATTGATAAATTGCAAAAAAATGTAGATCTGCATGATGTCTGTTCCTATGTACAAAATCACGCCGGCCATAATCGAATTATAAACGCCCAATGCTTTAATAATCTGAAATGTGGCAATCGTAACAGTCATGCCCGGAATAAAGGTTGGAATCAGGAACGCCAGCAAAATAATCCGCTTCAGTTTAAAGTCAAATCTGGATAAGGTGTACGCCACCATAGTTCCTAACAATATTGCAAGCGGAACACTGACCAGAACCAGTATCCCGGTATTCAAAAATCCTGTCAGAAATTTTCCCTCGATAAATGCTCTTACATAGTTCTGAATGTTAAAAATATTCTCCGGCAGCGAGTATACTCCCTTCATCATGTACTCTGAATTACTTTTCAGCGATACGTTTATTACGATAAACAAGGGTGCAAAAACGATTACAACACCGGCACATAAAATTGCATATATGATTATTTTTCCCAGCATATTATTCACAACAAAGGTAGATGCCTCTGCCACGCTTTTTTTCTTTCCATTCATCCGTTTTTGCCCTCCTTTAAGAATACTTTCTGGACAACAATAAGCAGCATAATAATGATAAGTAAAACTACACCCATTGCCGCTGCTTTCCCGTATTTTCTGTAGGTATATGCAAGTTCCAAAGACTTGCTTATAAAAGTTGCAGTTCTGCCATTCGGTCCGCCCCTGGTAATGATAAAGGGCTCGAAATATACCTGCAGTGCGCCGTTTAAACTAAGCAGCAATGACATTTCAAACATACTTTTTATATTAGGAAATGTAATATAGCAGACTGTCTGGAAGAATCCGGCTCCGTCAATTCTCGCCGCTTCATAAACCTCATTGGAAATGGACTGCAGCGCCGCCAGATAAATAACCATGGAAAACCCGACATATTTCCAGAAGCTTATAAATGATAAGGCAAAATTAGATGCATAGGATGTACTGATAAAATGGATCGACTGCAATCCAAGCTTATTCAATATCATATTGACGGGAGAGTTGCTATAGTCATACATATAGTTAAACATGAACGCCACTGCAACTCCGTTGATAATGTATGGCATGAACAGAATTGTCCTGAATGTCTTTTTCATTTTAATACTGCTGTTCAACAGGATTGCAAGGAACAGTCCAAAAAACTGCTGTAAAATTGCAGTGACAACATACGCCATGTTGTTAGCAAAGGTCTGAAATAATTCTTTCTGTGAAAATATTTCCCTGTAATTTTTCATTCCGACATAATGCATTTCCGGTGACATCCCGTTCCAGTCCGTAAAACTCAGCTGAAACAATTTCACCAACGGATAATAAGAAAATAGCGCCAGCAATATAATCGGTATCACAAGAAATCCTATGATAAATATTCTATCCTTTAATTTTGCTTTCATCTTTTCCTCCATTCCGAAGCGTCACAAATTCTTTCTTTAAAAGTCATTCGGCAGTATCGCCGATTACGATACTGCCGAATAAAATCAACAATGACAAGCTTATGTGTCTTTTATCCCTGATAATTTACGCGCGCGGCTGCCCACTTATCATTCCATTCATCCACCATTTGCTGAGCCTTTAAATCATCCGGCTCCATAACATAGGTCAGGAAAAAGTTCTGTCCGTCCAACTCGATGTCAGCCCTGATGTTGCTGAACTTTGCATTACCCACAATCGGGGAAAGAGGCTCCACACCATAGGAGAGCAGTTCTGCAACAAAAGGATCATCTACCACAATATTTACATCGGAGGGAATCTCTGTTTCCAGGAAAGGGTTCTCCAGCATATATGTCAAGAACGCTTTTGCCAGTTCCGGAGACTCCGTATCTTTGGAAATGCCCCACTGCTTACCTGCACCGGCCTTAATGTTCTTAGCGCCCGGGAACGGGAACATACCAATATCTTCCTGTTTTGCACCAAGCTCTACAAACTGTGCCGGAAGCCAGTTCTCCGAATAGTGCATTGCCACTTTACCCTGTGCAAAATCCAGTTTAAACTGATCCCAGTTCGCAGACATAATATCTTCTTCAAGTTGTCCTTTCTTATACAATTCACGGACAATATTCATGGAATTAAGCATAACATCATCATAAATCTGATCCTGCTCGGCATATTTATTTTCACCGCGCTCATCCCCGGCGGTCAAAGCCACTTCCCCATGTCCGCACCATGCAAAAATAGGCCAGATATCCTTAAATGCTGTTCCAACCGGTATGATCCCGGCTGCCTGCAGCTGATCACAGACTTCGTAGAATTCTTCAACTGTCATCGGAACTTTTTCAATGCCTGCCTGTGCAAATGCTGCTTTATTATAAATCATGCCGCAATAGGAAACTGTCAGCGGCAGTACATAGAGGTTTCCATCCGATCCCCTGCCGTTTTCGTAAAACAGGATATCATCCGCCGTGAACGGAAGGTCATCTATCGGAAGAAAGTAGTCCGCATACACATCGGAATTCATAGCATCGTCTATCACATAGAAAAGATCCGGTGCCTCCCCGCCTGCGATTCTCGTAGGAATAACATCGTCATATTCTTTAATTGTTTCAAATTCAACCGTTGTGCCGGGATGCAGAGCCATGAACTCCTCCGCATAGGCCACTAAAGTATCCTCAATATCTGTTCTGTTGCTTGCCACCACAATGCTGCCGGATAAAGCTTCGTCGCTTTCCTCCGCTCCTGTGTCAGCCTCTGTGTCGCCAGCCGCTTCCTGCTGTGTGGCATTTTCTGTATTCTGATCACTCTCAGCCTCAATTCCCGCATTGCTTCCTGTATTGCTCTGCGTTCCCTTTCCTGTATTCCCGCAGCCAGCCAGTGAACTCGCTGTCATCGCAGCTATTAAAAATAATGCTACAGATTTTTTCTTCATATTGATTCCTCCCAACTTTATTTTTTGTTCTTAATTTGAAATTGCAATTCCTGTAATTATCGTATCAAACCGCCTGTTTCTTTTAAATTACCGGTCTTTGTTTTTCTATACAATATTTTGTATCCCTTATTCTATTTCATTACCGTTTTCATCAAAAGAACTTACATAATCTACTATTTCCTCAAGATTCGCCCGGGCCAGTCCAACCTTTTGATCCGCAGCCCCATAGCTCATGACCAGTTCTTCCTCCATTACAATGCCGCCGGTAGTAAAAATACAGGGACACGCAAATTTATCCGGAAGTTCCCATTTCTGCCTTGCATACATCAGACGCTCAGGACATCTGTGAATAATCAACGGAAAATCATCCTCTTGCTCTTCCACGATCATAAAGGACTGGGTATATCCATAATCCGGCATCTGCTTTCCATGATAGGATATCAGCCACTTTCCACTTTCTATTTCAACAGGCGGAAAGCTTGCGCCGATCCTCTCCTCTTCCCAATCGAAGATTCCCTTTGCCAATAATTTATGCATACATTTTCCCGTGCAAAAATCCTCCGGTTTTTCCGCTGCTGCAAGAAAAATCGCCGGTTTGTATATTCCCTTTCCAGCCTCGAATTTATCCGGGTTTTCCGGTCTGTGCAGCATAACATACCGCATTTTTCCGTTTATCTTCATCTTACGGGGAAACAGGAAAACATCCCTGTTCGCCGTCACATTTCCATCCGTAAGGTTACAGACATAGCCAAACGCCCGCTCATATTCCCCGCTTTTCAGCTTGTCCAGATCCAGCTTAAACAACACCGTTGTCGTATCGTTTCGGGATGCTGTTGTCCCAAAGGGATTATCCGGCTCCATTGCCCAATCAGGAATGTTATCCCTTCTTTTATCTCCCTCCCAGTACGGACCGGGTGGAAACATCCGGCACGCCGTTGTCAGATACAGTTCTCCCTCCACCTCAAAAATACGGGGATCTTCCACGCAACCATTGGCATAGTTCACTACCTCCCTGTCATATATATCCCTGATATACATTTTGTCCATCTCATACTCTAACGCCGGGGCAAGCGCCGGTCTGCCAAAATCCGGCTGCCACGTTTCCCCTCTGTCATCACTTTTGGCATATCCCAGAAAAATAGGATACGGATCAGATTTTCCTTTCAGATTCTTCACCGGCCACGGTCCGGTTGAGCGGAATAACATATGTATGGTGTCGGAATACGGGTCTTTAACAATTGCCGGGTTCAGTACCATAGTATCAGCCCATATGCACCCCTCCTTCGGCTCTAATACCGGTTCCGGCGAATATCTGATGATCGGTTTATGCATTGTCTTCCCCCTCTCTGTTTTGATACTGCCATGGTATCACAGCCTTACTGACGAAAAAAATAGCCGGCCTTTTGATTCCTATACACTTTTTTAGATTGAATCATTGCCGGCTGCTTTCCGCTATATAATTTGATTGATGGAGATATCAATAAACCGAGTTTCTATACTCCTTAGGAGACATCCCGAGTTTCTTTTTGAAAGCCCTGCCAAACGATACCGCGTCTTCATATCCAACCAGATTTCCAATTTCATAGACCTTAATCTTAGGATCCCGCAGAAGTTTCTTTGCATTCTCCATCCTGATATCCAAAAGAAAATCAGAAAAATTTATCCCTGTCTCAACCTTAAATAAGTTACTGAAATAAGATGCATTTAATTCCACATATTCAGCGACATCATTAAGATTGATCTGCTTATGGTAATTTTCTTTTATATATTTTTTCGCAAGTTCTATTCTTTTTTTGCTCCTCTTCTCTTTTTCGGCTTTCATATATTCAACCGTTCCCTGCAAAACAGCGTTCATAAAAGACTTCAGATCCCGGTATGTATTCAGGTAATCAATCTGAAATTGATAATCCTGTCCACATAAGCGCAGTACACTTTCAAAATCTTTGATCCGAAACATGAGCATCTCTATCATTCTGTGCATATATTTCCGGAATTTTTCCGGCTCACAATAACTTAAGTCCAAAAAAACCCGTTCCATAACCTGTTTTGCTTTTATATAGTCGCACATTTCCAGATAATGCACCAGTTCGCTGACCGGCTGTTCCAGATCATACTTGATATCAATGCACTTTCCGGAAATTTCATGATAGTAAATCTGTTTATTCTGTCCCAGATAAAATCTTGCCTGAATGGCTTCCCATGCTTCTCTGTACGCCTGTTTCATTTCTGAAACTTCATTGTGTACATTACTCACTCCCATAGAATCCGTAACCTCCTCATCCGAGAGATCATTCAGTACAGTAAATATCTTTTGGGATAGCAATTTACCCTGTGCTTCGCTGTTGCAGAAAAGAATCATTAATATTTCCCGGTCATTCATGCAGAAGCAATATTCATAATCCTTTTTTTCCTTCAGTTCCTCCGCTATCTTTTCCATATCATTATGCAAGTGCTTTTCGTTCTGCTGGATATCCTGGCATTGCCCGTAATAATGGTCCGCACAAATAGCAGCTACCAGATAACAGGGATATTGTACATTTACTCTCAAGGCTTCCAGTTCCCGCATCTCGTCCGGCTTAACCTCTCCGTCATCCATTAAAAGATGCGCCATGATATCTGCAATCAATACATTCTTATTTTTCTTTCTATGGCTTTCTGACGCTTTGTCTGATACTATTTTTTCCTCAATATTTTCCAGTCTTACAAGCAGATCCTCTTTCTGAAAAGGCTTTAACAGATAATCCACCGCACCGTGCATGAAAGCATTACGCACATAGTCAAATTCATCAAATCCGCTCAGTACAATAATCCGTATCTTTCTATCCCGCTCTCTGATTTTTTTAATCAGCTCAATCCCGTCCATAACAGGCATGCGCACATCTGTTATCAGGATATCGACTTCTGGTGTTTCGTCCAGTTTTCTCAAGGCAGCTTCACCATCTCCCGCTTCCGCTGTCACTTTCCAGCCGCGGTCCGCCTTCTGAATGATCTTCTTCATTCCCTCCCTGATAATGATATCATCGTCCACCAACATGATATTCATATGATTCCCTCCATGCGTAACTGTTAAATTCTTCCTGTCTGCACACCCTTGCAATCTGCATCCGCATTTTATATAATATCAGTATATATCAGGAATACCGGATTGAAAGGGCGATAGACCATGAAAAAATTTATTAATTTTATAAGAAATTCTTCTATTTTTTTTCGTCTATCCATGATTATCATCATTGTTTTCATTCCGATCCTCAGTTTATTTTTCATCACATCAAACAACTACCGTATAGAAAAACAAAACTCCATTTATACTATGGTTAATCAAAATAACCACCAGACCATTTCAAAAATTAATGATTACATTAATGACATTAACAATATAACCAAAATTCCATTAACATATAAGCAGGCAGATGATACTTATATGGGCCAGCTATATAATTTTACCGTAAATAACATTAACTCCTATAAATTTCAGCTTTTAAATGAACAGATTTTTGAGGAGATATTTGCGTACAAAAATTCCGTCAATTCATGTTATATCTTCAACTTAACAGGCCAGGGGGATTATAAGGTGCGCGATGCCGTTTACCAGCCGTTTAACCCCTCATCAGAACCCTGGTTTTCCGAATGCATAGATACTTTCGGTAAGCCCGTTTTAGTTGACACCTATGAACTTCCTTATATTGTAAATGAAAAAAACAAGCCCTTTTATGTCTTTGGAGTAGCCCGCGGCATTGTCCGGGTCTCAGATGCCTCTGTAATAGGGATTCTTCTGGTCAATACCAAAATATCCTATTTTGAAGATATCTGTGACAATATGAAACTCACAGAAAATCATCGTGTCGTCATACTGCATGATGATTACACCATCTATGACACCGTTCCGGAAAATATTGCCAAGCCTGCAGAAGACATTCTGTTATCCATTCCGGACAATACGGATGAAACCATGTTTTCCTTAAAGATCAACAATGAATCCTTTCTGATTTCTTCCGTTGACTCCGATTCCAATGATTTACGCGTCATCAGCCTGATCCCCGAATCAGAACTTTTTTTCGAAATAAACCAGCTTCAGAAACGTAATCTTGTGATCCTGACGATTGTGATGACTTTGTCTCTGTTCTGCCTGTTTTATACTTCCAGACAGATCATCGTTCCAATCAGGCACCTGAGCAAAATAATGAAGATTGCCGAATCCGGTGATTTCAGTACACATATCCAGGTTGACAGAATGGATGAAGTCGGAATGCTCTCCGTATCCTACAATTCCCTGCTGGATAAAATTAATGAGCTGATTCATGAAGTTTATCTCCAAAAGATTGCTTCCAGTGAATCCCAGTTCCAGATGCTGCAATCACAGATCAATCCACATTTCTTATACAATACCCTCGAATCCATCAGTATGATGGCTACCATTAATGATGATGAAACCACCGCGGAAATGGCAACAGAGCTTGGAGGCCTCCTCCGTTATAGCATCAGCAATATTAATCAGCCGGTATCCTTAAGCGAGGAGATTGCCCAGCTAAAGAAATATGTTTCCCTTCTCGAACGCCGTTTTCGCTCCCAATATAGTATTACCATTAATATTGATGCCAGATATTACTCCATTTCCATGCCTAAGCTTATCTTACAGCCGATTCTGGAAAACGCGATTTATCACGGTATGGCTTCCGTCCGGTCAGACGGGAAGATTGTAGTATCTGCTGAAAAAGCAGACCCGCATACTCTTCTTCTGACGGTATCGGACAACGGTTCGGGCATGTCCGAAGAAAAGGTCCGGAATCTAAATGCATACATCAATGAAAAGAATGATTTATTCAAAGGCATCGGCATGAGAAACGTGAACCGCAGAATAAAATTATTCTGTGGCCCCGAATACGGTCTGACCGTTTATAGCTCCGCTGACAGGGGCACCACTGTTGCTGTACGTATCCGCATTGATATACCATAATTACACATCATTTCTATTGATCCACAGCCTTTCTCTCCGGAGACTTCGTATTTGCGCCCGCTGGAGGCATACTCTGGTATGCTCAGGATACAGAAAGGAATCTCCCTTTCGGGAAATCCCCTTCCGCACAACTACTTATTTATTTCGCTCTGCCCCACATTACCGGAACAGATTGGAGAAGAAAGAAGCTATCTTTTCTGAAACCTCTTCGTACCACTTCATATCCTTCGATACGATGGTGAATTTCAGGTTCTTCGTGCCGCCGTAGCCGTTACCGGTTCCGGTAACCGTCACTGTCGCCTTGCCTTTGTTCCTGTTATTGCTGTACGCCACTGCATAGTCTGTTCCTTCTGTCAGCACTTGATCCGCAGCGCCGCCGCTTCCCTTCAGGGTCACTGTCACCTTCGGTTCAATATCTGCACCCGTGTAGTAAGGGTTCTTCACCCTGCTTCCGTCACAGACAATCGGATTGCCCTCTCTGTCCGTCGTGGTGTCAACCCTGATCTCCAGTTTCTTACTTGTCATCTTCAGGTCTTTATCGTATACCCTGAACGCCGCTGTCACAACGCCGGGTGTTGCGCCCGTTCCGGCATAATTACCCCGCATGGTCACTTTCGCGTAAATGACCTGGTCGATATCCGCTGCCGCAGCAAAGTTCTCCGCCGTGATCGCTGACGCCTCTGTGCATGCCGGATCGCTATGGTATGTGATGGTCTTCTCATAGTCTGTTCCGGCTTTCAGCACTTTGCCCGTCTCTGTCTCGAACACTTTCACTGCCGTCTTCACCTGGTTGAACTTCACCGGCTTCACGATATCTGCAGCCGCTGCATACACATCCTCTGCTGACGCTGCCGTCACTTTGTACGAATGCTTATAGGAACCCTTGAAGTTGCCTTTGCCTTTGATCATCATGACCGCGGATGTGTCACCGGCCGTCACCGTATTGTTCTTCTGGTAGGTAACGGTGTAATCCTGTTTCTCCACAAGCGGCCTTCCGTTATACGTCAGCCTTGTGATCGCGGGCTTCGCACCGGTCTTGTTGTACTTTGCCGTCTCCTCTGCCGCGAACGCAAATCCTGCCGGTGCGTCTTCTGTCCCCAGCGCTGTCAGGTCTGCCGGCTTGATCTTGAAGGTCCTGCTCACGGAACCGGTGTACGCATTGATACCGGTAATGGTCACGGTGACCGTACCCGCGTTTGTATGCTCGCCGGCTTTCCTGCCTGTCTTGTAGGAAACGGTGTAATCCGTGCCTTCCACCAGTATCGTGCCGCCTTCGATCGGTCTGCCGCCCGCCTTGATTCTTGTAACCTTTAACGTCCTCATGGCCGGATCTGCGGCTTCCTCACTGATGAAAACCGGTTCTCCCGTATAGTCGTATCCGCCCGCTTCAATGCCTTCGATCTGCAGTTCTTTTGCTGCCAGTTTTGTGCCGTTTACGGTGTAGGACACGGTCTTGCTGCCGTAATATTTCGTGCCTTCTTTCGCCGTAACGATGACTGCCGCCTTGCCGATCCTGTTCCAGTTCTCGTCATACGTTACCGTATAATCAACGTCCTGCGTAAGCATCGTACTGCCGATCTTGACGCCTGTTACCTGGGGTTTGCCGGTACTGTCGCCCGCATAATCCACTTTTGTCTTATCCAGCGTGATCCTCGCACTGCTCATCAGCAAGGTGCCGTTCTCCCGTACCGTATAATTGATGATTCTGCTGCCGGTATAGTTGGCGGAATCAACATCCTCGCCGTTCTTTTTCTTTACTGCCGTGGTACTGATGATAATCTGATAATCATTCGCTGCGATCTTACCGTCTGCATCTTTCTCGAAATCAGGATATATTACCTTATAGTCATTATTGTTCTTCAGCGTCTTCCTGCCGAACTTCACAGTTACCTTCGGAT
>ERZ777011.2893-NODE-2893-length-12294-cov-6.140453_pt1 | contig 12294 bp, 9 predicted proteins | sample MGYA00374964_ERZ777011 | MGnify/ENA primary metagenome ERZ777011 (study PRJEB29310, sample SAMD00008975) | mouse gut metagenome | study: EMG produced TPA metagenomics assembly of the Metagenome analysis of fecal microbiota from mouse which was promoted...
CCATGTGATATTCCTTAAACATATTAACAATTTCAAAAAGTCAAGATGACTTCAGAGGCTCATCTGACGTTTCAAAACATTACAGAGCAGAATGGGACACGGCTAAGATGGTGATTTTTATCAAAAATTCACTCTTGTATTGCAGAATGATACAGGATTTGATTAACTTTGCGGTCAGTTCGAATGGCAAGCCAACGCGCACCGGCTTTCAGCCGACATACGCTCTCGACTGACTCGCGATGGCTTCGCCGTTGCAGAGTAAAATCAAAGCGACATGACACAACTTCAAAAATACACTTGGCTAATCGACACAATCCGTCGTGCCGGTAAGATTTCCCATAAGGATCTTTCCGACCGCTGGTCGCAGAATAAAGATTTCAGTGACGGACACAAGCTCCACCGTGCCACATTCAACCGCTGGCGTGACGCGATATATGAGCAATTCGGAATTATGATAGACTGCCAGAAAGTTGGCGGTTACCTCTATTATATAGCCAATCCGGAAGACATCGACGAGGACAAGCTCAAAAAGTGGATGCTCGACTCGTTTGCCGTCAGCAACGCCATCGGCGAGCATCTATCGCTGAAGGGACGTATCCTTGTAGATGAGATTCCATCGGGTCGCGACCATCTCATCACTATCCTTGAGGCAATGAAAGTAAACCGGATTGTGAAAATATCATACCGTCCTTTCAAACGGTCACACAGCTATACGTTCACAATCGAACCATATTGTGTGAAATTGTTTGAAAACCGATGGTATGTGCTTGGCCGCAACAACCGTGATGAAATTAAAATTTATGGGCTTGACCGTCTGGAAGAGGCATGTGCCACAGACTCGACTTTCAAGCTGCCGAAAGACTTTAATGCCGAAGAATTCTTTGCCACATATTATGGAGTCGTCATAGGTTACGGCACGAAGCCTGAAAGGATAGTGATTCGTGCCAACGAAGACCACAAGCATTATCTTCGCTCGTTGCCATTACATTTAAGCCAGCGTGAAATTGAGGACTGCGGCGAATATGCCGACTTCGAGCTGTATCTCGCTCCGACTTACGATTTTGTGATGAAACTATTGCAAATGGGAGCCATGGTTGAAGTTATCAGCCCGACTTCGCTACGCAAGACTATGAAAGGATGGATTTCAGACATGAGCGAACTTTATAAAAACGACTGACTATGCAGGATTTTGTTGCAATAGATTTTGAAACTGCCAACGGGCGGCGATGCAGTGTGTGCAGCGTCGGCATTGTAGTGGTACGCGGAGGCGAGATTGTTGATAAATTCTACAGTCTCATACAACCGACGCCCAATTATTATACATACTGGACCACCCAGGTGCATGGACTGACCCGATGCGACACTGACGGACAGCCGATATTTCCGGAAGTATGGGCGCAGATAGAGCCTCTGATTCAGGGTCTGCCACTTGTGGCCCACAACCGGCCATTTGACCAGAGTTGCCTTAAGGCGGTGTTTGCCGAGTACGGTATGGAATATCCCGACTATGAGTTTTACTGCACACTCGCGGCCTCGCGCCGGTGCCTCGACATCCCCAGCCATCAGCTGCATCTTTCGGCCGCGGCTTGTGGCTACAACATGGAGAACCATCATCATGCTCTCGCCGATGCCGAGGCATGTGCCGCCATCGCATTAAAAATTCTTTAACAAATTTCTATATAAAGGCTTTTATTGCTATAAAGGCTTAAATAACGTAGTTCTATCCATTTTTAATCTCGAAATGGATAAGAAGGATCATTTTTTGATGGTGAACTGCATCGCCGCTTTGTCGAAGAATATGCCGGGGGACGCAAAGTAGCGGGCAAGAGCGCCGGATTCGGCCAGCGCGGATGTAGTGCCGGTTTCCATACCGATATGCTTGTCGACAAGCCATAACGAATCGGCAAGGTCAAGCGCCATATTGATGTCATGAGTGGAAAGCATCACCGTTTTTCTCTCCTTATGGGCCAGATGACGCAGAATGCGCATCATCTCGGCTTTACTCGGAAAATCAAGAAAGGCCGTAGGTTCGTCAAGAAATATAACAGGAGTTTCCTGCGCGAGTGCCTTGGCGATCATTACCCTCTGACGCTCGCCGTCGCTGAGGGTGTCGACAAGGCGGTGTCTGAACGAGTCCACAGCCGCCACCTCCATAGAATGCTCCACAACCTTATGATCGCGGTCGGTAAGCCGGCCCCAGAAACCGGTGTAGGGACTTCGCCCGAGAGCCACAAGCTGTTCCACCGTCATCGAAGTGACCGAGGGACGGTCACTCAGTACCACACTGATTTTCCGCGAAAGCTCCTGGTCCGAATATGCACCGAGCGGTCTGTCAAACAGCATGACAGTTCCGGACAACGGAGGCATAAAGCCGGATAACGTGCGCAACAGGGTGCTTTTACCGGCGCCGTTGGGACCTAAAAGGCAACAGAATTCCCCTTCATGCAACGCGGCATCTACATTTTTCTCTATGATAACACGATTGCTGCGCGTGACATAGCCGGTAGTGAGATTCATCAATTCGACAGTGACTCTATTTTCCATAGTTATCCTTTTACTTCAATACTGTAACTTTTATCTTTCAATAAGTGTCTTACATATCTGTCTTTCTGAACCAGGCAACTGTTATCGCGGTCGCTACCGCCACATTCAATGATTCCCCATGATCATGCCCGTACGGAGGAATTGTTACAGGATTGTCAACAAGTTTCCTGATACTCTCCGATATGCCGTTCCCCTCATTACCCATGACAATGAATCCGCGTCGATCCGGATGTACCCGGTAAAGACTCTCCCCCTCAAGAAGAGTGCCGTAAACCGGCACTCCCGGATTCGATGCTATTATTTCCTCGAGGTCGCGATACAAAACCCTGACCTTTCCGAGCGAGCCCATCGTGGCCTGGACAGTCTTCGGATTATAGATGTCCACGGTATCTCGGGAGGCGAAAATAGTGGTAATTCCGAACCAATGACATGTGCGTATGATGGTGCCGAGATTGCCAGGGTCCTGCACCCCGTCCAGAAGAAGGTACAATCCGTCGGCGGAAACAATCGCCGACTCCTGCTCGTCGTCAGATGGAATACGGAAAACGCCTATGGCCTCCTGACGTGTGGCAAGATTGGACACGCGCCTCATGTCCTCCTCACAGAGAGTGAATATAGGGGCCCGACAGCCCTCAATGGAAAAGTCGGACCCCTCTGTTCGCAGGATAGCCTCGACATCGAAGGCTCTCCATGAGTCTGCCACACTTTTACAACCTTCCACAATGAAAAGACCGCGCTTTCTGCGCATCTTTGCCGTGGCGAGATTGCTGTAAAGCTGTAGCTTGGTTTTGGATAAATTCATCAGGCCTCGGGATCTACGGGGAGCTCCACTTCGAACTTCTCGAGGAACCTCATGGTATCGGCAATGTAATCGGCCATCACCACATCATCCTCTACGAAAGGCACTACCTCGCGATATGCCTTCAGCACGCTTTCGATATATGGCGAAGATTTCAGCGGACGGCGGAACTCTATGCCCTGAGCCGCATTCATAAGCTCGATGCCGGCTACGTACTTCAGGTTGTCGATTATCTTGTGAAGTTTGGTGGCGGCGTTGGCCCCCATAGATACGAGATCCTCCTGACCGTTGGAACTTACGATCGAATCGCACGAAGCAGGCCATGCATACATCTTGTTCTGGCTTACCATCGAAGCTGCGGCATACTGCGGAATCATGAAGCCCGAGTTGAGCCCAGGTTTGGCCACGAGGAACTCGGGAAGACCGCGCAGGCCGTAGATAAGCTGGGCCACACGGCGCTCCGAAATATTTCCAAGTTCGCTGAGAGCCACACCCATATAGTCGAACACAAGAGCAATCGGCTCGCCATGGAAGTTGCCTCCCGAAACCACAAGGTCATCGTCGGGGAATACGGTGGGATTGTCGGTGACGGAATTGATCTCGATATGGAGCACTTCGGTGACATGACGCATCGCATCCTTCACCGCGCCGTGAACCTGCGGGATGCAGCGGAACGAATAAGGATCCTGCACATGTTCCTTGTGGCGGGCAATAATCTCGCTTCCCTTGAGGATGGAACGGAATACGCGGCCGGTCTCGATCTGACCCTGATGCGGGCGAACCTGCTGGATGCAATCCCAGAAAGGCTCGATACGTCCGTCGAACGCCTCCAGAGAGATTGCTCCGAAGAGATCGAAGCAGTTCACCAGATGCCATCCGTCGATAAGAGCCTTGATTCCGTTCGCGCTCATGAACTGTGTGCCGTTAAGCAGCGCCAGACCCTCCTTCGATTTAAGACGGATAGGCCTCCATCCCATGATGTTCAGAGCCTCGATGCCCTTTATCACCTTACCCTGGTACTCCACCATTCCCTCGCCGATAAGAGGCAGGAACAGATTGGCAAGCGGGGCGAGGTCTCCCGAAGCACCGAGTGATCCGCGGTCATAGACCACCGGAAGAACGTCGTTGTTGTAGAAATCAAGAATCCTCTGAACCGTCTCCACCTGTACTCCGGAAAAGCCTTTGGACAGAGCGTGGGCCTTGAGCAGAAGCATCAGTTTCACTACAGTGCGGTCCATAGGTGTACCCACCGAGCAACTGTGGCTCTTCACCAGATTCTCCTGAAGTTCCGAAAGTTCGTCGGTGCTGATATGTTTGTTGCAGAGCGAGCCGAAACCGGTGGTCACACCATAGATAGGCACTGTGTTATCATCGGTTTTACGGTCAAGATATTCCCTGCAATGCTTGATTTTCGCTATCGCCTCGTCCGAAAGGACAAGGTGCGTGCCATCATTAAGGATACGCTCGATCAGATCATACGTAAGATCTGAAGAGCCGATGGCATATTCTTTAAGTTTTTCCATATATAACTACTTTCTTATTTTTCATTTCACAAGGCGTCCGCGGCTCACGGTGTTACGGACGCAGTTCATGCCCACATAATATGGCAGCATTCTGTAATTGTCGAACTCAAGAAGAGCCACGTCCCCCCTCTTGCCGGCTTCGAGAGAGCCGGTAACGCCGGCCATGTCGAGAGCCGCCGCACCGTTGAGCGTAAGAGCCGTGATTGTCTCCTCGACCGACATGTTCATATATATGCAGGCAAGCGCGATTGTAAGAGGTATCGAGCCGGAGAAACAGCTGCCGGGGTTGAGGTCGGTGGCAAGCGCCACTGCGGCACCCTCGTCAATAAATTTCCTTGCGGGAGCGAAGGGTTCCTTCAGGGCAAAGGCCGTGAGCGGAAGCAGTGTCGCCACTGTCCCCTTCTCAGCCATGCGCCTCACGCCCTCGTCGCTGACGTGCAGCAGATGGTCTGCCGAAACAGCTCCCATCTCGGCTGCAAGTTCAGCGCCGCCGAGAGTGACTATCTCGTCGGCATGGAGCTTGAGTTTGAACCCGGCTTCACGCGCAGCAGTCAGAAAACGGCGTGAATCCTCAATCTCGAAAACATTTTTTTCCGTGAAGATGTCGCAGAATTCCGCCTTCCCTTTGACAGCCGGAAGCATCTCCCGGATCATGAGGTCGATGTACTCCGAAGTCCTTCCCTTGTATTCCCTGGGGACGGCGTGTGCGCCGAGGAATGTGGCCACGACCGAAAGCGGAGTGTTCTCGTCACGGGCGATGGTGTCGATCGCATCAAGCATCTTGATCTCCGACTCCGTGTCGAGACCATATCCGCTCTTGGCCTCGACAGTGGTCACTCCCATCTCGACCATGCGGTCCACAAACCAGCGGGCCTTCTCCACCAGAGCATCGAGAGATTCCTCACGCGTGGCGTTCACAGTGCTCTGAATGCCTCCTCCGCGTTCCATTATGCTCATGTAGGAATCGCCTTTCAGGCGCCATTCAAATTCATCGGGGCGGAAGCCTCCGAAAATCAGATGGGTATGCGAATCCACAAATCCAGGAAGAGCCACATTTCCGTCACCTTCAAGAATATTGTAATCGACATCGGCTACAATCCGTATGTCATCCGACGGACCCACATACGTAATGATTCCGTCGGTGATTACAATCGAAGCGTCTCCGGTCACGCTCAGCTCCGACATGGAAGAACCCCGGCGGCCACTGTCGCCCGTCGGAGTCACTACCTTGACATTTCTGATAATGATATTGTTGTCGGCCATACTTATTTGGCTATGGTTTCGTTCACGACCTTCAGGATATCGGACTCGCGCCGTGCGGCTTCCTCCGCGATCTTTTCAGCCTCCGCAAGAATAGCGTCAGCCTTCTCGCGGTCCTTGAGTCCGGCCGCATTGATCTTGACATTGAGCCATGCGCCGAACACCGCCGAACGTGCGGCAAGCGCGCCGACACCAACATCGCTGACCGAAGCGGGATTTCCCTTGCGGGCCATCTCCTCGAGAAGTTCGAAGGCCTCGAATGAAGTCTTCATTGTACGCAGCGGCACCTCTGTGGCATAAAGAGTGGCTTCCTGCAACGCCGCGGAACGGGCCGCCTTCTCTTCGGGAGTACCTTTGGGCATTGAGAACACATCCATGATACGGTTGAATGCTTCGGTATCCTCGTCCACCAAAGCGATGAGACGGTCCTGTATATGACGTCCCTTCTCGGCGGCGTCGGAAAACTCCTCCCAGCGGTCGTCCCATCCGGCCTTGTGTGCGGACAGATTGGCCACCATGGTGCCGAGTGCGGCACCGAGAGCGCCCATATAAGCGGAAATGGAGCCGCCTCCGGGGGCCGGAGACTCCGACGAAGTCTCGTCGGCGAATGCCGTGAGAGTCATATCGGTAAGCTTGCGCGATTTCTCCTTGCCGGCCTCAAGCATATATTCGATAATCTTCTCTTCAGGCTTGAAAGGTTTCAGGTCGTCGAGTCCCATCGACTTAACCGCAATGCGGATAATCTCATCCTCAGGGATACCGAGCGAGCGCTGCTGCATACGCAGATAATGCTTACCCGCCTCGATAAGCGCCGACTTGGGCACCAGGCCGACGATTTCGGCTCCGGTCACGCGCACGCCCCGGGCAGCCGCTTTCGCGCATACCTCGTCGAAGGCTTTGTGAAGCGGAGTCTCGCGCATGTTGGTTATATTCATCGACACCTGCGCAATTCCATACTCGTCGATGAACCATCCGATGGCCTTTGTTCCCTTGAGCGTACCGGGAATCATCACCACATTGCCGTCGGCATCCTTGACCGGTTTGCCGGTCACCTTACCCCCCTCACGCATGGGACGTCCCTTCTCGCGGACATCGAAGGCGATGGCGTTGGCACGGCGTGTGGAAGTGGTGTTGAGATTATAATTCACCGCGATAAGGAAATCGCGCGCTCCGATTGTTGTGGCACCGGTGCGGGCCGCATCCTCGTCGTAAGGGCGGTCTCCGAAATCAGGACCTTTCCCTTCATGATTCATCTTTTCGGGAAGTGCCTCGTATTCGCCCGCGCGGCATACGGCGAGATTTCTGCGTTCGGGAGTGAATGCGGCCGCCTCATAGCAATATGTGGGTATTCCGAGTTCATCGCTTACGCGCCTTGCGAGTCCGCGGGCGAGCTCGGCGCACTCTTCGAGTGTGATTCCGCTCACAGGAATCAACGGGCACACATCGGTTGCTCCCATACGCGGATGCGCTCCGTGATGGTTGCGCATGTCGATAAGTTCCGACGCCTTCTTGATTCCACGGAATGCCGCCTCGCAGACCGCTTCAGGCTCTCCGACGAAAGTTACTACGGTACGGTTGGTGGCCTCTCCCGGATCCACGTCAAGCAGACTCACCTCTCCCCCTTTTTCAATCTCAGCTGTGATTGCGTCGATTACGGCGCGGTCGCGGCCCTCGCTGAAATTAGGCACGCACTCTATGATCTGTTTCATTAATAGATATAGGTTTTTTCATGGTAACCGGCGGCACCGGGGTTTCCGGTGCCGCCGAAAATATTTTACAAAAGTGACTTGATCATTTCCTCGTCCGCTATAAAGGGCTCTGTGATCATGAATCCGTTTTCAGCCTGCGTGTCGTTCCACTCCCTGACGGTACTCATCGCATTCTCATTGCGGGCCCAGCTCCGTCGGGCCACGCCACCCATTACGTCCCAAAGCATGGCCTGCCTGAGGATCTGGTCCACACGCTCGGAACCGTCGCATACCATTCCGAAACCGCCGTTGATGGACTTGCCGATTCCGACGCCGCCGCCGTTGTGGAGCGCGACAAGACTCATTCCGCGGGCACAGTTGCCGGCAAAGCACTGCACGGCCATGTCGGCCATAACATTGGAGCCGTCCTTGATGTTGCTGGTCTCACGGAAAGGCGAGTCAGTACCGCTCACATCATGGTGGTCACGGCCAAGCATTATCGGGCCCACCTCACCGTTGCGCACCATCTCGTTAAACTTCAGCGCAATGCGCAAACGTCCCATGGCATCCTGATAAAGGATGCGGGCCTGTGTGCCTACCACGAGAGCATTCTTCTCGGCGTCGCGGATCCAGTTGTAGTTGTCGCGGTCCTGACCGCGACGGTTGGGATCGATACATTCCATGGCGGCATGGTCGGTCTTTATCAGGTCCTCATGTTTGCCGCTTAGGCATACCCATCTGAAGGGACCGTAACCGTAGTCGAAGAGCATCGGACCCATTATATCCTCTACGTATGAGGGCCAGATGAATCCGTCCTTCTCGTCGATTCCGTTCTTGGATATTTCCTTCACGCCTGCGTCATATATCGCTTTCATGAACGAATTTCCGTAGTCAAAGAAATAAGTGCCGTCGGCCACAAGTTTCTTGATGGCGGTGAAATGGCGGTGGAGAGTCTCGTCGACAAGACGACGGAATTGCTCGGGATCCTCATGAAGCATCCTGGTGCGCTCTTCAAAAGAGAGGCCGGCGGGACAATATCCGCCTTCATAGACAGCATGGCAGGAAGTCTGGTCGCTGAGGAGATGGATTTTTTTCCTGTTCTCAACGGCATATTCGAGAAGATCCACCACATTGCCGTGATAAGCCACTGAAATTGGCCTCTTCTCATCCATGGCCTTTTCCGCAAGGCGGAAAGCCTCGGCTATGTCACCGGTGCATTCGCTCACCCATCCCTGGTCCATTCTTGTCTTGATGCGTGACTCGTCGACCTCGGCAATGATGGCAGCCGCACCTGCGATTTCGGCAGCCTTGGGCTGAGCGCCGCTCATGCCGCCCAGACCCGACGACACAAACAGGAAACCGCTCAGGTCTCCGTCATCGGCAACGCCGAGCTTCATGCGGCCGGCGTTAAGAATTGTATTGAAAGTGCCGTGCACGATACCCTGGGGGCCGATATACATCCAGCCGCCGGCTGTCATCTGTCCGTAGTTGGCCACACCCATCTGCATTGCTTCATGCCAGTCACTGAGATTGTCGAACATTCCCACCATCATCGCGTTGGTGATTATGACACGCGGCGCATCCTTGCGCGAAGGGAAAAGACCGAGGGGATGCCCCGATTCCACCACGAGTGTCTGCTCGTCGGTAAGTTCCTCGAGATATTTTTTTATCAGACAGTATTGCAGCCAGTTCTGGCACACCTGTCCTGTCTCTCCGTACGTCACAAGTTCGTAAGGATAAAGAGCGACATCGAAACAGAGGTTATTGTCTATCATAACCTGAAATGCTTTTCCTGCAAGACAATTCCCCTTGTACTCGTCGATGGACTTGGCCTTGAGATCGCCGGCCGGACGCCAGCGATAGCCGTAAACACGGCCTCTGGTGCGCAATTCCTCAAGAAATTCGGGCGCCGCCTTTTCATGGAGTTCCTCGGGAAGATAACGGAGGGCATTCTTCAGAGCCGTCACTGTCTTCTCGGGCGTCAGTGTGTAACCGCGGTCGGGGGCTCTCCGTATGCCTTCCTTGAACTCCGGCATTTCAGGCCACACCGCATCTAATACTATTCTGTCTGTGTTCATGATATTATATTTCTGTGGAACCGACGCCCTCCCGGCAGACGGCCATGTGCGGAGCGCGTAATGCATCCCCGGTCAGTCCCTCGGGAAGTTGTCTCATTTCCTGACATATTTCGCTACAAAAATAGACATTTTTTTGATATTATCCGTCATATCTTGATAAAAATATTGTTTTTGCCGTGAAGCATGGATTTTTTTGCGTAATTTTGCGATATGATTTCTCTTAACAACATATCTGTGGAATTCTCGGCCCGTCCGCTTTTCACAGACATTAGTTTTGTCATCAACAAGACCGACAAGATAGCTCTGACAGGAAAGAACGGTGCCGGTAAATCCACACTGCTCAAAATACTCGCCGGCCAGGAAAATCCATCTTCCGGCTTTGTGTCGATGCCGGGAGACATAACAGTGGGGTATCTTCCGCAGCAGATGAATCTGTCTGACGACACCACGCTGGTCGAAGAGGCACGCAAGGCGTTTTCCGGTCTGCTCGATCTGAACCGTGAACTGTCGCACATCACCGACCGGCTGTCCGAACGCGAAGATTATGAAAGCGAGGACTATCGTAAACTGATTGAAAGACTTGACTTCATCAACGAAAGGCTTGCCATCGAGGGGGCCTCGAACGTCGATGCCGAAGTGGAGTCTACACTGACGGGACTCGGATTCCGGCGGGAAGATTTCAACAGACCGACAAGTGAGTTTTCGGGCGGCTGGCGCATGCGCGTGGAACTTGCCAAAATATTGCTCAGACGTCCCGATGTCCTCCTGCTTGACGAGCCCACCAACCATCTCGACATAGAGTCGATACAATGGCTTGAACAGTTCATGCAGACAAAGGCAAGGGCTGTGGTCCTGGTAAGCCACGACCGCGCTTTTCTTGACAATGTGACGGGCCGGACCATAGAAATATCCTGCGGCAAGGCCTACGACTATAAAGTCAATTACAGCAATTTTCTCGAACTCCGGCGCGAACGTGTGGCCCAACAGATGAGGGCATACGAAAACCAGCAGAAGCAGATAGCAGACATAGAGGATTTCATCGAAAGGTTCCGGTATAAGGCCACGAAGGCGGTCCAGGTACAGAGCCGCATCAAACAGCTTGAAAAGATAGTTCCCATCGAAGTTGACGAGGTGGATAATTCGAGACTGCGTCTCAAGTTTCCGCCTGCATCGAGATCCGGAGACTTCCCTCTTATAGTGGAAGATGTCGGGAAGCGTTATGGCGACCATCAGGTGTTCGACCATGCCGAATTCACCATCCGCCGCGGCGAAAAAGTGGCGTTTGTCGGAAGAAACGGCGAGGGTAAATCAACTCTGGTGAAATGTATCATGGGAGAGATTCCCTATACAGGCACATTGAAGATCGGTCATAATGTCAGGATAGGTTACTTCGCGCAGAATCAGGCACAGATGCTGGATGGAGAAATCACCGTATTCGAGACAATCGACAACGTGGCCACGGGCGATATGCGCACCAGGGTCCGCGACATCCTCGGGGCCTTCATGTTCGGCGGCGAGGCAGTGGACAAGAAAGTGAAAGTGCTGTCGGGAGGAGAGAAGACACGCCTCGCCATGATCCGTCTGCTTCTCGAACCGGTCAATTTCCTGATTCTCGACGAACCCACAAACCATCTTGACATATCCACAAAGGATATTCTCAAGCAAGCGATACGCGACTTCACCGGAACGGTTATCGTGGTGAGCCATGACCGTTATTTCCTTGACGGACTCGTCGACAAGGTCTATGAATTCGGCGACGGTAAGGTGCGCGAGAATCTCGGCGGCATCTATGACTTCCTGCGACGCAAGAATCTCGCCAGCCTCAACCAGCTCGAGACAAGATCCCCGGAGATTGCCGAAGAGAATTCCTCGGCAGCGGCAGGAGCAGACGGAGAGCACGGCGCCGAAGGCAAGACAGAAGGGCGACTCTCATACGCCGAACAAAAGGAACGTCAGAGGCAGATAAGCCGCGTAGAGAAAGCCATACGCATGCTTGAAGAGGAGATAGCGCGTCTCGAAGCAGAGCAAAAGGAACTGGAGGGACGCCTTGCAGCCGGCGACGCTTCCGGGCAGGTACTCGGACGATACTCCGAAGTGGAACAGCTTCTGGGCAAGGCCATGACCGAATGGGAAAGCGAACAGGAAAAAGCAGAAAAGCTTAGAGAGTGTTTGAATTTAACACGAATTTTATGTTGAAATGTTTTTAATTCTTTTCATCCTCCCAAAGGGTCTTTCCGGCGAATTTCACCAAGCCTCGTCGGTCGCATAGCCCGCTATGCTTCCTCCTCAACTTGTGAAATTCCCTCGGAAATCCCGCTTTGGGTGAATGAAAGTTAAATTCAAACACTGAAGTCATCTTGACTTATTTTAAACATACAAAATACAATAAGGAGTGTTAAGTG
>ERZ777011.2896-NODE-2896-length-12283-cov-3.645731_pt1 | contig 12283 bp, 10 predicted proteins | sample MGYA00374964_ERZ777011 | MGnify/ENA primary metagenome ERZ777011 (study PRJEB29310, sample SAMD00008975) | mouse gut metagenome | study: EMG produced TPA metagenomics assembly of the Metagenome analysis of fecal microbiota from mouse which was promoted...
GCTCCTGGATGACCTCCGTGTGGAGCATCCCCAGAAAGCCGCACCGGAAGCCGAAGCCCAGGGCCACGGAGCTCTCCGGCTCAAAGGTCAGGGAGGCGTCGTTGAGCTGGAGCTTCTCCAGGGCGTCCCGCAGGTCGGGGTACTTGGAGCCGTCCTCGGTATACACGCCGCAGTACACCATGGCCTGGGCGGGGCGGTAGCCGGGGAGCGGTTCGGCGGTGGGCCGCTGGGCCTCGGTGATGGTGTCCCCCACCCGGGTGTCCTTGACGGTCTTGATGGAGGCGGTAAACCAGCCCACCTCCCCGGCGGACAGCTCGGGGGCGCTCTCCATGCCCAGGGGCCGCAGATAGCCGCAGTCCAGCACGTTGTACTGGGCCCCGGAGGCCATGAGGCGCACCTGCATCCCTGGGCGTATGGTCCCCTCCATGACGCGGAAGTAGACGATGACCCCCAGGTAGGGGTCATACTGGCTGTCGAAGATGAGGGCCTTCAGCGGCGCGGCGGGGTCCCCGGCGGGGGCGGGGATATTGTTCACGATGTCCTCCAGCACGGAGGGGATGTTGATCCCCTGTTTGGCGGAGATCTCCGGGGCGTCCAGGGCGGGCAGGCCGATGATGTCCTCAATCTCGTGCTTCACCCGCTGGGGGTCGGCGGCGGGCAGGTCGATTTTGTTCAGCACGGGCCGGATTTCCAGGTCGTGGTCCAGGGCCAGATAGGTGTTGGCCAGCGTTTGCGCCTCCACCCCCTGGGCGGCGTCCACCACCAGCACCGCACCCTCGCAGGCGGCGAGAGAACGGCTCACCTCGTAGTTGAAGTCCACGTGGCCCGGGGTGTCGATGAGGTTGAGGCAGTAGGTCTGGCCGTCGGCGGCCCGGTAGTCCATGCGCACGGCCCGGGCCTTGATGGTGATGCCCCGCTCCCGCTCCAGGTCCATGTTGTCCAGCAGCTGGGACTCCATCTGCCGCTGCTCCACCGCGCCGCAGATCTCGATCATCCGGTCGGACAGGGTGGATTTCCCATGGTCGATGTGTGCGATGATGGAAAAGTTTCGAATTTTGGATTGGTCAGTCATAGGAAAAACCTCCGTAGGGAAATCCACCCCCGCCGTGAGGCGGGGCGCGGGAAGCGCGAAATTGAAATCAAAACCGGGGCCCCCGCGCTTACCGCGCCGGGTCCTCCGGCGGCGCTCCGTCCGCCCAGCCGTACCGCTCGAACAGCCCGTCGTAGTCATAGCCGGTGACGAACTGCCGCAGCTCGTCGATCTGCTTTTGGTAAAACTGGGGCCAGATGGTCCACTCCCCCGCCAGCACCTGCTCCGCCTCATAGCGTGTGACAAGCGTGGAGCAGTGGATGTGGTCGGCGTACTGGTTCAGGTCGGTGATGGTGCCCTGGGCGTTGAGAAAGCTGGACAGGCGCACGTTTTCGCACGCCAGCAGCCGCCCGCAGGCATACTCCAGGGCGTGGAGAATGGCCTCCGTCTGCCCCAGGCGGTCCGCCTGATCCCAGTACAGCACGCTGTAGGGCGGGAACCAGATGACAAACTGGGTGTCCGGGTGGGCCTGCGCCCAGCCGCACACCACGTCCATACACCGCTCCGCCGTGGTCAGAAAAGCATCGTCCGGCAGGACCGTACCGGTGGGCTCCGGCCTGGGGTAGCCCGCCAGGGCGTCGCCAATGGAGAACCGGGTGGTTCCCTCCCAGAGATAGGCCTCGTCCAGGGAGGTTTTGGCCTTCTCCCCCAGAATCAGGGACTTCACCGCCAGGGCCAGGCTCTCCGCATTGAAATAGAGCTGAACATCGTCAAGGGGGTTGTCGTTGTAGAGGTATTCGGGCAGTTCGGAGCCCTGGTCCGGCCGGATCAGCAGGTTGGGGTCCAGGCAGAAAAACACCTGGGACAGCTCCCCGTGGGTGCGGAAGGCCAGGTCCAGCGCGGTGTCGAATTCGCTCAGCCGCCCGTCCGGGAAGGTGATTTTCAGGGTCTTTTCCCCCGTCCCCTCGGTAAACCAGGAGGCCCGGTAATTGGCCGCCAGGGAGGTGCCCATCAGAATGCTGGAGTAGTCCTGGCGGCGGATCAGCCCCGCCAGCTCGTACCGCTCGTTGACAAACAGGGCGGTCTCCCCCTCCGCCAGGGTCCGGGCCGTGAGCAGCGGGTCTACCCAGGCCACCAGCCCCGCCGCCCCCGCCAGCAGGAGCAGGGCGCAGGAGAGGGCTGTGAGGAAAAAGGTTTTTGCTTTCATGCCCAGGCCCCCTTTTGCTTGTATCCCGCCCTCGGCCCGGCCGGCAATCGCCGCCCTCGCTCCGGTCCAAGCTTCCTCGCTGTCCGCTTCTCCGCGCTTCTTTTAGAAATTGGCATATATGAAGCTGTCCACCCCGGACAGCAGCAGTACCGAGCCCGTCAGGCACACCACCGTCAGCCCCAGCCGCCAAATTGCGGGCCGGAAGCGCTCCGCCCGGGCGGCGGGGTCCGGGCAGGCCAGCAGGGCCAGCCCCGCCGGGACCAGCAGCAGCGGAACCCAATAGACCAGGGCCCGGCCCGCCGGGTCCAGGGCGTTCTGGAGAAAGCCCAGCGCCTCGCCCATCACCTTCAGGGGCAGGGCGGCGGCGAATTCCCTCGTGGGCAGCCCCCAGCCGCCCTGGAACAGCCCGCCCAGCAGGGCAAGGGCCTGTTCCAGGCTGTCCGCCCGGAAAAACACCCAGGCCAGGTTGACAAATCCGAAGGTCAGGGCCCAGGCCAGGGGCTTGGGCAGGGAAATTTTGCCCCCCAGCAGCCGCTCCGCTACCTGGGCCAGGCCGTGGAGGGCCCCCCAGACCAGAAAGCCCCAGCCCGCCCCGTGCCACAGGCCGGACAGCAGGAACACGATCATGACGTTCCGGCAGGCGGCGGCGGTGCCCTCCCGGTTTCCGCCCAGGGGGAAGTACACGCACCGCCGGAAGAACCGGGACAGGGTGATGTGCCACCGGCCCCAGAAGTCCCGCACCGACAGGGCCTGGTAGGGGCTGTCGAAGTTCACCGGCAGCCTGACGCCCATCATCCGGGCCATGCCGGAGGCCATGTCGCAGTAGCCGGAGAAGTCGAAGTAGATTTGCAGGGCGTAGCACAAAATGGTCAGGGCGCTGTCCATGGGGGAGAGGCTCCCCGCGTTGGCGTAGCCGAAGTTGGCCCCGTTGGCGAACACCCCCGCCGCCACAACCTTTTTGGCCAGCCCCAGGGCAAAGCAGTACAGCCCGCCCGACAGGTCGTCCCAGGAGAAGGGGGCCGGGCGGCGCAGCTGAGGGGCCAGCTCTCCCACCCGGGTGATGGGTCCGCAGGTGGCCGTGGCGAAAAAGGTGAGGCAGCAGGCGAAGTCCAGGGGGGAGATCTCCGTCCCCGCCTCCCCATCATAGCAGTCCCGCAGCCACAAAATCTGTTGGAACGTGGCAAAGGACAGGCCCAGGGGCGTGAGCCAGTCCGGAGGGGCGAACAGGCCCTCCAGCGGCGTCAGGGACAGGGCGAAGCCGGTGTACTTGAAAAAGGCCAGCACCGCCAGCAGCAGGCCGCAGCCCGCCCACAGCAGGGGCCGTCCCCGGCCCGGGTCCCGGGCGATACGGCGGCCCAGAAGGTAGCTGGCCGCGCCCTCGCCCCCCAGCACCAGCAGGGACAGCGGAGCCCCCCAACCGCAGAATACCACCCCGGCGCACAGCAGCAGCGCCCGGGCGGCATTCCGGTTTGCCAGCCGCCCGCCCAGCAGCCGCCACAGGGTCAGCACCGCGGGCAGATAGGCCAGTACGAACAGATGGCTTTGTACATTCATGAGAGTTCGTTCCTCGGTTCTTGTCACGCTTCGCCTGTCCGCTTCTCCGCGCTTCTTTGTCAGCGAGTATTCTCCAAATGGCTGGCCATCTCGCCGTTGAGCCGCTCGCCGCAGGTGTGCACGATCTGAAGCAGGGACTGATAGGTCCCGGGATAGGCCGCCTTCATGGAGTCGTTGTCCAGGGGCGGGAACTGGGCGTCCTTGCCCGGCTTGGCCAGAGCGTCCACAAATTCCGCCTCGCTCATGAGCATATCCGCCCGGGGCAGGCCGGCCAGAAACCACTCCTGAGGGACGTTGAAGAAGTCGTCGTTCTCGTTGCCGCTGGCCCGGTGGAGGTGCCGGAAGAGGATGTACACCGTCCCCGACAGGTAGTTGGCCGCCGCCCGGATGGCCTTTTTGCTGCCCACCCGGCTGAGCAGGTCGAACAGCAGCCCCACGGAGTTCACCACCAGCTTTTTGGACAGGGTGGCCAGCACCGAGCCCCGCAGCACATTGTCCCGCTCGTCGGACACGTCGTACAGGCTGTCCGCGTCCAAAATGGTGGTGCCGTCCCGGCTGAGGGTGCGCCCGAGAAGGAAATCGGCGGATACGTTGTAAAAATCGCAGGCCTTGACCACGAACATCAGGCCGGGCTCCCTGGCTCCGTTCTCATAGTGGGAGAGCAGCGCCTGAGAGATGCCCAGCGTCTTGGCGGCCTGCCGCTGGGAGATTCCCTTCTCCTGCCGCAGCAGGGAGAGGGTACGCGCAAAATCGGGATTTGTCACCCGGATCTTCCCCTTTCCTAGTGTAGCTTCAGCTTCAAAAGTCGATGTCGTCATTAGGAAAAGGCTGCTGGGACTACGGACACACGGACGCACGGGCTCACGGTCTTGTGGCGGCGCTCCAAGGGTACGCGGAAATCCCCTCAGCATTTCCTGCCAGGCGGGCACGTCTCCGCCTGCGCAACACAGTATGTATAGTATAGCGGGGAGAATACCTTTTGTAAAGAGTGGATTCCTGCGGAATGTCAAAGAAAATTTCAGGGAATTTTTTGTAATATTGCCCAGATACCCCTTGAAAAAATGGCCGGACGGTGTTAAATTAGATAACAGCGTATGTAAAACATCCGGCGGCGCCGGTCTGCTCAGCCGCCTCAAAACGGAGGAAAAGAACCTATGTTCAGACTGATGATCCAGAAACTGAAGAAGAACCCCAAGAAGATCGTATTCACCGAGGGGGAGGACCCCCGTATCCTGGAGGCCGCCGCCCGGCTGCTGTCCGGCACCTTCCTCACCCCCATCCTCATCGGCGACCCCGAGAAGATCTACAAGGTTGCGGACGAGGAGTGCCTTAACGTCAAGGGCGTGCAGATCCTACAGCCCCATGCCTACGACAGGATGGACGCCATGGTGGAGCGGATGGTGGAGCTGCGCCGCGGCAAGATGACCCCCGAGCAGTGCCGCGCCGCCCTTCAGCAGGGCAATTACTTCGGCACCATGCTGGTGGCCATGAAGGAGGCGGACTGCCTGCTGGGCGGCGCCACCTACTCCACCGCCGACACGGTGCGCCCCGCCCTCCAGCTCATCAAGACCAAGCCGGGCAACAAGATCGTGTCCTCCTGCTTCATTCTGGTGCGGCCCTTCGCCACCGGCGGCAACCAGGTGCTGGCCATGGGCGACTGCGCCATCAACATCGACCCCAGCGAGGAGGATCTGGTGGAGATCACCCAGGAGGTGGCCAAGTGCGCCCGTATGTTCGGCGTGGATCCCAAGGTGGCCATGCTGTCCTACTCCACCCACGGCTCCGGCAAGGGCCCCGCGGTGGATAAGATGCGCAACGTCACCCAGCGGCTCCAGGACATGATGCTGGACTTCCCCGTGGACGGCGAGATGCAGTTCGACGCGGCGGTGAACCCCTCCGTGGGCCAGCTGAAGTTCCCCGGCTCCCCGGTGGCGGGCTACGCCAACACCTTCATCTTCCCGGAGATCACCGCCGGCAACATCGGCTACAAGATCGCCCAGCGCATGGGTAACTTCGACGCCTACGGCCCCATCCTGCTGGGCCTGAACGCCCCCATCAACGATCTGTCCCGGGGCTGCAACGCCCTGGAGGTCTATTCCATGGCAATCATCACCGCCGCTTTGGCGGAGTAACGGAGCTTGGCCATGGAGTAGACCGACTGCCCGCGAAAGCGGGCGGCGCAGGCGGAATTTATTTCCGCCGAGCATTTGCAATCCTGTGGGGCCCCCATGGGCCCTGCCCATGGGGAGCTGCTCCATGGCGATTATCACAGCCGCCCTGGCAGAGTGATTGGAGTTCTCCGCACACCGCGCCCCCGCCGCTGGCGGGGGCGTTTTTTACGACGAAAAAACCGCCTGCCGGAGGGCAGACGGTTTTTGGTTGTGCCTCAAAGCGCGGCTCAGGCCAGCTTGTTCAGCTTCAGGGTCATCGCGCTCTTTTTGTTTGCGGCGTTGTTGCTGTGCAGCAGGCCCTTCGCGGCGGCCTGATCCACGGCCTTGACGGCCACCTTATACGCGGCATCGGCCTCGCTGCGGTTGCCGCCGGCCACCGCGGCCTCAAACTTCTTCAGGTTGGTCTTGAGGGCGGACTTCTGCGCCTTGTTCTGAGCCGCCTTGGTGGAGTTGACCAGGACGCGCTTCTTGGCAGACTTGATATTGGGCAAACCAAACACCTCCTCCGATTTTTGCATTATGATTACGGCGGATTGCCGCCGCAGATATGTATTTTAACATTAAGAGAAAAAAATTGCAACACCTTTTTTCACTTTTTCGCATAGAAACTTTCGGACTGCGGAAAATAGCCCCATACGGCCCGGACAACCACAAGATATTGGGCAGAAGGGGGAGCTTTTATGGCACAGCGGCGCACCGATCTGGCGGTGGAGGCCCATCAGCTCTGGCGGGAGGGGGCGGGGGAGGGCCCGTCCCTGCCCGGCGTCCGGGCGGAGGAGCGGGAGCGGGACGGCTTTCCCGTCACCGCCGTCACCATCGGCAGCCCCGAGGGGGCCCAGGCCCTGGGCAAGCCGGAGGGGGTGTACGTCACCATCGAGCTGGACGGCCTGCTCCGCCGGGAGGAGGGGGCCTTCCGGCGGGCGGTGGAGGCGGTGGCGGCGGAGCTGCGGCCCCTGCTGCCGGAGGACGGCCCCGCCCTGGTGATGGGCCTGGGCAGCCGGACGGTGACGCCGGACCTCATCGGCCCCTCGGCGGTGGATCACCTGCTGGTCACCCGCCACCTGGTGGAGGGCATCCCGGAGCATTTCGGCTCCCTGCGCCCGGTGGCGGCGTCGGCCCCCGGTGTGCTGGCCTCCACGGGGATGGAGAGCAGCCTCATCGCCCAGGCTCTGGCGGGGGAGCTGCGCCCCGCCTGCGTGGTGGCGGTGGACGCCCTGGCCTCCCGGTCCCTGGACCGGCTGTGCCGGACGGTGCAGCTGTCGGACACGGGGGTGATCCCCGGCTCCGGGGTGGGCAACCACCGCCGCCCCCTGAACCGGGAGACGCTGGGCGTCCCGGTGGTGACGGTGGGGGTGCCCACGGTGGTGGACGGGGCCACCCTGGCCCTGGATCTGCTGGAGCGGGCGGGGCACCGGGGGACGGATCGGGGGGATCTCCCCGGCGGGGAGGAATTTTTCGTCACCCCCCGGGAGGTGGACCAGCGGGTGGCCGACCTGGGAAAGACGCTGGGGTACGGGGTGAGCCTGGCCCTGAACCCGTCCCTCAGCCTGGACGATCTGGTGATGCTGCTGGAGTAGGGCCGACCCTACACCTTCTCGCAGAACAGCCCGTGGCGGTTGCAGTACCAGTAGATCCGCCCGCCGCCCCGGGGCTCGAACCGGGCCTCGGACAGCCCCTCGGGGTAGAGCTTCACCAGATCAAACCGCCCGGTGGTGACGCAGGCCAGAAAGGAGATATAGTGGTTCTTGCGCATCCCGTGGGGGATGGAGAACACATACTCCCCGTCGAAGCTCTCCCGGACCAGCCGATGGGCCTCGTCCGGCTCCTCCGCGTCCAGGGGCGGCAGGGCCACCCCGCAGCAGGACACCACCGCCGCCCCGGAGGCGTGGATCACGTTGCCGCACACCGGGCACACGTAGAAGGGCGCGCGCAGCAGGTTGGCGGCCCGGTTGGCGTTCACCACCTGCTCCCCGCTCAAAAGCTCGGGCACGGAGATGCCCAGGGCCTTGGCCAGCGGCTCCAGCAGGGTCAGGTCGGGCAGGCCCCGGCCCGTCTCCCACCTGCTCACCGCCTTGTCGGTGACGCCCAGCAGCTCCGCCAGCCGGGCCTGGGTGAGGCGGCGGCCCTCCCGGAGACGCTTGATGGTCCCGCCTGTGACATAACTGTTCATACATTCTCACAACCTTTCCCCCGCAGCTTAACACAGGGCCGGGGCGTCTGTCCACCTACGCTGCGTAGAGACGGGGCCGCGCCGGGATATAAAACGCCGCCGGCAGGGGAAAAAACCTGGAAAGACACAGCGTGTTTCCGGGATGTTCCGCCCTGCCGGCGGCGTTTTTACGGGGCCGTCCGCGCCGCGGTTTACTGCCCCTGCTTGTCCTTCCTGCGCTGGATCATCCGGCGGAAGGCCCCCGCGCCGAAGGAGAAAATCCGGTTCACCCGGCTGATGGTGGCCGAGCTGGCCCCGGTGCGCTCCAGGATCTCGGTGTAGACCAGGCCCTGGTCCAGCAGGACCGCCACGTCGAACCGCTGCTCCATGGCCCGCAGCTCCCCCACGGTGCACAGGTCGTCGAAAAAGGCCCGGCACTCCTCCAGATCCTTCAGCTCCAGTATGCTCTCGTACAGCGCGATGCTGGGCTCCTTGTTCCCTGCCTTGGGCATGATGCTCATCCTCCCCGGTGGTGTTTGTCTGCCCTGTATTTTAGCAGATAAAAGCGGTAAAGGCAACTGTTTTTTGCCCATGATTTCCCCTTCCCTTTTTCCCGCCGCTGTGGTAGAATACAGCCATGATTCCGATTCACGAAGGGAGTGGGCCTATGAGCCGTCTCGCGTCTGTCATACGCCCTGCCATTGAGCCGGGCCGCCGCGTCATCGCCATCAGCGACATCCATGGAAACCTGTCCTGCCTGAAGGGCCTGTTGAAGCAGGTCCGCCTCACGCCGGACGACGTGCTCATCCTGGTGGGCGACCTGCTGGAAAAGGGCCGGGACAGCCTGGCTGTCCTGCGCTTTGTGCTGGAGCTGCAAAAAACCCACACCGTTTACCCCCTGTGCGGCAACTGCGATTACATCGACCGGGTGTTCCTGGAGGGGGGCAGCCCCGATCCCGCCTTCTCCGTCCAGATGAATGAGCGTCTGGGGGTGTCCGGCCACTATTCCAACGCGGATCAGGAGCTGTGGCCCGTGCTGGAATACTGGGGCAACCGCTCCACCCTGATCCAGATGGGGCTGGAGGTGGGCCACCCCATGCCCCGGCGGGCCTCCGACCTGCCCGCCCTCCGGGCCGCCCTGCTGGACTACTTCCCCCGGGAGACGAAATTCCTGCTGAAGCTGCCCCACATCCTGGAGTCAGCGAACTTCATCTTCGTCCACGGCGGCATCCCCAGGGAGGACAACCTGGACGGGCTGGAGGCCTACGGCTGCATGAAGAACGACGATTTCCTGGGCCAGGGCCTCTCCTTCCGGAAGTGGGTGGCGGTGGGCCACTGGCCGGTGACCCTGTACGACCCCAGCATCCAGTGCTCCAACCCCCGGGTGGAGCGGGACCGCCGCATCATCTCCCTGGACGGGGGCTGTGTGCTCAAGGTGGACGGACAGCTCAACGCCCTGATCATACCTGATATCACCGGGGACGAGTTCAGCTTCGCCGCCTATGACGGCCTGCCCCGGGTGACCGCCCTGGACGGGCAGGAGGCGTCCTATAACCCCATCAACATCCGCTGGTCGGACAGCGCGGTGGAGCCGCTGGCGGAAAACGGGGACTGCCTGCTGGTGCGGCACCCCTCCTCCGGGCGGACGCTGTGGGTGCCCCGGGACTTCGTGCGGCGGTGGCGGGACGGCAGGCTCCACACCGAGGACGCCACCGACTACTGCCTGCCCGTGGCCCCCGGCGACGAGCTGGCCCTGGTGCGGGAGACCCAGCGGGGCCTGCTGGTGAAGAAGGACGGGGTGACGGGCTGGTATCACGGCAGGGTTGAGCGGAAATAGCGGAGATGAGATAAGCCCGCGCGGGTTTTCCGCGCGGGCTTATGAGTTTTCCGCCCCGACACCAAAACGCCCGCCCCCCAATAACCCCCGGTGACAAACCGGAAACAGCCCCGGCCCGATTCCGACAGAGTGGTTACAATTGGTTTACAATGTAGTTTTTCCCCTTGACCTGCGACAAAATTCGACCTATACTGGAACCCGATACTAACAGATCGGGAGACACCTGACATGGCGGAAAACGAGAAGCAGACCGAGAACCAGACCGAGAACCAGACAACAGAGAACCAGGTCGGGATCGCAGCCGAACCCCCGGCCGAAAACCAGGACGGCCAGCGGGAGGAAATCCGGGATAACCCGCCTGCCGAGCCCCCCGCCCCCGCCAAGGGCCGGGGACCCTTTAAGCCCCTGTTCCTCATGGCCTTGGCTCTGGCGGCCGCGCTGGCGGGTGTGTGCGGCTGGCTGGCCCTTCAGCGGCAGGCGGGGCTGGATTTGCAGGGGGAGCTGGGCCGCCGCCTTGCCGCCCTGGAGCAGGAGCTGGCCGACCAGCGGGCCGCCCTGGCCCACCAGCGGCAGGAGCTGGACCAGCGGCAGGCGGAGCTGGACAAGGCGGAGGAGACCATCGGCCTGCTGTCCCAGTACACCCTGGTGAGCCCGGAGGGGGAGCCGCCGGACTACGCCGCCCTCTACCCCGACTTCTACGCCCCGGACTGGGAGGGGGAGACGGTGAGCGGCGGCAAACGGTGCTACCTCACCTTTGACGACGGGCCGTCCCCCAACACCGACCGGATTCTGGAGGTGCTGGACCGCTACGGGGCGAAGGCCACCTTCTTCGTGGTGGGGTACGAGGCCCGCACCGCCGCCGGACAGGAGCGGATGCGCCGGATCGTGGCGGAGGGCCACGCCCTGGCCATGCACAGCTGGAGCCACGACTACAAAAAGGTTTACGCCTCGGTGGAGGGCTTCCTGGAGGACTTCTACAGGCTCTACCAGTATATACACGAGGTGACGGGGGAGTACCCCGCCCTGTTCCGCTTCCCCGGTGGAAGCATTAACGGCTACGACCGGGGGGTGTACCAGGAGATCATCGCGGAGATGACCCGCCGGGGCTTCGTCTACTTCGACTGGAACGCCTCCGCCCAGGACGCCACCGTCTACCCCCGGCCCGCCTGGGACATCTCCGCCGACTGCCTGAAGGGGATCGGGCGGGAGCTGGTGGTGGTGCTGGCCCACGACAGCGGGGCCCGGGGCACCACCGTGGACGCCCTGCCCGCCGTCATTGAGGGCTACCGGAACGCGGGGTACACCCTGGAGGCCCTCCACCCCGGCGTGGAGCCGGTGCACATGGGCTATCCGAAGATCCGGTGAACGGGGCGGGAGGCCCCGCCGCCGGGGAGCAGCTTGCGGAAGAACGCCGGGACGCGCCGATTTTCCATTGCGCTCCCGGCGTTTTTGTGGTATAGTCAATCAGCGGGCATCTGGCTCGCTGACGCGCGAAGCGCGCTTGATTCTCTATGACGTGCAGGCCAAGGCCGTGAACGCGGCCTTCAGCGGCGATTCCTCGCCGCTGGGTTCAAACGTATCGTATGATACGTTTGAACTTGCTTGACGATAAAATGCTTCCCCACAGAAAACCGCGAAGGAGACTTGCGTATGCGTTCCGACAACGTGAAAAAAGGCATACCCGCCGCCCCCAACCGCTCCCTGTTCTACGCCCTGGGCTACACCAGGGAGGAGCTGGAGCGGCCCCTCATCGGCGTGGTGTGCTCCTATAACGAGATCGTCCCCGGCCACATGAACCTGGACAAGATCGCCGAGGCCGTCAAGGCCGGCGTCCGGGCCGCCGGGGGCACCCCGGTGGAGTTCCCCGCCATCGCCGTGTGCGACGGCATCGCCATGGGCCACGTGGGCATGAAGTATTCCCTGGTCACCCGGGACCTCATCGCCGACTCCACCGAGGCCATGGCCATGGCCCACCAGTTCGACGGGCTGGTGATGATCCCCAACTGCGACAAGAACGTGCCGGGGCTGCTCATGGCGGCGGCCCGGGTGAACATCCCCACCATCTTCTGCTCCGGCGGGCCTATGCTGGCGGGAAGGCTCAGCGACGGGCGGCGGACCTGCCTGTCCCATATGTTTGAGGCGGTGGGGGGCTACTACGCCGGAAGGCTGGACGGGGCGGGGGTGGAGGAGTACGAGGAGAACGCCTGCCCCACCTGCGGCTCCTGCTCCGGCATGTATACCGCCAACTCCATGAACTGCCTCACCGAGGCCATCGGCATGGGGCTGAAGGGGAACGGCACCATCCCCGCCGTGTGGTCCGCCCGCCTGCGGCTGG
>ERZ777011.2897-NODE-2897-length-12283-cov-3.067059_pt1 | contig 12283 bp, 13 predicted proteins | sample MGYA00374964_ERZ777011 | MGnify/ENA primary metagenome ERZ777011 (study PRJEB29310, sample SAMD00008975) | mouse gut metagenome | study: EMG produced TPA metagenomics assembly of the Metagenome analysis of fecal microbiota from mouse which was promoted...
TTCAATTTTAACCCAGCTTGGTGTTGGTCCCTCCAATGGCTTTTCAATTAGTGACGAAGAGAGGGAGTGGCACGATTTTATCGGCGATGATGGTAAGATCGAGATGGTGAAGAGCTACATACATTTGAAGGTTAAACTCCTTTTCGATCCGCCGCTCAGTTCTGCGGTTATTGAAGCGATAAACCAGATGATCAAAGAATTGGAATGGCGGCTTAATGTTGCGGTCGATCCATCGAAAGAATAACGGAGGTGAAAATCAAAATGGTTAATAGTGGAGAACTTTATCATCACGGGGTTTTAGGCCAGAAATGGGGCGTCCGTCGTTATCAGAATAAGGATGGAAGTTTGACTGCGGCAGGCAGGCATCGTAAGGGTGATTCAAACAACGACGCAGAACAACGTGAAAGAAACGTTAAACTTGCAAAAAGGGTTGCGGCTGCGACAATTATGACCGCTACTGTTGCGGCTGGGACAGTGTACGCAGCAAAGCATCCTGAAAAAATAGCGAGTGTGATAAATAAAGTAAAAAATATCAAGATGAAAGACATTTCCCAGCAAGCCGTTGAAAAGGGTAAAAACTATGTTAAGACGGCTATTAAGGAAGCATCTACTGGTGTCAAGGAAGGAGTAAAAGAAAGTATCAAAGAAGCTCCTAAGAAAGCAACAAAAGCTATCATAACCGGTGCTGTCTTAAACCAGGCAAAACGTGCGCTTGATAAAGCTGTGGGAGAAGATGAGTCAACCAGAATCTTCCAGGCAAATGACAATAAGAAGATCGGGAAATTTTGGAAAACAAATAGCGACTAAAGGAGAATAAGTTTATGGCGTTATCGAATACTGCCGTTCCAAAATACTACGGCATGTTTCGAGATGCCGTACTTAGAGGCAAAATTCCAATCTGTCATGAGATAGAATTGGAGATGAACCGGATTGATGAGCTGATAGCAGACCCTGGAATCTATTACGATGATGAAGCTGTCGAAGGGTGGGTTCGTTATTGTGAGGGCGAGCTTACACTTACTGATGGTTCTGACCTCATTCTTCTTGATTCGTTTAAACTATGGGCGGAACAAATTTTCGGATGGTATTATTATGAAGAAAGAAGCATCTACGAACCAAATCCTGATGGACATGGCGGACACTATGTCAATAAATGGATAAAGAAGCGGCTTATCAACAAGCAGTATCTTATCGTTGGGAGAGGTGCTTCTAAGTCATTGTACGAATCCTGTCTTCAGAGTTACTTTCTCAATATCGACACATCGACAACATATCAGATGACTACTGCCCCTACCATGAAACAGGCAGAGGAAGTAATGTCGCCAATAAGAACAGCCATTACCCGTTCAAGAGGTCCGTTGTTCGCTTTCCTTACAGAAGGCTCTTTGCAAAATACCACTGGCTCGAAAGCAAATCGAATGAAACTGGCTTCCACAAAAAAGGGAATCGAGAATTTCCTGACAGGTTCGCTTCTTGAAATCCGTCCGATGTCAATAGATAAGCTTCAGGGTATGAGACCAAAGTTAGCTACGATTGATGAATGGCTTTCTGGGGACGTTAGGGAAGATGTTGTCGGTGCTATTGAGCAGGGCGCTTCTAAAGTTGATGATTGGCTTATTGTTGCGGTGAGTTCTGAGGGCACAGTCCGTAACGGAAGCGGCGATACAATCAAAATGGAATTGATGAAAATTCTGAAAGGAGAGTATCGCGACATCCATACTTCTATATGGTGGTATAAGCTGGATTCTGTGGATGAAGTCGGTAATCCGGATATGTGGCCAAAAGCAAATCCGAATCTTGGCATTACTGTCACATATGATACATATCAGAGAGATGTGGAAAGAGCTGAGAACGCTCCTGCGGCGAGAAATGATATTCTTGCAAAACGTTTTGGCCTTCCGATGGAAGGATACACATATTACTTTACATATGAAGAAACTCTTCCGCATCGTAAACGGGAATACTGGCAAATGCCCTGTTCCATGGGTGCAGACTTATCAAGAGGCGATGATTTCTGTGATTTCTCATTTCTTTTCCCTCTTTCTGGTGGGGCGTTCGGTGTCAAAACAAGGGCATACATTTCTGAACTGACTCTTATGAAACTTCCGGCGGCGTTAAGAATCAAATACGACCAATTCATAAAAGAAGGCAGTCTTATTGTTATGGAAGGCACTGTTCTGGATATGCTGCTTGTTTATGAAGATCTTGACGAGTACATTGTTAAGAGTGGGTATGACATTCGTTGCTTTGGGTATGATCCGTATAATGCGAAAGAGTTCGTTGAGAGGTGGGCTTCCGAAAATGGACCATTCGGAATTGAAAAAGTGATTCAGGGGGCAAAAACAGAATCGGTTCCTTTGGGTGAGTTGAAAAAGTTATCCGAGGAACGGATGCTGCTGTTTGACGAAGAACTCATGACTTTCTGTATGGGAAACTGTATCACCTTGGAGGATACCAACGGAAACAGGAAATTGTATAAGAAACGTGGCGATCAGAAGATTGATGCTGTCGCTGCGATGATGGACGCATATATAGCGTACAAACTTAACAGAGATGCTTTTGAGTAATCTTTGATGAAATGACGGAACCGATAGGGGTTCTTTTTTTATGCCAAAAAATTGATAAGGAGGTGAGTGCGTTGTCTGAACTTAAACACCATGGAATTCTCGGAATGAAGTGGGGTGTCCGGCGAACATCGGGACAGCTTGGAAATCTTAACAGGAAAGATTCAAAATGGATTGCCAAAAAGAGTGACAAGATCATAGCACAAGCCGAGAAGAAGACTTCCAGGGAACTTAACAAGTATGCGAATGAACTAATGAAGGATTCAAATGCGGTTACGAAGTCTGGTAAGCTGAGCGCCTCGACTATAACTGCGTATAACAGGAAAAAAGCCGAACTCATGAGTCAATCGGTATCTAATTTACGCTCTCCATCCGGAAAAGTTATTCAGTTTGTAGCGAAGCGTGGAGAAGTGGGCGTCATGATGGCGCTCGCCGACGAAGGTTATAACATATCGCAGTTGAAAAACGGAGTATGGTCATCCGGCAGAGTGGCTTATAAGAAAACCGTTTTGGATAAAGCATAGGGGGTGATCATAAATGGAATTTTCATTTGGTTCCAGGCTGAAACATGCTTGGAACGCTTTTACAAGTAATAAAGATCCGACGCGGTCTTTTATGAACATAGGTAGTGGTTATGGATACAGACCGGACCGTCCAAGATTCTCCATGGGGAATGAACGTTCAATCGTTACCTCTGTTTTTAATCGTATCGCATTGGATGTGGCTGCTATTGATATAAAGCATGTCCGTTTGGATAAGAATGGGCGATTTCTTGAAATCATTAATTCCCCTTTTAACAACTGCTTATCATTAGAAGCAAATCTTGATCAGACAGGCAGGGCATTTATACAGGATACCGTTATGTCACTGTTGGATGAGGGGTGTATTGCCCTCGTTCCGGTAGATACGGATGATGATCCGGAAGATGGTCTGCCCGGTTCTTTTGATATTAATTCTCTCAGGGTTGCTAAGATATTAGAATGGTATCCCAGCCATGTGAGACTTCGTGTCTACAACGAGCGGAAAGGAGAAAAGGAGGATATTCTTCTTCCGAAACGTTTTGTCTGCATAATTGAAAATCCTCTTTATGCCGTAATTAACGAGCCAAATTCAACTATGAAACGCTTGGTAAGAAAATTAAGTTTATTGGATGTGACAGATGAACAAACGGCTTCCGGTAAGCTCGATTTGATTATTCAGCTTCCATATGTAATTAAGACAGAGGCTCGGAGACTACAGGCTGAAAATAGAAGAAGGGACATTGAGCAGCAGTTAGCCGGTTCTAAATATGGAATCGCTTATACAGATGGTACGGAGCGTATCACACAGTTGAACCGTTCTCTTGAGAACAACCTCATGAAGCAGATTGAGTATTTGACTTCTTTGTTATTTAGTCAGCTCGGCATTACCCAGAGTATTCTTGATGGCACTGCTGATGAAAAAACAATGCTCAATTATTACAGTAGGACCATAGAGCCTATTGTGTCAGCTATTGTGGATGAAATGAAACGGAAGTTTCTTACAAAAACTGCGCGGTCTCAGAAACAGGACATTATGTATTTCAGAGACCCGTTCAAGCTTGTTCCGGTAGACAGCATTGCTGAAATTGCAGACAAGTTTACGAGAAACGAAATCATGACATCTAATGAAATCAGGCAGGTCATTGGTATGCGTCCGTCTTCCGATCCAAAAGCAGATGAACTGGTGAACAGTAATATCAGCCAGCCAAACGAAGGCGGTTTAAACGGACAGAATCCCACGACAGATCAATCAAGTGTGGAAGAGAGCGAAGAAGATTTCATTGTGAACGATTTGCTTAATAGTCTGGAAGACCAGATAAACTCTATAATTGACGGCTATCTGTCTGAGGGCGAAGAGGGAGAGGTGGTTGACGATGATGGATAATATGCCCAATCTCCAGCATTATGCTTCTCCGTACTATGATCCTGTTAAAGCTCACGAGTATTACATGAAGAATCGTGAACTGAAAGAACGCCGTTCCGTTAGGAAGTTATCCGATGAAGGGAAGAAAGTCTGGTCCTATACAAAAAACGAAATTAAGAATGAGAAAAAGACCAAAGTAGAAGCTGAACAGGAAATAAAAAAGCAGAGAACTGAGGAATTTAGAAGTAACGCAAAGGCGATGCGTGAAAGAATCTCATCTCGTTTGAAAGAGTTGAATGAGGCTTTATCACAAAGAGCTTCGCAACAGAAAAAGACCATTGACGAAAGAAAGAAATCTGATTTGGAAAAAATCGGAGCTGAAACTGAGAAAAAGAAACAGCGGGTGGAGGCGAAAAAAGAATCGGAAATCGAAAAGCTCATGAGTATTCCTATTCCGGATGGCCTTTCTAAGGCTGAAAAGTCTAAACGGATTGCCGAGAGGAATGAAAAAATTGCGAAGCTTCGTTCAGATGCCAAATCAGACAAGGATAAGTTAAGCGACCGCTCTAATTCTGATAAAGACAATGTCCGAAACACGGCAACGAACAGAAAACAGCAAATTACAGAAGATACCAAATCTGAAAGGCAAAGTAATTCTTCTGACGCTTCAGCAGAGAGGCAACAAGTCAGCAATGATCTTAAAACGGCTGTCGCAGCAGCTAGAGAAGCTTATAAAGCTGCAAAGGAATCCATCGACCAGACATATGAGGAGATCTATCAGAGAGAGTTTGATAGGATTGCTGCTGAAATGCCTAAGGTGTCTAAACGTAAGAGGAAGTCAAACAAAAAGAAATGAAGGAGGTAATTCAAAATGGTAAAGTGCGATTTTAGTGGATGGGCCACTAGAAACGACCTGCGCTGTGCCGATGGACGGATTATCCGAAAAGATGCTTTCAAAGGACAGAACGGAAAAACTGTCAGTCTTGTTTGGAATCATCAGCATAATTCGCAGGATAATGTACTCGGTCACGCATTGCTCGAAAACAGGGAAGATGGCGTATATGCCTACTGTACTTTTAATGAAACAGAATCCGGCAAGACTGCCAAGGAACTGGTACAGCATGGCGACGTCGTTTCATTGTCTATTTGGGCGAATCAGTTAAAGCAGACAGGACATGACGTTGTTCACGGTGTTATCCGTGAGCTTAGCCTTGTTCTTGCTGGCGCAAACCCCGGCGCATTCATTGATACTGTAATGGTTCATGGAATGGAAGCAGAGGATGAACTGATCATTAACTACGATGAAAACATCATGCTCTATCATTCTGCCGATGATCCGGAGAAGGAAAAACAAAAGAAAGATCCGGAACCTGAACCGGAGGCAAAAAAAGAAGGGGAAAAGAAAGACCCTGAACCGAAAGTCGAAGATGACGAGACGGTCGGTGATGTATGGAACACCTTGACAGAAAAGCAGCAGAATGCCGCATATGCAATGATCGCTGCGGCTTTGGAAGAAAAAGACGAGCCGGATGACGACGATGACGAAAACAATAAAGGAGGTAACAAAACTATGAAACATAACGTATTTGACCAGGGAGCTGTTCAGGAGAATACTTTCCTCAGCCACGCCGATCAGGTAGATATCATTAACCTTGCCAAGAGCAACAGCGTCGGTTCTTTGTGTACAGCTCTTAACATTTATCTGGAACAGAACCGGGAGACTTTGGAGCACAGCGGTATGGATGTTGATGATGTACTTGTTCATGGCATTGCTGACATCGAGAAACTGTTCCCCGATTTCAGAGATGTCCGCCCCGGTGCTCCCGAAAGGATTACCCGCGATCAGGGCTGGGTTACTTCGGTAATGAGCAAGGCTTATAAGACGCCATTCAGCCGTATCCGTACCCGTCAGATGGATGCCCGTTCCGACCAGCTTCGTGCAAGAGGTTATAAGAAAGGCTCCAAGAAAGAAGAGCGCGGCAACATGACCCTGTATAACAGAACCACAGACCCGCAGACCGTCTTCGTTAAGGATAAGCTGAACCGTGACGACATTGTTGACATTACGGACTTCGAGGTTGCCGACTATATCTATCAGGATATGCGGGAGAAGCTGAACGAGGAGATCGCCATTGCAGTCATGGTTGGTGATGGAAGACTTCCCGGCGTTGATGGCAAGATTGACGAGACTCATATCCGTCCGATCTGGGGCGACGATGAGTTCTTCACGATGCATGTGGATGTTGACATTAACGGCGCTAAGAAGGAACTCCAGGGTACGAATACCGGTGCCAATTTCAGCGAGAACTACATCTATGCGGAAGCGATTATCCGTGCGGCACTCTATTCCAGGGAGAAATACAAAGGAACCGGCCAGCCTGATTTCTACTGCACGCCTCATCTCGTAAACATCATGCTGCTTGCTAGGGACATGAATGGCCGCCGTATCTATGATACCGTTGCGGATCTGGCAAAAGCTCTGAATGTCGGCGAAATCCATACGGCTGAGCAATTCGATGGTCTGACCAGGGAGACTTCTGATAATAAGACCAAGGAACTTCTCGGAATCTTTGTGAACATGGCTGATTACACCATCGGTTCTACCAAAGGTGGCGAGATCACGAGATTTAATCAGTTCGATATCGACTTCAATCAGGAGAAGTATCTGCTGGAAACCAGGTTGTCCGGTGCTCTGACCAGGTATCGCTGCGCGATTGCTCTGGAGATGGATATGACAGAGACGAGTGTGGGCTGATCAAAGGAACAAATTCAAAATGGTGTAAATTGACGAACCGAAGCGGTTCTTTTTTTATGCCTGAATATTCGGAGGAAATTAGAAATGAAGTTTTACGGACCGATTGGCTATGCTGAGACAGTTGAAACGAAGCCTGGCGTGTGGGAGGAACAAATTACAGAGCGTATGTACTATGGTGATGTGACCCGTAATACACGCCGGCTTCAAAGTTCTGAAACGCTCAACGATGATATCAACGTTGCAAACGAAATCAGCATAGTCGCCGATCCGTTTGCCAATGAGCATTTCTACTCGATGCGGTACGTTGGGTTTATGGGTGCTAAATGGAAAATCTCAAATGTTGAAGTTCAGTATCCAAGGCTTATTCTGACCATAGGGGGTGTTTATAATGAGTCGCAGAATTCAGTTGCAAAAAATTCTTGAGTCAGTGAAGGGACTGGCGACCGATCCGCTTACCCGTCGTCCAGCAGTTTATTTTCAGCCCCCATCTTCAGTAAAACTGGTGTATCCATGTATTGTTTATGTTCTTGAAAGAGTTGATATAAAACACGCAGATAATAAACCATATATGAGTGCGGAACGTTATAAAGACCCAGATTCTGAGATTCCGGATACGTTATTATACATGCCTCGGTGTAAGCTGGATCGGCCATATACAGCGGATAATCTGAATCATTGGGTCTTTTCTTTATATTATTAAAGGAGGTAACGATAAATGAGCAAACTTAAGTGGGATGAAGTCGGAAAACGACTTTATGAAACCGGTGTCGATCACGGCGTATTATACCCTGCTGTGAAAGGCGCTTATCCCGAGGGATTCGCATGGAACGGCCTTACAGCCGTAAATGAAAGTTCTTCCGGCGCTGAGTCCACCTCGGTTTATGCGAACAATGCGGAGTATGTGAGCATGACGTCCAATGAGAAATTTGGCGCGACAGTCGAAGCTTATACATATCCTGATCAGTGGGGGGAATGTGATGGCTCTGCGGAGGTGGCTCCCGGCGTCCAGATCGGCCAGCAGACGAGGAAGAGGTTCGGACTTTCCTATCGCAGCCTGATCGGTAACGATACGGAAGAAATTGATTACGGTTATATTCTTCATCTGGTATATAACGGCAAGGCAGCGCCTTCTGAAATATCCCGTCAGACCGTTAATGAGAATGTGGAAGCAGTGCAGCTTAGCTGGGAAGTATCCACGACGGCTGTAGCGATCAATATGGTTGACCCCACAACGGGTAAGGCTTATAAGCCGACAGCGCATCTGAGGATCAACTCTACCAAAGTGGATGCAGCAAAGCTGGCGGCATTTGAGGAAATCCTTTATGGAGAGGACGGTACTTTTACAAAGACTTCCGACACTGCGTTCAGTTCCGGTAAGAAATATTACGAACTTGTGAGCGGGGAGTATGTAGAAACCACCGATTCGGCGTTAAGCCCTTCCAAGGAATACTATGAGGAACTGACTCCGCCGATTAAGGCAAGACTGCCGCTGCCGGATGAAGTGATCAGCTTCTTCAACGAGGCAGGGTAAAGACTTTATTATAAGGTCATTAATAAAATATATTGCGGAGCTGTACCGGGATGTTTTCCGGCGGCTCCGTTTTTCAGTGCAAATGGAAAGGAGAAAAATATGTTAAAGAAAACTCATACATACTACGATTTCGACGGACAGCTGAGGACGGAGGATTTCTATTTCAACCTGACAGAGGCCGAACTGACGGATATGCGGTATTCGCTTAACGGCGGTTTGGAGCAGCTTTTGGAGAAAATCATCCAGGAGAACGATGAGAAGCAGATCATGGAATATTTCAAGAAGATTCTGCTTTTTTCCTATGGCAAAAAGAGTCTGGATGGCAGGCAGTTTATTAAGAATGATGCGATCCGGGAGGAGTTTGCTTCGACGAATGCCTTTTCGGATATTTACATGGAGTTGTCCCATGATGCAGGGAAAGCGGTCGAGTTTGTAAACGGCATCATGCCTAAAGCAAGAAACAAAACGGAGTCTCCTGCCGTGAATGTAGTACCACTTCCCGGCCAGGCGCCCATTACAGGAGTGACTCCGCCCACCACTTAATCCAATGAAGGAGGGAGATTGGAGAAATGCTTAAAATTACAATACCGGGTCGGGAATTTTGGGATGAGGAAAAAGAGGAATTCGTCAATACAAAGGCCGTTACCCTGCAGCTTGAGCACTCTCTGGTTTCCCTTTCAAAATGGGAATCCAAATGGCACAAGCCGTTCCTCGGAAAAGGGGATAAAACGGTGGAGGAGACAGTGGATTATATACGATGCATGACGTTGACACAGAATGTCGATCCGTCGGTCTATGATTTTGTATCCAATGAAACAATCGAACAGGTTTCGGGTTACATTGACGATTCAATGACGGCAACGTGGTTCTCAAAAGAGGAAAAAGGAGCTGCCAGTCAGGAAGTTGTTACGGCGGAGTTGATTTATTACTGGATGATCGCGCTCAATATTCCTTTTGAATGTCAGAAATGGCATTTGAACAGGCTCATGACACTAATAAGAGTCTGTAATGTAAAGAACGCGCCGCCGAAGAAACTTTCCCGGAGGGAGATTGCCAAGAGACAGGCGGCTATTAATGCGGCCAGAAGAAAGGCGAATAAATCAAAAGGATAGGAGAAAGCAGATTATGAGATTAGTAGAATCGATTTTGAAACGAAATCCCTGCTATGCGGCAGGAAAGAAAATAGAAGTAACAGGATTGATGCTTCATTCAGTAGGCTGTCCGCAGCCGGATGCGTCAGTTTTTATCAAAAGCTGGAATGACCCGTCCCACGGCAATTCCTGCGTCCACGGATTTATCGATGGAAACGACGGAACTGTATACCAGACGCTTCCTTGGGATCATCGGGGGTGGCATTGTGGAAGCGGTCCTAAAGGCAGTGGAAATAACAGTTACATCGGTGTGGAGATGTGCGAGCCGGCGTGTGTCAAGTATACGAGCGGAGCGAATTTCACCTGTTCTGATTCGGACGCAGCAAAAGCTGTAGTAAGACGTACATATGAAGCGGCAGTGGAACTGTTCGCCATGCTCTGTAAGAAGTTTGATTTTGATCCGTTGGCGGATGGAGTGGTGATTTCGCATAAGGAAGGCCACGACAGAGGAATCGCTTCAAATCACGGAGATCCGGAACATCTCTGGTCGCAGCTCGGAGCCGGGTACACGATGGAGAGTTTCCGCAAAGCGGTAAAAGCCGCAATGGGAAATTTGTGTTCAGAAACCGTAACAGAAAACACCAGGATTATGGGAACGGCGTTGGTTACGGCGGAACAGATGGCTTCCTATATCAGGGAAAAGAACCCGGATGTAGCTCAGTCGGTGATAAACATGATTCCGTTATATTTGTCCGAGGGACAGGCAGAAGGCGTCAGGGGGGATATCGCATTTGCTCAGGCCTGTCTGGAAACCGGGAATTTTAAATTTGTCGGTTCGGCGGTTACCCTGGATCAGAATAATTTCTGTGGTTTAGGCGTGACGGCAAATGGAATGAAGGGAAATTCTTTTGACACGCCGCAGTTGGGAATCCGGGCGCAGATCCAGCATTTGAAAGCATATGCGTCGACGGAACCCCTTTGCAATGCGTGTGTCGATGACAGATTCAAGTATGTCAGAAGGGGCTGTGCCGAGTATGTGGAATGGCTTGGGCAGAAAGAAAATCCCAACGGTTTTGGCTGGGCAGCCGGGGAGAGGTATGGTAAGAAGATTCTTCGCATTTTAGGCGATATTTTGTCTCTTGTTTCAGAAAACACAGATGTAAGGGATGAAACTGTGAAGGAAGAAATAGAAGAGCAGTTCGTTCCTTTTCTAGTGAGGGTTGATACGCCTTATCTGAATATCAGAAAGGGTCCCGGAACAAATTGTGATAAAACCGGGCGTTATACCGGCGCGGGAATTTTCACGATTATCGAGGTGGCGGAAGGAGAGGGTTCTTTATCCGGTTGGGGTCTTTTGAAATCCTATGCGGAAGATCAAAATGGCTGGATTGCTTTGGATTTTACAGAAAGGGTGTAGGTTATGAGCAGGATATCGTTTCGGCATAAAGGCGACTTCTCCAAAACGGAGAAGTTTTTTAATGCGCTTTTAAAGATGGAGTATCTCAATGTGCTGGAACGGTATGGAAAGGCGGGGGTTTCGGCCCTCGCCGCTGCTACCCCGAAAGACAGTGGAGAGACGGCATCTGCGTGGAATTATGAGATTACCCATAACCGAAAAGAAACGTCAATCGTGTTCACCAATTCCAATGTCCAAGATGGTGTGAATATCGCAATCATTTTGCAATACGGCCACGGCACAAGGAACGGAGGCTATGTTGCGGGAAGGGACTATATCAATCCTGCGATTCAGCCAATTTTCGACAAGATGGCGAATGAAGTTTGGAAGGAGGTTACAAGCCTATGAGTCAGTCTGTGGATAAACGCATTGTCGAGATGCGGTTTGACAATCAGCAGTTCGAGAAAGGCGTACAGACTACGATGAGTACGCTTGAAAAGCTGAGACATTCTTTAAAGCTGGACGGAGCGACAAAAGGACTCGAGGAGGTCGACAAGGCGGCAAAGGGGATCAACATGTCCGGTCTCAGCAGCGCGGTGGAAACCGTGAAAAATCGGTTTTCGGCTCTTGAGGTAGTAGCCATTACGGCGCTGGCAAACATTACAAATTCGGTAGTGAATGCGGGAAAGCGGCTTGTCGAGTCCTTTACGATGGAACCCATCAAGCAGGGGTTTGAAGAGTACGAACTCAAAATGGGCGCCGTACAGACCATCATGGCAAGCACCGGGGCGGACATCAAGATTGTGAATGGATATCTTGACGAGCTGAATACCTATGCCGACCGGACAATTTACTCTTTCTCCGATATGACACAGAGCATTGGTAAATTTACGAATGCCGGTGTGTCTTTGGATGATGCTGTGAAAGCCATTCAGGGTATCAGCAACGAAGCGGCGGTTTCTGGGGCAAATGCGAATGAAGCGTCCAGGGCTATGTATAACTTTGCCCAGGCATTATCGGCAGGAGCCGTCAAGCTGATTGACTGGAAATCTATTGAAAACG
>ERZ777011.2898-NODE-2898-length-12281-cov-24.100196_pt1 | contig 12281 bp, 7 predicted proteins | sample MGYA00374964_ERZ777011 | MGnify/ENA primary metagenome ERZ777011 (study PRJEB29310, sample SAMD00008975) | mouse gut metagenome | study: EMG produced TPA metagenomics assembly of the Metagenome analysis of fecal microbiota from mouse which was promoted...
GCATAAATGGAAGTTACAAATATTAATCCCCCAAGAATTACAACTGAGCCGTTTTCAGACTGAGCCCATTTCCAGATACTCGAAGGCTGGAATTTGCGTATTGGAGTATAAAAGAAACCCCATTGAAATGACTGAATTTCAATGGGGTTCTGAGAAATTACCGAATCGATAGTGGTGCCACCAGGAATCGAACCGGGGACACAAGGATTTTCAGTCCTTTGCTCTACCAACTGAGCTATGGCACCTTGTGCTGTTCGGTCCGGTAATATCTCTTTTGCGATTACAAAGGTAGTGAAACTTTTGGATTCTGCAAGTTTTCTAGAGATAAAAAAACACTGATAAAAAGCTAGTTTGCTTATTATCAGTGTTGTATGGAATAAAAAATATTTCAAGTATATAATGAAATCTATTGTTTATCTTCCTTTAATGGATTCCATCCCTGTGCTTTTAATTCGAATTCCTGGCCGTCACGGGTAATTAATGCACAGCCAAGTTCGGGTTTGGTGATATGTCCGATGAGGCGCACTCCTTCCATTTGTGATACTTTCTCATGATCGGCGATAGAAACAGTAAAGAGTAGCTCATAATCTTCTCCGCCATTCAAGGCACAAGTCGTCAGATTCATGTTAAACTCTTCAGCCATAACAGCCGTCTGATAATCGATTGGAATATGTTCTTCGTACACGCGGCAACCGGCATTGCTTTGTTTGCAGATATGCATCAATTCTGATGACAGACCGTCAGATATGTCCATCATAGAGGTTGGAACAATATTGGCGGCAGCTAGTTTCTCAATGATATCCTTACGTGCTTCCGGTTTTAACTGGCGTTCTAACAAGTACTCTTTGCCGGTGAAATCCGGTTGAATGTCTTTATCTCCTTTTAGTACGACTTTCTCGCGTTCCAATAGTTGTAAACCCATATAGGATGCTCCCAGATCACCGCTGACGCAGATTAAGTCAGTTTCTTTTGCTCCATTGCGGTAAACCACTTTATCTTTGTCGGCATCACCGATACAAGTGATGCTGATAGCAAGCCCTGTAAGAGAGGAAGTTGTATCACCTCCTACAATGTCGACATTATATTGTTGGCAAGCCAGGCGAATACCGGAATAAAGCTCGTCCATATCCTCTACGCTGAAACGCTTGGAAAGTCCAAGAGATACCGTAATCTGCCGCGGAGTGCCGTTCATGGCATAAATATCGGAGAAATTAACGACTGCTGATTTATATCCCAAATGTTTCAAGGGAACATAAGTCAGATCAAAATGCACACCTTCCATAAGCAGGTCAGTTGTTACCAATACTTGCTTTTCTGAAGGGTAGGAGAGAACGGCGGCATCGTCGCCTACTCCATATTTACTGGATTCGTTTTCTAGTTTGATTCCCTTGGTGAGGTGGTCAATCAGACCAAACTCACCGAGAGATGCTATTTCAGTTCTCATAAATCGGGGTAATTGTTTAGGCACGGTTGATAAGTTCGCGCATGATCGTTGTCATTTTCGGTTGAGCGGCATCGGCTGCTTTCTGAACTTCTTCGTGCGTTACTTCTACGATTTTTCCTTCTACTCCCAAGTCGGTAATGACGGAAATACCAAATACTTTGATACCACAATGGTTGGCTACAATTACTTCCGGAACGGTAGACATACCGACAGCGTCGGCGCCAAGGATATGGAATAGTTTGTATTCGGCAGGAGTTTCGAAAGTAGGACCTTGTGTACCGATATACACTCCGTGTTGTACTTTGATTCCTTTTTCTTTGGCAATTTCATCAGCTTTACAGATCAGTTCCTTGCTGTATGCTTCGCTCATATCCGGGAAACGAGGGCCATAAGGAATATTTTTTCCACGAAGCGGATGTTCGGGGAAATAGTTGATATGGTCGGTGATAATCATCAAATCACCGATTTCGAAGTCTGCATTTGTCCCGCCACTGGCGTTGGACACAAACAAGGTCTTGATTCCTAATTCACGCATCACACGTACAGGGAAAGTCACTTCTTTCATAGAATAACCCTCGTAATAGTGGAAGCGTCCTTGCATAGCCATGATATCCTTATTGCCTAGTTTGCCGAAAATCAGCTTACCGCTATGACCTTCGACGGTAGATACCGGGAAGTTCGGGATATCCGAATACTTTATTTCATACTTCTCGGTGATTTCGTTTGCCAAACTGCCAAGTCCGGTGCCAAGAATAATGGCTGTTTCCGGGCTGGTATGCATCTTACCTTTCAGATAAGCTGCGGTTTCTTGTATTTTCTCTAACATAGTCAATAATATGTTGGTTAAATTTATGTTGTTGATTCTGTAATATTTCTATTTCAATCGGCAAGGCATAGATAAATGGTTTCAATTCCTTATCCAGAGCCGGATGATTAATCAGTCGTGTTGCATCTTTTTCGGTAGTAATAATCAACCGGTGTTCTCCTTTCAGCTTATGAAATCGTGCTTTGATAAGCTGTATATCCCGATGGCTGAAGTGGTGATGATCGTCAAACGATAGCAAATCTATTTGTTGGGTGCAATCTTTCAGCCTTTCAAGAATGGGAGCTGGTGAGGCAATTCCGGTCATCAATAATATATCTGTATGTGTCAGCGAGGACAAAGCAATTTCATTGTTTGCCGAAGTGGTATCTGTGTTCGGGATCATCCTAGGAAATACCGGTTGCAGGTTGCCATATCGGAACGATGAGAAAAACAACTGTTGATATGGATAAAGGTTCAGTCGTTTCGTGATAATATTATAATCAATAGGCTTGATGTCCTGCGGACATTTGGTGACAATAACGATTTGTGCCCGGTTTTTGCCGTTAATTGGTTCACGAAGTCGTCCTGCGGGGAGCAAGGTGTCGTCACAGAACAGCCGGTGATAGTCCGTTAACAGGATACTCAATCCCGGTTTGACATATCGGTGTTGGAAAGCATCGTCCAACAGAATAACATCTATCGAAGGCTTTTGCAATGCAAGTAGCTTTTCTATGCCATGACAACGCTTTTCGTCAACAGCTACTGTGACAGACGGGAATTTTTGATGCATCTGGTACGGTTCGTCGCCGATGCTTCTTGCCGTACTTTCCGGAGTAGCCAGCACATAACCTGTCGTATGCCGTTTGTATCCCCGGCTTAATACAGCTACATTATATTGATTACAAAGAGACTTTATCAGATATTCAGTGTGCGGAGTTTTTCCTGTTCCTCCAACAGCGAGATTGCCTACGCTGATGATAGGTATATCAAACCTCTTTGATTGGAGCACTTCCCAGTCAAAGAGTTTATTTCTCATCATTACCGCTGCTCCGTAGAGCCAGGAGGCAGGGTAGAGCCACTTATGTATCTTGATAAAGTGTTCGTCCATGTATGGCAGTTTATTTAACATTCAGTTCGAACGGAATACGAGCCTGAATCATGGATTGTTCTTGCAGATTTTTCAGTAAACCGAATTGTTGGTAGAACTCACCTAACTTGCTTTTCAGCAATTGTGATTCTACGTAATTCGTCGGTTTCGTATCAAGCAGGGAAGAAAAGAAATCTTGTTTTGCAGGATAAGAAACAACGGTGTATCCCTCGATACCGGCTTTTGCCACGGCAATATCCAATGCCTTGTCAATGCCGCCTAACTCGTCTACCAGTCCTAACTTTTTAGCAGTTTCCCCAGTCCATACACGGCCTTCGGCAATCTTTTCGATTGCTTCCTTGGGCATTTGGCGGCCTTCGGCACAACGGCTGACAAAGGTGTCGTATCCTTCGGTAATCATCATTTGAAGCAATGATCTTTCATCTTCGTTGAACGGACGCATGATATTCCCGAAATCAGCATATTTATTCGTCTTAACTACATCATAACTTAAACCGATTTTATCAGTCAATCCTTTTACATTGGGAATGATGCCGAATATTCCGATAGATCCGGTCAGGGTAGTAGGTTCTGCAACAATCGTATCGGCAACGCAAGAGATATAGTAACCTCCTGACGCGGCATAATCCCCCATGGAGACAATGACCGGTTTCTTTGTTTTCAACTCTTTCACAGCATGCCAGATTTGTTCTGAAGCAAAAGCACTTCCGCCCGGAGAATTGACACGGAGTACAACGGCTTTCACATCAGTATCATCTTTCAATTTGCGCAGGTCACGAATGACTTTCGAACCAACAATTCCGTCCTCGGAAGTCGCGGAACTCGGATAGTCTGTAATTTCACCGGATGCATAATAAACAGCTACGATATTGCCGCTTTTGTCTTTTGGCACATTCTTCTTTACGTTCATCATGTCGCTTAATCCTACTATCGGGAGATTGTCATCCTCATCTATCTCTACTAGTTTTTTAAGATAATTGCGCACATCATTGCGATAAATCAAAGTATCAGCCAGTCCACATTGTATACTCTCTTCTGACGGATAGAACATTAACATGCGATCGGCATAAACATTCAGAGAGTCTATTGGAATATTGCGGGAAGCAGAAACTCCCTCCGTCACCTGTCCCCAGATAGAAGTGATAAATGCTGTTACTTGTTCGCGATTGGCAGGGCTCATTTCTGTTGCAATAAACGGCTCTACGGCAGACTTGTAAGTTCCCACCTTGAATACCTGCATCTCAATTCCTATTTTTTGTAGCAGGTCTTTGTAGAACAGAGGAGTGGAAGCGATACCTCTCCATTCAATCATTCCTTTAGGATTGAGCAGCACCTTATCGGCCACGCTGGAAAGATAATAAAGCCCTTGTGTATAGGAATCGGCATAAGCAATGATGAACTTTCCACTCTCCTTGAAGTCGAGTAGTGCGTTGCGGATTTCTTGTAAGGAAGCATAAGAGGCACCTAATGAACTTGCTTGCAAATAAATTCCTTTGATATTTTCGTTTTCTTTAGCTTTTTGGATGGAAGAGAGAATATCATCCAGCCCGTACGTGTTAGATTCGTCACCAAACCATTGTGATAAAATACCTAGCGGGTCTTCTTGCGTACGTTCAACCAACGTTCCGTTTAAATCGAGCATCATTACAGAATTCTTTTTTACGATTGTTTCCGTGTCCGAAGCGGACATGATGCCAAACAGCGTTACCATGCTGATTATAAATAATACAATACTTGACAAAATGATACCTGTCACTGTGGCAAGTGTAAACTTCAAGAAATCTTTCATTATACTTATTGTTTTTGCGTCAGCTTGTTATTAAGCTAACAAAGATAAATAATTGAGTTGATATTTATTCAATAAGTCGTATGAATTTTTGTTTTATCACAGCAAATCCATATAAATAGGAGCTTCTTTCCTGTAAAATTTAAGTATATTTGTTTGTATCTAATCCTTTTAAATGAGAAGAATTCTCTAATTTTGTGGCACAACTATTATCGTGAAAAATTAAATAAACATCAGCATGTGTAATGCTGCGACATTAACTTAACAATCTATTTATCATGAAAAGAAAAACCCCTTTTGTGGCTGCAGCTTTAGCAGCAGGCTTGTTCTTCTATTCTTCTTGTACTCCGACTGAAAAAGCGGAAACAAAGGATTATACTCAATACGTGAATACCTTTATCGGTGCTGCAGATAATGGTCATACATTCCCTGGGGCGTGTTATCCTTTCGGTATGATACAAACCAGTCCGGTGACGGGAGCGGTTGGTTGGCGCTATTGTTCTGAATATGTTTATGAAGATTCCCTGATTTGGGGATTTACTCAAACACATCTGAATGGAACGGGATGTATGGACTTAGGTGATGTTTTGGTGATGCCGGTCACCGGTACACGTGTACGTGCGTGGGATGCCTATCGCAGTCATTTCCCTAAAGATAAAGAAGCGGCTACTCCGGGATATTACACCGCAGAGCTCTCTGATCCACAGGTAAAAGCGGAACTGACTACCTCTGTCCATGCTGCTCTTCACCGCTATACTTATCACAAGGCTGATTCTGCCTCTATATTGATTGATTTGCAACATGGTCCTGCGTGGAGAGAAGAACAATATCATTCACAAGTCAATAGTTGTGAAGTGAACTGGGAAGATGCTCAAACACTGACAGGACATGTCAATAACACGGTATGGGTCAATCAGGATTATTTCTTTGTGATGAAATTCAACCGTCCGGTAGTCGATTCACTTTATCTTCCGATGGGCGAAACAGAAAAAGGAAAACGCATCATTGCCTCTTTTGACATGCAGCCGGGAGATGAGCTGATGATGAAAGTGGCTCTTTCCACTACCAGCATAGATGGGGCTAAAAAGAATCTGGAGGCAGAAATTCCTGCCTGGGATTTTGAAGGAGTAAGAACTGCCGCCCACAATGAATGGAACGACTATTTGAGCCGTATTGAAATAGAGGGCACCGATGATGAAAAAACGAATTTCTATACTTGTTTCTATCATGCGTTGATTCAACCCAATCAGATATCGGATGTGGACGGTATGTATCGTAATGCCGCCGACTCTATTGTAAAAGCCGGAACAGGTACCTTCTATTCTACATTCTCTTTGTGGGATACTTACCGTGCCGCTCATCCATTTTATACATTGGTGATTCCCGAACGTGTGGACGGTTTTGTGAATTCTCTCATCGAACAGGGTGAAGTGCAAGGCTTCCTGCCTATTTGGGGATTATGGGGAAAAGAGAATTTCTGTATGATTGGTAATCACGGCGTATCAGTCATTGCAGAGGCTTATCGCAAAGGATTCCGTGGCTTTGACGCTGAACGTGCTTTCAATATAATAAAGAAGACGCAGACCGTATCTCATCCGTTGAAGTCTGATTGGGAGGTTTATACGAAATATGGTTATTTCCCGACAGACCTGATAAAAGCAGAATCTGTATCTTCCACTTTAGAATCTGTATATGATGATTATGCTGCTGCCGATATGGCACGTCGGATGGGTAAAGAGGAAGATGCCGTTTACTTTGCGAAACGTGCTGATTATTATAAGAATCTTTTCGATTTGGAGACAAAATTTATGCGCCCGCGCAAAGCTGACGGAACTTGGAAAGCTCCGTTTAACCCAAGTGCGTTGGCACATTCTGAAAGTGTCGGTGGAGATTATACGGAAGGAAATGCATGGCAATATACCTGGCATGTACAGCATGATGTACCGGGATTAATCCAGTTGTTTGGCGGTGAAAAGCCTTTCCTGAATAAATTAGACTCATTGTTTACAGTTAAGCTAGAAGGTGAAAGTTTGGCAGATGTTACTGGATTAATCGGGCAATATGCTCATGGGAATGAGCCAAGCCATCATGTGACTTATTTGTATGCACTGGCTGGTCGTCCGGAACGTACACAGGAATTGGTTCGTGAAATATTTGATACTCAATATAAAAACAAACCCGACGGACTTTGCGGAAATGATGATTGCGGACAAATGTCTGCTTGGTATATGCTTAGTGCGATGGGATTCTATCCGGTAGATCCGATAAGTGCGGAATATGTATTCGGTGCTCCGCAATTACCGAAGATGGTATTGCATCTGGCTGATGGCAAGATTTTCACGATTATTGCGGAGGATTTGTCGAAAGAACATAAATATGTAGATAGTATTACATTGAATGGCAAACCATATACGAAGAAAACAATCTCGCATGAAGATATTGTAAAAGGTGGTACGCTGGTGTATAAGATGAAGTAAATTCTCAAACATTCTCACTGCAATGAGAAAAAATACTCATTGCAGTGAGAATTATTCCCTGTCAGAGCATACGGAAACGGTGTTTTACACAGACTGAAACTACCTTTATTGTATAGTCCTGTTCACTTCTAATTGAGCTTACTGAAAGTTTCATAGAATAGCTTTTTATTTATGCATTTATGAAATTTTACATATTAAGAGGTAACTGAAATTCTAGCTCTTCTTTACAGTATTCAACAAATTTAAAACTGGAAGTGTGGGTATTAATATTAGCTGATGGTTAAAATGTAAATACATTTTTGACTTGCTTTTTGATTATTTTTTCATATTTTTGCAGAGTATTTTTTTTGAATATTAGTGAAAGACATGAATAATTTTGTAAAAATGAGAAGAATCTTTTTGTTTGTACTTCTTCTCATTAACTGTACTGTAAGCAAAGGGCAGATTTATAAGTACATAGGACTGGAAGACGGGTTGAATAATCAGAAAATATACCATATCCAAAAAGACCGACGTGGGTATATGTGGTTTCTGAATCAAGAAGGGATAGACCGTTATGATGGCAAACAGATCAAGCATTACAACTTTTCAGATGATAACATGACGTTGGATTCACGGATTGCCTTGAGTTGGCTTTATATGGACAACAGAAATGTATTATGGGTAATTGGTCAGAAAGGTCGTATTTTTAGGTATGATTCGCAGCACGATAAGTTTGAACTGGCTTATGTGCATCCGGAGCTGATCAGAAATAAGTCGCAAGCATTTCTGAATTTTGGTTATTTGGACAAAAATGACCGTATATGGTTGTGCTGTAAAGATAGTATTACCTGGTATGATACCCATACCGGAACGGTGTTGAATATGTCAGTACCGGTTGATGGCGAAATAACCACCATTGAACAGACAGAAGGTAATCATTTTTTTATAGGTACGGGAAGTGGTTTATTTCGTGCCGGAATAGAAGACGGTAAGTTAAAGGTGGTTCCTGATGAAGTGGTGGAAAGCATTGCTCCGGTACATGAACTTTATTACCATGCTGTTTCAAAACAGTTATTTGTGGGAAACTATAAAGAGGGAATACTTATGTATGATATGGGCGGTACAGGAGAAATCATCTCCTTTCAGTCACCCAATAATGTGGAAGTCAATCAGATTGTAGCTTTGAACGCTCACGAGCTTCTGGTAGCTACAGGCGGAAAAGGTGTATATAAGCTGGATGTGAATACATACATGAGTGAACCCTATATAACAGCTGATTATAACAGTTATAACGGGATGAATGGAAATAACATTAATGATGTCTATGTGGATGAAGAAGAACGCATCTGGCTCGCCAATTATCCCACCGGTGTTACAATTCGTAACAACCGTTATGGAAGTTATGACCTGATAAAACATTCACTTGGTAATGCCCAGTCGTTGGTGAATGATCAGATTCATGATGTGATAGAGGATAGTGACGGTGATCTCTGGTTTGCAACCAGTAACGGTATCAGTTTCTATCAGACTGATACAAAAGAATGGCGTTCCTTCTTTAGTTCCTTTGATCCGGTACCGAATGATGAGAATCACATTTTTTTAGCGCTATGTGAAGTTTCTTCTGGTGTAATATGGGCTGGTGGTTATACATCGGGTATTTACAAGATAGAGAAGAAGAAAGGGTTTAAGGTAACTTATCTTTCTCCTGCTGCCATTGCAGGAGTACGTCCCGACCAATATATTTATGACATTAAAAAAGATTCGGGAGGTGATATTTGGTCCGGTGGATATTATCATCTGAAGCGTATCAATCTTGAGACTAAAAACGTACGTTTTTATCCGGGAGTAAGTTCTATTACTATTATTCAGGAGAAGGATGACCGGCTGATGTGGATTGGTACGCGAATGGGACTCTACCTGCTTGACAAGGAATCCGGAGTTTACCAGTATATTGATCTGCCTGTTGAATCTCCCCATATATGTGCATTATACCAGAGAGAAGACGGTATCCTGTATATCGGTACTCGTGGAGCCGGACTTCTTGTGTATGACATTAATAATAAGAAGTTTGTCCATCAATATCGTACTGATAACTGTGCGTTGATTTCCGATAATGTTTATACAATTCTTCCACGTCAGGACGAGAGTCTTCTGATAGGTACGGAAACCAGTATCACAATCTATTCTCCTCTGGAACATTCTTTCCGTAATTGGACACGGGAGCAAGGATTGATGAGTGTCAATTTTAATACAGGTTCTGCCACTGCCTGGAATAAAAGCACACTTGTTTTTGGCGGTAATGAAGGTGCGGTTAAGTTTCCGACAAATATACAGATACCGGAACCGCATTACTCACGCCTGTTATTGCGTGATTTTATGATTGCTTATCATCCTGTTTATCCGGGTGATGACGGATCTCCTTTGAAGAAGGATATTGACGAAACTGACCGGCTGGAACTGGCTTACGGACAAAATACATTTTCCTTTGATGTGGCATCCATTAATTATGATTATCCTTCTAACATTCTTTATTCATGGAAAATTGACGGTTATCATAAAGAATGGACTCGTCCAAGTCAGGATAACCGGATTCTTGTTAGAAATCTGCCTCCTGGCAGTTATACGTTACAAATTCGTGCCGTATCCAATGAAGAGAAGTATAAGACTTATGAGACAAGGAACATTCAGATTGTTATAACACCTCCTGTATGGGCCAGTGTATGGGCAATGGTAGGATATGCCATCCTGTTGGTACTGGTTATGGTTGTTATATTCCGTGTTATCATGTTGCACAAACAGAAGAAGGTGTCGGATGAGAAGACACGGTTCTTCATTAATACAGCTCATGACATACGTACACCGCTTACGTTGATAAAAGCTCCGCTGGAGGAAGTCATAGAAAATCGTATGGTGACCGAACAGGCGTTACCTCACATGAATATGGCTCTTAAGAATGTGAATACATTGCTTCAGCTGACAACTAACTTGATAAATTTCGAACGCATAGATGTTTATTCATCCACTCTTTACGTTTCCGAGTATGAACTGAATACTTTTATGAATGATGTTTGTGCCGCTTTTCACAAATATGCCGAAATGAAACATGTCAGGTTTGTTTATGAAAGCAATTTTGACTATCTGAATGTATGGTTTGATAGTGACAAGATGGGATCTATCCTGAAAAATATCTTGTCAAATGCATTGAAGTATACACCTGAAGAAGGTAGTGTGTGCATTTCCGCCCGCGAGGAAGGAAACACCTGGAGCATTGAGGTGAAAGATACGGGGATTGGTATTCCTTCGTGCGAACAGAAGAAATTGTTCAGAAACTGTTTTAGAGGAAGTAATGTTGTCAATCTAAAAGTAACAGGTAGCGGAATAGGGCTGATGTTGGTATACAAACTAGTTAAATTACATAAAGGCAAGATTCAGATTCAGAGCGATGAACAACAAGGCACTTGTGTACGCGTTACTTTCCCGAAAGGAAATAGCCATTTTCATAAAGCTAAATTTATTTCTCCCAAGCTGCCGGATGAACGTCCGGAGGCTATTATACCGGGTGGTATTTCCGAATTGCCGGCTATAGAGGTATCCCAGATAAACAGTTCCTTGCAACGTATCCTGATAGTGGAGGATAATGATGATTTGCGCAATTATCTGGTGGATATGCTTAAGACGAATTATAATATTCAGGCTTGTCCGAATGGGAAGGATGCACTTATCATAATGAAGGAATTTAATCCGGATCTTGTTATATCCGATATAATGATGCCTGAAATGAGCGGCGATGAACTTTGTTCAGCGATAAAAGCGGATCTTGAAATGTCTCATATTCCGGTCGTTTTGCTGACAGCACTGGGAGATGAGAAGAATATGCTCGAAGGGCTGGAAATCGGAGCGGATGCTTATATCACCAAGCCTTTCAGTGTAGGAATACTCAAGGCAACGATTAAGAATTTGCTGGCGAATCGTGCTTTGCTCCGTCAGGTTTATAATAGTATCGAAGAGGAAGAACAGAAATTTGCGGTTAATTGTACTAATACTCTGGACTGGAAATTTATAGCTTCGGTCAAGGAATGTATAGAGAAGAACATGAGTGATCCAGATTTTAATGTAGAAATGCTTAGCAGTCGCCATCACATGAGCCGTACGAGTTTCTTTAATAAATTAAAGGTCTTGACAGGTTATGCTCCGGCTGATTATATCCGGATGATACGTTTGCAACATGCTGCACAATTGCTAAAGCAGGGCGAATATACAATAGCGGAAATTACTGATAGGGTCGGGTTCTCGGATGCGAAATATTTCCGTGAGGTATTTAAAAAATATTATGGTGTAAGTCCGAGCAAGTATGGAGAGTTGGAAAAGACAGGATCTTCTTCGGTAGTTAAGCTTCCAAGTAAGACTGATTAGTAAAAATCCCTGTAAGAATGATTGCTTCTTACAGGGATTTTTTGTATGGAAAGAGTAATTTTTATAATAAATTGTTGGAACCAAGTATGATCAACATGGTATATCCCAATATTAGTCCGATGATTCCCATGATTATTCCGACTTTTTCCATGTCCTTTTGCTGAATCATGCCAGTGGCATGTGCTAATGCGTTGGGAGGAGTACTGATAGGCAATATCATTGCTAATGATGAACCGATTGCCACTCCGATCAATAAAGTCTCTACT
>ERZ777011.2899-NODE-2899-length-12277-cov-2.711095_pt1 | contig 12277 bp, 8 predicted proteins | sample MGYA00374964_ERZ777011 | MGnify/ENA primary metagenome ERZ777011 (study PRJEB29310, sample SAMD00008975) | mouse gut metagenome | study: EMG produced TPA metagenomics assembly of the Metagenome analysis of fecal microbiota from mouse which was promoted...
GGACACGAGGATGATGTCGGCCTTTACCAACTCCTTATGCTCCTCGCACCATTTGTAAAGGCTGCCGGAGCCGATCTCTTCCTCCCCTTCGAGCATGAACTTCACATTGCAGGGAAGCTGACCCGTAGCCACGAGCGCCTCGAACGCTTTCGCATGCATGTAGAGCTGCCCTTTGTCGTCGTCGGCCCCGCGGCACCAGATGCGCCCATCCTTCACGACCGGTTCAAAAGGCTGCGTCCGCCACTCGTCCACCGGATCCTCGGGCATCACGTCGTAGTGACCGTACACGAGCACCGTCGGAAGGGCCGCATCGACCACCTTCTCCGCGAAGACGACCGGGTTGCCCTCGGTGGGCATCACCTCCGCCCTGTCGGCGCCCGACTTGAGCAGTGCCTCCCGCAGCCACTCCGCCGCACGCACCATATCGCCCTTGTGAATGCTCTGCGCACTCACCGAGGGTATCCTGAGCAATTCGAACAACTCTTCCAGGAATCGTTCCCTGTTCTTTTCGATATACTGTTTTACCATAATATAATAGTGGTATGAATGAAAAATTCTTTTCCGTTGCCGGACCTGCTCACGCTCTCGCCGCCAACTCCTCCAGTTCCGCCACGAACCGGGCAGCCAGCTGCCGGGCCTCCTCCGGCGTACCGCTTTCGCTGTAGACACGGATGATGGGTTCGGTATTGGAACCGCGCATATGCACCCAGCCCTCCGGGAAATCGATCTTCACGCCGTCGGTATCGGTGATGCGCTCCCTTTCGTACGCATCTTTCATGCCGGAAAGGAGCTTCGCCACATCCATTCCCGGCCGCAGCGCAATCTTATCCTTCGCCATGTAGTATTGCGGATAGCCGGCACGCAGCTCGGTCATGCACCTGCCGCTGCGGGCCAGGGAGGTCAACAGCAGCGCCACGCCCACCAGTGCGTCGCGCCCGTAGTGGAGCGCCGGGTAGATGACCCCGCCGTTCCCCTCGCCTCCTATCACGGCTCCGGTTTCCTTCATTTTGGCAACCACGTTCACCTCGCCTACCGCCGAAGCGGCGTAGCTTCCTCCGTGACGCTCGGTCACGTCCTTCAGGGCACGCGTCGAGCTCAGATTGGAAACGGTGTTGCCCGGTGTCGCCGAAAGCACGTAATCGGCCACCGCCAACAACGTGTACTCCTCCCCGAACAGCTCCCCGTCCTCGCAGACGAAAGCCAACCGGTCCACATCGGGGTCCACCACGATTCCCATGTCCGAACCGTTGCGGCGCACCGCCTCCATGACCTGCGTGAGGTTGGAGGCGATGGGTTCGGGATTATGGGCGAAATCGCCCGTGGGCTCGCAGTTGAGGCGGTCCACCTCCACGCCCATGCGCTCCAGCAGACGGGGTATCACGATCCCGCCCACGGAGTTGACGGCATCCACCGTCACCCGGAAGCCCCGCTTGCGGACGGCATCCGCATCGACCAAGGGGAGCGCCAGCACCCTGTCGATATGCTCGTCGCCGAACGAACACCGCTCTACCACGCTACCGAGCGAATCGACCCCCGGATAGGAGAAATCCGGTGCATCGGCCAGCCGCAACACCTCGCGACCTTCGGCATCATTGAGGAACTCCCCCTCTCCGTTCAGCAGTTTGAGAGCGTTCCATTGCCGGGGATTGTGGCTCGCGGTGATGATGATGCCGCCGTCGGCCCCTTTGGCCACGACCGCCATCTCCACGCCAGGCGTCGTGCAAAGCCCGAGGTCGATCACATCCACTCCGCACCCGACCAAAGTACCTTCCACAAGGCTGTAGACCATCTCGCCCGAGATACGGGCATCGCGCCCTACGGCCACCACCGGCCTGCGCGAGGAGACACGGCGCAGTACCCACTGCGCATATCCGGCGGTAAAACGGACCACATCGGAAGGCGTCAGGTTGTCGCCCGCCTCACCGCCTATGGTCCCCCGTATTCCTGAAATCGATTTTATAAGCGTCATAATCCGAATTCTTTCACGATTGGGTTTTCATAATTTTACGAAATTAGCTATTTTTACCTTTATATAAAAACCAAAACCGTATTTTTCATGAGAACGATTCCCCCTTCCGAGCTGTTGGTGAACGGCGACGGCTCCATATTCCACCTACATCTGACACCCGAGCAACTGGCCGACACCGTCATCCTGGTAGGCGATCCCGGCCGGGTACAACGCGTGGCCGCCCACTTCGACGAATGCGAAACGGAGGTCGCCAACCGCGAATTCCACACCGTCACCGGCACCTACAAGGGGAAGCGGATGAGCGTCCTCTCCACCGGCATCGGCACGGACAACATCGACATCGTACTGACCGAACTCGACGCTCTGGTCAACATCGACCTGGCCACACGCCGCGTACGCGAAGTTCCCAAACGGCTGACGCTGCTCCGCCTGGGCACTTCCGGCGGTCTGCAACCCGACATTCCCATCGGAACGCTCGTTTTCTCGCGCACCTCCATCGGGCTGGACGGCCTGCTGAACTACTACAAAGGACGCGAACGGGTCAGTCGGGCCGACATGGAACGGCGTTTCGTCGAGACGGTCGGCTGGGACGAACGGCTGGCCATCCCCTATGCGGTGGATGCCGACCGGGAACTGTTCGAACTCTTCCGGGAGGATACCACGGAGGGCATTACCCTTTCCGCCCCCGGGTTCTACGCTCCGCAGGGACGATGGCTGAGGCTCGAACCGGCCGACACCGGTCTCTTCGAGAGGATGATCGGCTTCACCTACGAAGGACGCCGCGTGACCAACTGCGAGATGGAGAGCTCCGCCGTAGCCGGCCTGTCGGCCCTGATGGGCCACCGTGCAGGCACCCTGTGCACCATCATCGCACAACGCGCCGCCCACCACGCCAACACCGACTACGCGCCCCATGTCGAGCGCATGATACGACTCGCCCTCGACCGGCTCGCAACGCTCTGATTCCGGCAGCGCTCCGCGTTGCACACTGCCGCGGGACGACAGATGCCGGGCAAACGGTCGGACGCATCCTCCCCGAAGGGCCTCCCGGAGCCCGCTCCGCAGGAGAAAGTCCGCCAAACGTCGCAGGGGGCATACGAAACGTTTCGTATGCCCCCTGCGACGTATTCCTTGCCGGAACGGTCAGAATTCCGAAGTGAAATAGAACCGGATGTCGGGGAACTTCTCCTGCGCCAGCTGGAGCGCGTAACTCGTATCGGCCAGGTAAACGTTCCTTCCGTGCTTATCCACCGCCATGTTGGTGTGTTTGCGCTTCATGAAATCGGCCAGCTGCTCGACATTGTCCGACTCTATCCAACACGCCTTGTAAATCTGAATGGGTTCGTAACGGCACAGGGCATTGTACTCGTGTTCCAACCGGTACTGGATCACCTCGAACTGCAAGGCACCCACCGTCCCGATGATCTTGCGACCGTTCAACCGACTCGTAAAGAGCTGCGCCACCCCTTCATCCATAAGCTGGTCGATGCCCTTGGCGAGCTGCTTGAACTTCTGCGGATCGGCATTCTCGATGTACCGGAAAAGCTCCGGAGAGAACGAAGGAATACCGGTGAACTTCAACGGTTCCCCCTCGGTGAAGGTATCGCCTATCTTGAAGTTGCCCGTATCGTGCAACCCCACGATATCGCCCGGATAGGCGAAATCCACGATGGACTTCTTCTCGGCCATGAAGGCGTTGGGCGACGAAAACTTCATCTGCTTGCCGCTGCGCACGTGGCAATAGTTCTTGTTGCGCTCGAACGTCCCGGAACATATCTTCAGAAACGCGATACGGTCGCGGTGGTTCGGGTCCATGTTGGCGTGTATCTTGAAGACGAACCCCGTCATCTTCGGGTCGAAGGGGTCCACTTCCCGCGTCCGGGTCGACGAAGGACGCGGACAGGGAGCGATCTCGATGAAGGTTTCGAGCAGCTCCTTCACTCCGAAGTTGTTGATGGCACTGCCGAAAAAGCCCGGCGCCAGTTCGCCCGCCAGGTAAAGCTCCCGGTCGAAAGGCTCGTACACCCCCTCCACCAGCGAAAGGTCGTCGCGCAGTTTCTGCGTGTAAGGCCGGATGTAGTCGTCCAGCTGCGGAGCATCGAGCGAAAGTTTGACAGCTTCCGACACGGTCTGACGGTCGTTCGAGGCGAACGCCGAGAAGCTGCCGTCGTAAATGTTGTAGACACCCTTGAAAGTCGGACCGCTGCTCACGGGGAAAGAGAGCGGACGGACGGCGATCTTGAGCTCGGTTTCGATTTCGTCCAGCAGGTCGAACGGATCGCGGCACGGCCTGTCGAGCTTGTTCACGAAGACCATCACGGGCGTCTTGCGCATCCGGCACACGTTCATCAGCTTGCGCGTCTGGGTTTCCACACCCTTGGCACCGTCGATCACGATGATGACGCTGTCTACGGCCGTCAGCGTCCGGTAGGTATCCTCCGCGAAATCCTCGTGACCGGGCGTATCGAGGATGTTCACCTTCACCCCGCCGTACTCGAATCCCATGACGGAGGTGGCCACCGAGATTCCGCGCTGACGCTCGATCTCCATGAAGTCCGACGTGGCCGTCTTGCGGATCTTGTTGCTCTTGACCGCCCCGGCCACATGAATGGCCCCACCGAAAAGAAGCAGCTTCTCGGTCAGCGTGGTTTTTCCGGCGTCAGGATGGCTGATGATGGCGAACGTCCTGCGCCTGCGTATCTCTTCTTTCAATCCCATAATTCTTACTTCCAGGTTTGGCTTAAAACTCGGTGGAGGTCTTGCGCGGAGCGGCGTCGGCAGGCATCTCTATCGGATAGTCGAGGGAATAGTGCAACCCGATGCTCCGCTTCATGGCCTGCGCCTGCTTGATGATGAGGTAGCCCACGTCGATCATGTTCCTCAACTCGCAAAGCTCCTTGGTAGGCGTCGACTTCAGGTACAACTCCTCGTTCTCCTTGAAGATGATCTCCAGGCGACGCAACGCCCTCTCCAGGCGGAGATTGGACCGGACGATGCCCACGTAGTTACTCATGATCTGCTGCATCTCCTTGGCATTCTGAGTGATGAGCACCATCTCCTCGGTTGCCGTCGTTCCGTCGGCGTTCCACTCCGGAATCCCCCGCTGCAACTGGTATTCTCCCAGACGGGCGGCGCTGTGCTCCGCGGCCCGGTCGGCGTAGACGACCGCCTCCGTCAGCGAGTTGGATGCCAGTCGGTTGGCGCCGTGAAGCCCCGTGCACGAGGTTTCGCCCAGCGCATAAAGACGCCGGATGGATGTTTCGCCGTTGAGGTCCACCTTCACCCCGCCGCAGCAGTAGTGCGCCGCCGGGGCCACCGGAATCATCTCCTTGGTGATGTCGATTCCGATGGAAAGACACTTGCGGTAGATATTCGGAAAATGGTTGATCGTCTCTTTCGCATCGCGGTGGGTAATGTCGAGGAACACATAGTCGTCGCCCCGGACCTTCATCTCGTTGTCGATACTGCGTGCCACCACATCGCGCGGAGCGAGCGATCCCATGGGGTGGTATTTGTGCATGAACTCCTTGCCGTCCTGCGTTTTGAGAATGGCTCCGAAACCGCGCAACGCTTCGGAAATGAGAAACGAAGGACGCTCGCCCGGATTGTACAGGGCCGTGGGATGGAACTGGATGAACTCCATGTTCTCGATTACGGCCTTGGCCCGGTGGGCCATGGCGATGCCGTCGCCCGTCGCCACGCCCGGATTGGTCGTGACGTTGTAGACGTTCCCCACGCCGCCGGTGGCCACGACGGTCACCTTGGAGAGAATCGTCTCGATACGTCCCCGCTTGAGGTCCATCACATAGGCGCCGTAACACTCGATGCCCTCCGTACGGCGCGTCACCAGTTGCCCCAGATGGTGCTGCGTGAGCAGATCCACGGCGAAATGGTGTTCGAGCACTTCGATGTTGCGGTGGGTCTTGACCTGCGAGATGAGCGTACGTTCGATTTCGGCACCCGTTTCGTCCTTGTGATGCAGGATGCGGTGTTCCGAATGCCCCCCTTCGCGGGCGAGCTCGTACTTGCCCTCGCGCGTTTTGTCGAACTTCGTCCCCCACTGCACGAGATCCTTCATCAGCTTCGGGGCCTGCGTCACCACCAGCTCCACCGCCTGCAGGTCGCAGATACCGCCGCCGCACACCATCGTATCGTCGATGTGTTTCTGAAAAGTATCCGGCTCGTAGGTCACGCAACAGATGCCGCCCTGCGCATAGTTGGTATTGCATTCGTTCATCTCTCCCTTGGTGACGACGATCACGCGGGAGTGCTCCGCCACTTTCAGGGCAAAGCTCAGACCGGCAGCACCGCTGCCTATCACCAGATAATCCGTTTCGAGGTTCATCGCATAGTCAATTTTATGTCGTCAATCCCTGCTGTGAAACGATTAACGGCAAACAGCGGCACAAAATTACAAAAATGCCGTTAATAACAACCTCCTCGTCCCGACAACCTTCCCCGAAAAACCCGTTCGTGTTCCGGCCGTCGCTCCGCCTGTGCAGACGCTCCCCCCGGCACCGAAAAGGCGCATCCGTCGACGGATGCGCCCCTTCGCCGCAAACGGCGCGACGGTTACGCCTCGCGGCGACAGACGACGACCGCCCACCCTTCGCGGACCCGCGTCCCCTCGGGACGAAGACCGAGCCCGGCGGCACGCTCCTCGATGGCCTGCACGTCCCGCTCGAGGATACCGCTCATGATCAGTTCGCCGCCCGCACGGAGCGTTTCCGCATAACGGGGCATGTCGGCGAGGAGAATGTTGCGGTTGATGTTGGCCAAAATGAAGTCGTATTCCCTGCCGGCAATGGCGGACGCATCTCCCAGCACGGGGGTCACACGCCCCTCGACGCCGTTCTCCGCGATATTCTCGCGGCTGTTCTCATAAGCCCAGTCGTCGATATCCACGGCATCGACATGCTCCGCACCGCGCTTGACGGCGACGATGGCCAACACCCCGGTACCGCTGCCCATATCCAGCCCCGAGAGCCCCGACAGATCGCGTTTCATCAGTTCGGCGGTCATGAGCCACGTCGTGGCGTGATGCCCCGTACCGAACGACATCTTCGGCATGATGACGATGTCGAGTCCGCGCTCCGGCGCGGGCGAAAAGGGCGCACGGATGGTGCACGCACCGTCCACCTCCACCGGTTCGAAGTTGGACTCCCAGAGGGCGTTCCAGTTCTGCGTCTCGATCTCGATATAGGCGGCGCCCGTCACACCGAATCCGGCCAACACGGCATCCACCTCCTCCTTGCACCCGTAGAGCGCCTCTTTCGGAAGATAGGCCTTCAGCACGCCGGACTCTTCGGCGAAACTCTCGAAGGGAAAGTCGGCCAGCAGGGCCGTCACGATCTCCGCCTGTGCGGCATCCGCCACAGGCACATTCAACTCAACATAATCCATATCGCATAAGGAATAAAGTCCGAAACAGTTCGTATCTTAGCGCCAAAGATAACCATATTTACGTCAATCCCGCATCCGCCGGCCACACCGCCGACGCATCGCACCCAAACCTCCGCCATCCGAATGACACAGGCAGAGCGGGAGTGGGAGAACTACTCCGCCAAATACCGCACCTACATCCGGCTCGAACGGGGACTGGCCGACAACACGGTGGAGTCCTACATGCGCGACCTGAACCGTTTCAGCCGTTTCGTGACGGAACGCTACGGAATCTCCCCCCTCGAGGTGGATGCCGCGGCGGTGGAGGAGTTCCTGACCTCGCTCTTCGAGGCGGGTACCGAAAAGAGTACGCAGAACCGGACCTTGAGCGGGGTGAGCAGCTTTTTCGATTTCCTGGTGCGCACGGACCTGCTGGAGAAATCACCCACCGAGTTCGTGGACCGGCCCAAAACCGGCCACTACCTGCCCGACACGCTCAGCGTCGAGGAGATCGACGCCATCCTCGATGCGATCGACGTGTCGACCCGGCACGGGTACCGCAACCGGACGATGATCGAAATGCTCTACAGTTGCGGATTGCGCGTTTCCGAGCTGACCTCCCTGCGCATCTCGGACCTCTTCTTCGAGGAGGGGTTCATCCGCGTACTGGGCAAAGGGAGCAAACAGCGCCTCGTACCGATCGGCGCCGGGTGCCGGGCCCAGGTGGAGACCTATCTGCGCGAATACCGCGAACAGCCTGCCGACGAAAAATCCTCCGACACGCTCTTCCTCAACCGACAGGGACGGAAGCTGTCGCGCGTGATGGTATTCAATGCCGTCAAGGAGGCCGCGACCACCGCCGGAATCGACAAGGAGATAAGTCCGCACACTTTCCGCCACAGCTTCGCCACCCACCTGCTGCAAGGGGGCGCCAACATCCGCCAGGTACAGGAGCTCCTCGGACACGAATCCATCTCCACGACCGAAATCTACACCCACCTCGACACCGGCCATCTGCACAAGGCCGTGAACGAGTACCATCCGCTCGGCAAACGCTACCGGAAACGATAACGCCTCTCTCCCGTCCGGCGGGGACGCCACCACTGCCGACACACGCTCCCACCCGAAAGACAGGACACCGCACGGAGCCCGGTGCGGTACTCCCCCTCCTGCAAAGAGCGCCGCCGTATGCCGCCGCTCCCCTCAGCACCCGCAGAAGATTCAGCCCGGTGCCGGAGGGAACGATCCGTCCGAAAAAAGAGCGGTTGCAAGAGCGTATCTTCCAATAATAATGAAGGATCGCAAAAAAAACATTTCGCTCCTTCGACCGCACGCTCCCCGCTGCGGCACCGGTTTTGCGCATACGCTTCATACTCCTGTCCGATGAAGGCAGGAACCAAACCGCATATTCATCTTTTTCGATCTATGGAAATCGTTATCATCCTCGTGTTGATCGTACTCAACGGAATTCTCTCGATGTCGGAAATCGCCCTGGTATCGGCCCGCCGCTCGCGGCTGGAGGCCGAAGCACGCGGCGGCAACCGAAACGCACGCGCAGCGGTGGCACTCGCCGGCGAACCCGACCGATTCCTCTCCACCATCCAGATCGGGATCACCCTGATCGGTATCCTCACCGGCCTCTACTCGGGCGAAGCGTTCGCCGCCGACGTCGCGGTAGTCATCGCCCGCGTGGAGATACTAGCTCCCTACTCCTTCGGCATCGCCAAGACCATCATCGTGATCACGGTTACCTACTTGACACTCATCTTCGGAGAACTCGTCCCGAAACGAATCGGCATGGCCGCGTCGGAAAAAGTGGCGATGGCCGTGGCCAGGCCCATGAAAGCGCTCTCGATTCTGGCGGCCCCGCTGGTGTGGCTCCTCTCCCGCAGCACGGCGCTCGTCACCCGGACACTGGGCCTTCGCGAGGGAGAGAACAAGGTAACGGAAGAGGAGATAAAAGCCATCGTGCGCGAAGGCATGGATACGGGGGAGGTACAGGCCGTCGAGCACGACATCGTAGGTCGCGTCTTCAGCCTGGGCGACCGCGACGTGGCATCCATCATGACGCATCGCAGCGAACTGGTGTGGCTCGACACGAACGACTCCGCCGACGAGATCCTGCAAAAGGTATGCGCCGACATGCACGACGTCTATCCCGTATCGGCCGGAGCGGTACACCTGAAAGACCTTTTCGGCAACATCCGCCGTCCCGACTTCCGCCTTTCGCCCATCCTGAAGCCGGCCAACTGCCTGCCCGAAAATCAGAACGTCTACGAAGCGCTGGAAGAGTTCAAACGCACCAACTCGGCCTACGGTCTGGTAATCGACGAATTCGGCGACGTGACGGGCATCGTGACGCTCCGCGACATGATGGAGGCCCTGGTGGGCGAGGTGCCCGACGAGGACGGCGAGACGGAGATGGTACGGCGCGAAGACGGCAGTTGGCTGGTGGACGGACAGTGTCCGTTCTACGACTTCCTGGCCCACTTCGACCGGGAAGAGCTCTACCGCGACCACGGCCACAACACCCTGAGCGGTCTCATCCTCGACCTGCTCAAACACATCCCCGCCACCGGCGAAAAGCTCTCCTGGGAGAGCTTCCGACTCGAAATAGTCGATATGGACGGCGCCCGCATCGACAAAGTGATCGTCCAGTACGACACCCCCTCCCCTCAAGCTTCGCTGTAAGCCTGCGCCGCACATTCCCGGCGGACGACCGGCGCAGGGAGTGCGCAGGGAATGGCGCTCACCATGGCAACGAAAAAATTACGGCGGGCAATTCGCCCGCCGTAACCGTTTCCGCCGCTGCGGGCCTCATATCAGCCCGTACTCCTTCAGCATCTCGTAGATGACGGTACCCTTGCTCTTCTCCACGGCGCGTTTCTCCAACTGCCTGACGATGAAAGGCACCTTGATGTCGGCCAGCTTCCGGCCATCCATCATGCGCGAAGCCGAATTCATCAGCATGCGCACGTCGTAGCAGGAGGCGAACACCTCCGGCACACCGCGATCCACGTCCAGCAACGTATAGACCGCCTCCATGGCCGTCCGCACGGAATACTCCGTCGTGAAGACCGTATCCCTCGGAGTTTCGGCGAAGTTGCCGATGAACGCGAGGTTCACGGAGCCTTCGGGCACCACCGCCGGCCGGTCGCCCAGCGCACGCGGCATGAAGTAGGACATGACATAGGGCATCATGCAGGGAACGGTATTGGCCGAATCGACCGCCAGTTCACGTATCTCGGTCAAGGGCACCCCGATGTGATAGAGCCACTCCTGGGCGATCTCAATGCCGGTACACTCCTTCATGGGCTTTTTCACGTAATCGCCCGGCCGGTCGGAAAAGAGGCCGTATATCCACACGACGAGTTCGTTACCCGACTGCTTGCGGAACTGAGGCTGACGGTTCAGCGTCCAGCTCATCAGCCACGACGAATCCCTGACGGAAACGATACCGCCCGTCACCACCTTGCCTGCGAAGGGGTCGCGCTGACATATCCGCTCGATGTAGGGAGGAATACGCCCGTCGAGGGTGGTCAGCGTAGCCGACACGAAATTCGACTCCGCGATGTTGCCGCAGAACTTCTCGGGATTGCCGAAGGCCGGGTCCTGCACGGCGATATTCTTCCAGAGACTCCAGCTACCTCCCAGAGAGGCATCGAGCACCGGAACGGTACGCTGGTCGCCGTAGGTGGAGTTCTCCGTAATGCTCCCGTTCGTGACGAACACCAGGTCGTTCTCCGTGAGGTCGATCGCCCCCGGCCGGCCGTTCTTCTCGTAGAGAATCTGCGTGGCGGTCTTCTTGCCGTTCTCCCGGCCGACCACCACGTTCTTCACCTGCACGCCGTATTCGAAGCGCACCCCTTTCGACTCGAGGTACCTGACGAGCGGCAGTACCAGCGACTCGTACTGGTTGTAACGGGTGAACTTGAGGGCCGACAGGTCGGGAAGCCCGCCGATGTGGTGGATGAAACGGGCGATGTAACGCCGCATCTCCATGGCGCTGTGCCACTCCTCGAAGGCGAACATCGTCCGCCAGTAGAGCCAGAAATTGGACTGGAAAAACTCCTCGGAGAAGACGTCCGAAATCCGTTTGTCGTCGAGCTCCTCCTCGGCGGTGAGGAACAACCGCGCGATCTCCTCGGCGGCACGGTCGGTGAGGGTGAACTTGCCGTCGGTATGGGCCGACTTGCCGCGCCGCTCGGTCACACGCATTTTCGAGTAGTTGGGGTCTTCCTTGTTGAGCCAATAGAATTCGTCGAGCACCGAGGCGTCCTCCACTTCGAGCGAGGGAACCGACCGGAAGAGATCCCACAGGCACTCGAAATGATTCTCCATCTCGCGCCCTCCGCGCATGATATACCCGCGGGTGTTATCGAAAATACCGTCGAGACTGCCGCCGGGCAGCTCCAGCTCCTCGAGGATGCGAATCTTCTCGCCCGGCATCCGGGCATCGCGCACCAGAAACAGGGCCGCCGAAAGCGACGCCAATCCCGAACCGATCAGATAGGCCGATTTGTTTTCCACTCCCTGAGGTTTCTTCGGTCTTGCGAACGCCTCGTAATTACCATTGCTGTAATACATACATCTTGTTTTAATCAGTAAATAAATCAGGTCGGACCGGCATTCGATACCGCTCCGCCGAAAGGAGGCCCGCACCGTCGCCGCAGCGCTCCCCGCCTTCCGGGCACCGTGGCTGGTACTGCAAAACTCAAGCCACGGCCGCAAGCCCTTTCCCGACGAGAATTCGCCGGGGTACGGTACCGCACACCGCCCCCTCCGCGCACCGCAAAGCGCATCCCGACCTCCTCCGCTTCTCCCCCCCATACGAACGACCGGGCCGCCTTGCAGGAAGGCGGCCCGGTCGACACATCGGGATGTTCCGGTCCCTATTTCTCGATTCGTATGCGGGCGTCCACCGCA
>ERZ777011.2900-NODE-2900-length-12277-cov-2.693831_pt1 | contig 12277 bp, 13 predicted proteins | sample MGYA00374964_ERZ777011 | MGnify/ENA primary metagenome ERZ777011 (study PRJEB29310, sample SAMD00008975) | mouse gut metagenome | study: EMG produced TPA metagenomics assembly of the Metagenome analysis of fecal microbiota from mouse which was promoted...
TTTGGGTATTTTAAATCGAATTGTGGATAATGGCGATACAGTTTTGGTTATTGAACATAATTTAGATGTCATAAAAGTTGCAGATTATATTATTGATTTAGGTCCTGATGGTGGTAACTTAGGGGGAGAAGTAGTGGCAACAGGTACACCGGAAGAAGTAGCTAAAGTTGCTAATTCTTATACTGGGGAGTTTTTGAAGAAGATTTTAAAAGAACAAAAGTAATCGAAAAGTAATCGAATCTATTGATATGTATAACTAAATAAAGTATAATTATTTTAGGTGAGAATGTATCAGGAGTAAGAAAAGTTATTAATAAAATGCTTGAAAATAATCTTATTATGCAAAAAGAAACTGGTAAAAATACATTTTATGTGTTGAAATAATAAAAAGTACTGATATTACAGTATTTTTTTAATTTGTTCTTTAATTATTGGGTTAAATATTATATAATGATATTGTGATAAAGATGAATAAAAGAGGATTTACATTAATTGAAGTATTAGCAACTTTAACAATTGTGGGGATTATTGCAGTTTTAGCTAGTATAAATATTATTAAATTATTGGAAACTAAAGATGAGGTTCAAATTCAGGATAAAGAAAAAATTGTAACAGATGCGGCTTGTCTTTATGTGGAATTAGATAAAAATAGGGATTTAAAAGCCAATTGTATGGAATACGGATGTGAGCTAAAGGTACAAGAATTAATTGATGAAGGGTTATTGGATGAAAGTGATGTTGATAAGAATATAGTTATTAACATTTATAAGAAGAATAATCAAAAGAAATGCGTAATAAAGGAGTAAGTTATGGCAAAATTATATTTTAGATATGGAGCAATGAATTGTGGAAAGTCAACAGCAATTATTCAGGTGGCTTATAATTATGAAGAAAAAGGACAAAAAGTATTGCTTATGAAGCCTAGTATTGATAAAAAAGGAGATAATAGAGTTATGAATAGAAGCAATTTATCGCGAGAAGTAGATATTTTGCTTGATTCTAATGATAAAGTTAGCAATTATTTAAAAGATGGTATTGCAGCAATACTAATAGATGAAGCTCAATTTTTAACAGAAAAACAAGTAGATGAACTTTATTGGATAACTAAAGATAAAGATATACCAGTTCTTTGTTATGGACTTAGATGTGATTTTCAAATGAAAGTATTTTCGGGAAGTGCAAGATTACTTGCTATTGCAGATGATTTAGAAGAATTAAAAACTATTTGTCATTGTGGGAAGAAAGCTACCCAAAATTTAAGACTAGTAAATGGGAAACCTACTTTTAGAGGCGAACAAGTGGCCATTGATGGAATTGGCAAAGTAACATATGATAGTGTATGTGGGAAGTGTTATTTAAAATATAAAAAGGGTGAAAAAGTACATGAAGGATAATATATTAAGTATTTTAAAAAATATTCATGAAGCTAAAACTTTAATGGAGATTAATGATTTATTAGGACTTAAAAGTGTCCAGGAATATCAGAATTTAAGTGATATAATTCAAGAATTAGTGGATGAATATAAAGTTTTTAGAACTAAAAAAGATAAATATTTATTAATGACTAATTGTCCAGGGTTAAAAATCGGAAAACTTGCGATAAATAAAAAAGGGTTTGGTTTTTTAGTGCTTGATAAAGAAGATGATATTTACATTGCGGAAAATAATTTGGGAAGTGCTATTCATGGGGATACTGTTTTAATAGAGATTCTAAAAAAAGGTCTTAAGCCAGAAGGTAGAGTTTTAAAAGTTATCAAAAGAGGTATTGCTAATTTGGTGGGAGAAGTAATAGTAGAAGATGGAAAGATGATTTTAAAACCTGACGATAACAAAGTTACTTTGAGAGTTTTTTTAAGTAGAGAAACAACTAGTAATTGCGTAGAAGGCCATAAAGTTTTGGTGCATTTAAGTAAAAATCTTGGTAACAAGTGTTATCTTGCGGATGTAATCAAGATTATTGGACATAAAGATGATGCAGGAATAGATATATTAAGCATTGCTTATAAATATGATATTATGCCAGAGTTTAATAGTGAAGTCTTACAAGAATTAGATAGAATTCCTAATGAAGTGAAGAATGAGGAACTAATAGGAAGAAAAGATTTAACTAGGGAAGAAATATTTACAATAGATGGGGCAGATACGAAAGATATTGATGATGCAATAAGTCTTACTTGTAAAGATGGCATCTATACATTAGGAGTACATATTGCGGATGTTAGTCATTATGTTAAAGAAAATACCGCTTTAGGTGATGAGGCATATAATCGAGGGACTAGTGCATATCTTGCTGATACAGTAATTCCCATGCTTCCACATAAGCTTTCAAATGGAATTTGTTCATTAAATGAAAATGTGGTAAGACTTTCTTTTTCGTGTGTAATGAATATAAATCAAAAGGGAGAAACGGTTAGTTATGATATTTTCCCTTCTTATATAAAGTCAAGAAAAAAAATGACTTATACTTGTGTTAATCAGATTTTAGAAGGTAAAAATACACCAGAAGGTTATGAAGAATTTGCGGGAACTTTGCTGAAAATGAATGAGCTTGCTAAAATACTTAGAAAGAGAAAAGTAAATCGTGGGTATATTGAATTTGATATAGATGAGGCGAAAGTTATTCAAGATGAAAATGGAAGGGCAATAGATATTCAAAAAAGAACGCGAGGAGATGGCGAAAATCTAATTGAAGATTTTATGATCGCGGCTAATGAGACAGTAGCAACACATATTTCTAATATGGCTATGCCTTTTATATATCGAGTTCATGATTTACCTAATGTTGAGAAGATTGAAGATTTTTTAAATTTAGTTAAAGCGCTAGGATATAAGATAAATACTAATATTAAAGAAATAACACCTAAGACAATGCAAAGTTTATTAAATGAGCTTAAAGATAAACCTGAATTTCCAATTTTATCTAGTTTGCTTTTAAGAAGTATGAAGAAAGCTGAATATTCAAAGACAAATATTGGACATTTCGGACTTGCTAGTAGTGACTATACGCATTTTACATCACCAATTAGAAGGTATCCTGATTTAGTTGTACATAGACTTTTAAAAACATATCTTGTAGAAAAAGATTTTAGTATGAGTACAATTAATTATTTAGAAAGTGCTTTAGTAAATATTGCGGAACATGCTAGTGAAAGGGAAGTTGCTAGTATTGAGGCAGAACGAGATGTTAATGATATGAAAATGGCAGAGTATATGGAAAGTCATATTGGTGAAGAATATGAAGGCGTTATTAGCTCTGTGGTTAATTTTGGCTTTTTTGTAAGTTTACCTAATTTGATTGAAGGACTTGTGCATGTTAATACATTAAAAGGTGATTATTATAACTATGTATCAGAACTTTTATCTTTAATTGGGAAATCTGCTAAAAAAATTTATCGAGTCGGTGATAAGATTAAAATAAAAGTAGTTAATGCCTCTAAAGAGACAGCGATGATTGATTTTGAAGTTGTGGAGGATAAAAATGATAGAAGTAAAAAATAAAAAAGCATATTTTGATTATGCAATTTTAGAAGAAATGGAAGTAGGAATTGTTCTTGCTGGGACGGAAATTAAAGCAATAAGAAATGGTTCGGTGGACTTAAAAGATTCTTTTGTGAATATTAGAGGTAATGAAGTTTACATAATTAATATGTATATAGCTAAATATGAGGAAGGTAATATTTTTAATCATGATGAGAGACGAACTAGAAAATTACTTATGCATAAAAAGGAAATATATAAGCTTAAAGAAAAAGTAAAAATGGAAGGACTTACTTTAATTCCGCTCAAGTTATATTTTAAAAAAAATAAAGTTAAAATATTAGTTGGTCTTTGTAAAGGTAAAAAATTATATGACAAAAGAGAGGCAATTAAAGAGAGAGATTTAAAAAGGGAAAATAGGTATTATTAAAAGGGCAGTGATGTGTCCTTTTTTAGTTAATTTCTTCAAAACGATACTCTTGATTAATGTTAGGATATTTTTCATGATCTACTTTACTAGTGAACATATTGATTGGTCTAGCCCAAATTTCTCCATCTTCTAAATGTTTATAGATAACTAGTTCTTCTAGAGTTTCACTGTGTTTGGCAATTGCTATGACTTCCATGATTGTACCTTTAAAATGTTTATATTTGTGTCCTACTTTTACTTCCATCCTTTTACCTCCTTAGATAATCCCAAAATAAGATAAGGGCATTAATAATTAAAATCCATCCAATAATTACTAAGATAACATTAGATATAAAAATACTATAAAGACCAATAATTATTAAAACTATATTACTAATAGTGCTTAAGTTTTTATAATCATTAAAGCTTATAGAAGTTAAGAGTCTACTTATACCCATAAAAATAAAGAAGAAACCTATAGCATATCTTATACCTTTTTCAAATATACCACTTAAGATTATGAATAAAGCACCTATTATAATTGATGTGATAGCGAGAGTTATATTAATGTTTTTGTATTGTGCTTTATCTTTAAATTTGTAGTAGGTTATAAAAGATTTGATACCATAGATAATGATAAAAATACCTATAATATAAAAGATAAATTTAACTGCAGAATTATTTTTAAAAGCTAGTATTACACCTATGATTAAATAAATAATGGGGGTTAGTATAGATTTATCCTCTTGTTTTTTAGACTTGTCTTTTTTCTTAGGTTTTATAATTTCAGTTTCCATATAATCACCATCTTAATTATATAATGGCTTTTATTTTTAAGCAAGTAAAAAATTGAATAAATGTTTTTAGTATGATATAATAGTTAAAGAATAGGAGAGGGCTCATATGTTAGATATACCGAAAATGCTTAAGATACTTAATTCTTATAATATTAATTCGCATAAATATGGGCCAACTGTATATAAATGTGATAGTGAAATAGGTCTTTGTATGGATATAAAAGATAGCTATTTTAGTTTTCTGACAAGGTTGTTTGTTTTTAAGCGTGATGAAGAGGTAGAAGATTTTTTAAATAAATATTTTTGGTATAAAAAAAATAAAGATAAATATCCAATTAGATTAAAATTAGATGAATATAATAAAAAAATTACGAGTGTTAAATATTTTTATGAAGATAAAGATTTAAATTATGAAGAAATGCGGAATTTAAATAATATTATAGATGAAAAAAAAGAGAATTTGCAGGAAGAGAATTTACGAAAGAGATATTTGACAAATATTACTAGTTTAACTAATTATGTGATAGATTTAAAAAAAACGAAGCTTGATAATCGATTAAAGAAAAATGATTTAAAAATTAAAGAAAATGATTTAAAATATGATTTGTTAGTTAATTTAGCTAAGTATTATGAGAAGAATAAAATAATTGAGAAGAAAATTGTAACCTTGGAAAATATGGTTAATGATAATAATGAAGAGATTTTAAAAAATAATTTAGAAAATATTAAGAGTAAAACTCTGAAAGAGATAGAAAATTATTTGAGGTCTTTAATTGATATATGTAGAGTGGAAGAAGCGGATGAAAAAAATTTAGTTAATATGTTCTCTAATAGTATATACCGTTATAATATAGAAATACTAGAGAAACAAATTAATTTTGTTAAGAGTAAGATTGCTTCAGAAGAAAATTTTAATTTAAAGGGTAGTAAAATTCATAATATTGATGAAGAATTGAAATCCTTTTTAAAGCCTAATAATGAACTTGGAAGTGTAAATGTTTTTGTGAGCAATGAGATAAGTAAAATAAATGATAAGTACGCTAAAATAGATGATATTAGTAAGTCTTCTTTAATTATAACTGGTAGAGATGTAGAAGTAGAAGAGAATAACTCTCAAGAAAAAGCTAGTGAGCAAGTAGTTGTTAAAAATTTAAGAGATAGTTTCGATAATTTAAATCCTAAAGAACAAGCTTATTTAGTTTTATATAATTCTTATTATAAAAATATTTGTAATTATATTATTAATAATAGTTATCCAGATATAGATGATATAAAAAGTAATTGCAATATAGAAGAATTATATCAAGAAACAGAGAGTTTAAGAGATTGTGAACTTAATAGTCATTTTCTTTTACATTATTTTAATTATTTAAATTGTAAAAATATAGATAGTTTCTTAAATTCTTTAATTGATATTTGTAGAACTTTGGAGAGTGTAAATTTTAATTTATTAGATGATATTAAAGCGTTTGCTATTAGTGATGATAATAAATATAAATCTTTAACGATAAATCCAATTTATGTTAATAAAAAGTTTGTTTATTTACTAGATGTTTTAAAAAATAGTAAGGTTATATATATACCGTTTAAATTGGAGACTGATGGGTCTAATTTAGAAATAAGTCTTATTAAAAGTGATAGTATTTACACAATGGGCAATATAATTGATGTAAATGAAGTTTTAACGGTAAATAAATATAATAAAGTTAATGAAAAATATGACAATAGTGGTATAATTGTTACTAAGAATTTAACTCTTAATAAGGAATATATATTTCAATTAGGATACATTGAAGGAGTGCAATATGAGTAAGAAAATATTTTTAAGGAAGTTAAAAAGAGAACTTAAATATTTAAATAGAGAGAATTTGAAGTTGGCATTAAGAGAGTATAAAGATTTGGATAATTATAATTTAAATCCAGTGGAAGAGGCAAAAAAGATATATGATAGATTAAGAGTAGAAATTCCTGTTAAGCAAAAATTTTTAGATTCTATATCTTATATTATTAATATTTTCAAGAGTAAAGATAAGAATTTAATTCAAAATATGATTGTTTTTTTTCTTTATTTGTTATTGGTAATTATAATTATTAAAGTACCTTTTATATATACGAGAGATATGGTTAGTAATATTTTTAGTTCTTTACAAGAAGATGGAGCTTATGTTGTTTGGAATTTAATAATAGAATTATTATATACAATTACCTCAGTATTTGTATTAATATATTTGATAAATGATAAGGTTAAGAAGCTTAAAAATAGTAGTGGTGCTTAGAAATTATGTCAAACTAAAGTTCTGTTTGACTTTTTTTCTTTTTTGTGGTATGATAGCTCCCAAAACCACGGTTTAATGGTTGGTTATAAGGGGGAATCTTCAATGTATGAAGAAAAGGTAAGAAAATTAAATATTAATTGGAAATCATTAATAATTAAAATGGTTATTTTATTAGTAGCTTTATTTGTGATTTTATGGTTTGTTTCATTTTTTAAAAAGGATAAAAAGACAGTAGAATCTAATTTTAATTTTAATTTGAATAATATGCAAAGTGCTGCGCATGAGTATTTTACGGGGTCTAATTTACCTTCATCTTTAAAAGAAACTAAGAAAATAACTTTAGGAGAAATGTTTAATAGTAAGCTTTTAGTAGAATTTAAAGACCAAAATGATAAAGCTTGTAATTTGACAGATAGTTATGCAGAAGCAATGCGAATTAGTGATGAAGATTATTCAATTAGAGTTAAGTTAGTTTGTGATAGTGAGTCTAATGTTTTGATTGATACAATTACTGTTCCTAATATGATTGTTGATGTTGATGATAATATTAGTTTTAATACAAATTTAAGTAATATGAAAAGTGTTGCTAGTAATTATTTTAAAGGAGAAAATTTACCAAGTAGTATAGCTAGTTCAGTTAAGTTAACTTTAGAGAATATGATATCTAAAAATTTAATTGCAGAATTTAATACAGTTTGTAGTATGACAGATAGTTATGCTGAAGCGACTAAAGTTAATGATACAGATTATTCACTTAAAGTAAGGCTAGTCTGTGGGGATAAGTCTGATTATATATTAGATACAATTAGAGTAGAAGCCCCTACTACAAATAATAGTAATGGAAATAATAATGGCTCAACAAATAATATTATTGCAGTAAAGCCTAATACAAATACAAATAATAATGTAATAGTTAGTAAGCCTAATAATAATACCTCTAAACCGAATACTAATACAAATAATAAACCTAATAATACAACTAATGTTACATGTCCTTATGGTAATAAATCTTATAATTATTATTATCCAGTAGCATATGTTATAAGTGGTAATTGTGCTGTAAGTAAAGATTCTTATTATAATTCACAGTATGCGAATATAGCTTCTGATATGGGAGCTCGAGAATATCAAAAATTGGTTAATGAAATGAGTAGTTTACAAAAGAGTACAGGAGTAAATTTAAGTGTTTCAACACCAATATTTACACCAGCTTATAATACAGCTAATACAGGGTTAGTTGGGTATCAAATTAAATTTGTAGTAAAAGCCAAAATTTATTATGCACTTACTGATGTTTATGTTTACTTTTTAGATCAAAATGGCAATAGAGTAGTAGTAAGTGATAAACGAAATACTTTGTATAATTATGGTAATAGTAATAACAACAATAACAATAATAATGGCTCTAATACAAATGTGGCTGTATCTAAAATAACTTTAAATACAACAAATGTTAGTTTAAATGTAGGTGATACTTATAATTTAAGAGCTAGTATAACACCTAGTAATGCCACTAATCAAAGAGTTACTTGGTCAACTAGTAATAGTAGTGTAGCAAGTGTTTCTAGTAGTGGAGTAATTACAGCCAGAAGAGCTGGTACTGTGACTATTACCGCTAATGCTAGTAATGGAGTAAGTGCTAGTGTTAGAGTAAATGTGACAGCAAGTTATCTTTCATTAAATAGAACTAGTACAACTCTTAATGTAGGAGATAGTTATACAATATCTTATAATACTAATTTAAGTGATAGAGCAACATTTAGTAGTAGTAATACGAGAGTTGCAACAGTAAATTCTAGTGGTAGAATAACTGCAACTGGAGCTGGCACTGCGACTATTACGGTTAAAGTTGGTAATGAAAGTGCAAGATTTACAGTGTATGTTAATGAATCTAAATATTTTAAAGTTAATGAAACAGATTTTGCAATGTTTAAAGGTGGAACTTATAAATTAAATGTAGATACTAATTGTACAGTTAGATATAGCTCTAGTAATACAAATGTGGCAACTGTTAATGCTTATGGAGTGATAGTTGCTAAAGGAGTTGGAACTACTTTAATTAAGATTACAACTAATGAAGGTTATGGAACAACTATAAGACTTACAGTAAATGAGATAACCTTTTTAGCACCTGAACCAAAATATTAAGAAGAACTCGAGGGGATGGGTTCTTTTTTTTATGAAAATAAAAATGCAGTAATAACTCTAAATACAAGACTTATGGGTATCTGCATTATATATTTAGAGATAAACTTAAGGATTAATCTTGTATCCAATTTCTTCAATATTTAAGCCTTGACCTAAATATATAAGTGTTAAAAGGATATTGGGCGCAAACCAAACGTGTTGTTCACGTTGTTCCAGTCGAGGTTGCCATCCGAACGCACATAGAACACGTTAGCATTCGGATAGTTATACGGAGACTAAAACAGTTCCATTTATTTAGATTAACCCTATAATTTCTTTTATTTAGTATAGTTGTTTAATAATTCTTGCAATTCTTTAATACTTAATTTAGTGCATTTAGAAATCATATCTAATGAAATATTATTAGCATACATATTCTTTGCTGTATCTAATATTCCAGCTTTTTCGCCTTCTTCTCTGGCATAGTTTTCATGATAAGCAATTATATCATCAAAATTATGATCCATCTCACTTCCCGAATATCTCTTTATAAATTCTATGCTTGTTCCACTACTTCATCATCCTTTCCTATTTTCTCCATCTCTTTAATGTCTTTAGAATTTATTAGTCTTAACCATCTAATAAACCTTGTTTCATTTAAAGTATATCTAACGTTTGCAATTTGGTCAAGTCTTATTAATACATATTCTATCTCTCCATTATCAATTATTTTATGAGTTACTCTATGACTCATATCATAGGGATTTACTATAAATAATTAAAATTCTTTCTTCTATTTATTATCACTTTAACTATAGATTTCCTTCGTTTTTTTAAATTTGTTGCAGTTTATGTTGAATTAAAGATTAGAAATAGAAAAATATTGTCTTAAAATGTTTAATAGATTAATTTAGTTGCTAAATTGATGTTAAGTTAAGTAATTTTGTATTAAAAGTATTGTTTCTTTTTAAAATTTTTAGTATAATTGGGGTAAGATAGGGTGATTTTTATGAATTCTAATAAAAAAAATCTGGTAGCGGCACTTATACTTACAGTATCTTTGGTTATTATTGGTATTAGTGGATCGTATGCATATTTTGTAAATAATATTGAGAATGTGGCGGATAGAGATAATGGAGTTACAATTACAAGTGGAGAGTTAAAAATGAATTTTACCACTACGCAATATATTAATGCTAGTGATGCGACTTTAATTAATGATGCAGACTTGCTTACTTCAGCTAATGCTAAATATACTTCTTTTACAGTAGCATTGCCTAGTGATGCTAAAATATCTAGAGCGAGTTATAATTTATATTTAACTGATATTACAATAAGTGATAATTTTAAGAGTAAATTTGTAAAATGGGCTTTATATCAAGATGGTATAAAAAAGAGTGATGGAACTTTTGAAAATTATAATACGGGAAATGTAGAGTTATTAAATAGCCAAGATATTGCTAAGAATAGTCCGGCAACATATAAATTATATATTTGGCTAAGTAATGATGATACAGTTAATCAAGCAAGTTTACTTGGAGGGTCAATTCAGGCTAAAGTTGGATTTAAAGCGGTTACTAAATAAGACATAATATTGTCTTTTTTAATGGACTTATTTATTTTTATTTGATACAATTATATTAATATGCTAGGAGGCAGTTATGAAGTTTATTAGAATTAAAAATTGTTATAAAGTATATAAAAATGGAGTAGCAGCCATTGCTGATCTTACTTTAGATATAGATAAAGGGGAATTTGTTTTTGTAATTGGAGCTAGTGGTTCAGGGAAATCAACCTTAATTAAGATGCTTTATCGAGAAGAAAAGCCTACTAAAGGAGTAGTAGAAATTGGGGGAATTAATGTAGGCAAACTCCGCAACGGAACTGTTTTTAAATTAAGAAGAAAATTGGGAATAGTATTTCAAGATTTTAAGCTATTATCAAAACTTACAGTATATGAAAATGTTGCTTTTGCTTTGGAGTGTATGGGAATGAAAAATAGTGAGATAAGACCTAAGGTTATTAAAGCATTAGAGCATGTAGGATTAAAAGAGAAAATTAGAAGTTTTCCAAATGAATTATCGGGTGGAGAACAACAAAGAGTATGTATTGCAAGAGCGATTGTAAATAATCCTAAATTACTTATATGTGATGAACCTACAGGAAATTTGGATCCTAAGACTTCTGCAGAAATTATGGCAGTACTCGATGCTATAAATAGAGATTTAGGTACAACAATAATTATGGCAACACATGATAAAGATATTGTTAATAGAATGAAAAAAAGAGTTATTGTACTTGATAGTGGGGTTTTAGCAGAAGATCATATGAAAGGTACATATAAGGCACCTCAAAGTGTTTAGATGGAGGTAGATGTTTTTGAAAATATTTAGAATTATAAGTAGATGTATAAGAGATTCTTTTAAAAGTGTTTTACGTAATTTTAGTTTAAGTATGGCAAGTGTTATATGTACAACTATTACTCTTATAATGGTTGCGATTGCTGTTATTGTAACGGCTAATGTTAATTATATTACCAAAGCGATGGAGAGGGAACTTACTATTGCAGTTTATGTTAAAAGTGATATCGGAAAAGATGAAGTAACTAGCATTGAAAATAAAATAAAAAATATTAGTCATGTTGTAAGTGTACAATATAAAAGTAAAGAAGAGTGGCGGGCAGAAATGAAAGGTTATTCGGAAACTTTGGAAGTTACACTTGATTATTTAGAGAGTAATCCCCTTTTAGATTCTTTTATTGTGACCGTTGATGATGTAGTAACACTTTCCCCAGTAACAAAAGATATAAGAAAAATTGCGGGTATAGAAAGTGCTAATTATGGAGAGGGTATGGTTGAAGAGATATTATCAGTATTTAATATTGTTAAAACTGCAACAATTTCGATGGTTATAGCACTTGTGGTGGTTACAGCTTTCTTAATTGGTAATACAATTAAATTAACGATATTTTCAAGAAAAAGTGAAATAGAAATAATGCGACTTGTTGGAAGTAGTAATATAGCAATTAAATTACCTTTTGTGTTTGAAGGATTGATATTAGGATTTGTTGGGTCATTGATTCCTATTATTATTACAATTTATGGGTATATTATTGCTTATGAAAAGATTGGTTCTCTATCAACACTTAGTGTAATAGAACTTATTAAGCCAATGCCATTTGCTATTTATGT
>ERZ777011.2901-NODE-2901-length-12274-cov-3.985433_pt1 | contig 12274 bp, 13 predicted proteins | sample MGYA00374964_ERZ777011 | MGnify/ENA primary metagenome ERZ777011 (study PRJEB29310, sample SAMD00008975) | mouse gut metagenome | study: EMG produced TPA metagenomics assembly of the Metagenome analysis of fecal microbiota from mouse which was promoted...
GAACCAGCGCGAGGAACTTCTTCAAGTTTCTCATTGGAAATGTTTCCTCCTTTTTGTTTTTGCTGAGGTTCTGGAACCATTTAGGAATCAAAGGAAGGATGAGCCATCCTATCAACTTTTTTGGCGCTCAAAAAGTAGAAACAAAATTAGAGAAAAACAGTACAATTTTACGCAAAAATGAGTGATTTAAAAACTGTCCAAAATATAAGAGGACTGTACCTCCCCTCAGAGCCGGTCCGGAGCGGCCTGTTTTGCGGCGGCAAAAATGAAGGGCCCCGGCGCGTGCGCCGGGGCCCTTCTGGGCTGTGTTTATTCCTCAGTTTTGTCCTCGTCCGCCGGGGCCTCCTCAGCGGGAGCGTCCTCCGCGGGCTCCTGGGGGGCGGGCTCCAGCTCGGCGGAGGCCACCTCCTCGTCGGTGAGCTGACCGGCCGCCTTGATGTCGGCGATGCGCTCATTGTTGTAGGAAATGCGGGCCATGGAGTCGGCGATACGCTGGCAGGCGTCGGCGTAGGCCGCCTCGGGGGCGGAGCCGCGCTCGGCGTAGTAGAGCTTGCCCAGCTCGGAGTAGGCCTTGCGGATGGCCTCCTGCTCGGTGGAATTGTTCACCTTCAGCTTGGCGATCTCAGCTATCTCCTTGGCTTTGGCGATGCCGGTCTCGGTGATCTCCTTGGCGCGGGTCACGCCGGATTGGGCGAGAACCACAGCTTTGTCCTTCAGGTCTTCAAAATCAATGCTCATTGTGATTACCTCCTGATTGTAATGTGGGCCGCCCAGCGGCGGCGTCCAACCCGCCGCTTCTATCCACTGACTTGTATTTTATGCCTTGCCGGATAAAAATGCAAGAGGCTTTGTCCATTATTTAGAAAGGCTTAATACATTGCCGGTCACTTGTCAACCTCCCCGTCCTGTTCCACGCCCAGGGTCTCCCGAATGAGGAAGCGGGGCCGTCCCTTGCTCTCCAAATACAGCTTGCCCAGGTATTCTCCGATGACCCCCAGGGAGAGCAGAATCAGCCCGCCGATGAGCCACACGGAGCAGGCCAGGCTGGCCCAGCCGGTGACGGTGTTCCCCGTGGCCCAGCGGACCACGTTGTAAGCGATCATGATGAGGGAGACGAAAAACACCAGAAAGCCCAGCCCGGTGATCATCCGCAGGGGGCGCACGGACAGGGATGTGACCCCCTCCAGGGCGAAGGCCATCATCTTTTTCAGCGGGTATTTGCTCTGACCGGCGAAGCGCTCCCCCCGCTCATACTCCACCGTGTCGCAGGGGTAGCCGATCATGGGCACAATGCCCCGGAGGAACAGGTTGACCTCCTTGAACTGGGCCAGCCCCTCCAGGGCCCGCTTAGACATAAGGCGGTAGTCGGCGTGGTTGAACACCGTCTCCGCCCCCAGCAGGTCCATCAGGCGGTAGAAGGCCTCGGCGGTGGTGCGCTTGAAAAAGGTGTCGGTTTTCCGGGAGGAGCGCACGCCGTACACAATGTCCGCCCCGGCCAGGTACTTGTCCACCATGGCGTCCGCCGCGTCCACGTCGTCCTGGAGGTCGGCGTCCATGGAGATGACCATGTCCGCCTGGTCTTTGGCGGTCATCAGCCCGGCCAGCAGGGCGTTCTGGTGGCCCCGGTTCCGGGACAGGTCCGCCCCGCACAGCAGGGAATTCTCCCGGTGGAGCCGGGTGATGATCTCCCAGGTCCTGTCCTTGGAGCCGTCGTTGACGAACAGCACCCGGCTCTGGGGGCTGATCTTTCCGGCGTTCATCAGGGCTTTCAGCTTGTCCGCCAGCCGCCGGGCGGTCTCGGGGAGGACCTCCTCCTCATTGTAGCAGGGGACCACGATGTAAAGGGTGTTGCCGCGCATGATATGACCTCCCAAAGTCATTTGGCGTTTCATTATGATAGCAAAAAAACACCCGCGCGTCAAGGCCGCGCCCATACAGGCGCGGCCCCGGCTTTGTGCTTTATGATTTATAACTGCGTGATCAGCAAATTGCATTTTTGGCATAACAGGCTGTCGGCCAAAGAGGTATATAGCACGGCAAAGTTCATGGCCTTTCCAATCACACGGCCTCCGGCCCGCTCTACGTTTTTAACGGAAAAAGGGCGGGGCCTCAGGTCCGTAACATCAAGGTCGTCGGGCAGCCAGACCGGGGCCCTCCCCCCGATTGGCCGTATATGCCCTAAAACCATTTCCTCCCCGCAAACAGGACACTTCATGCAAACTCCCCCCCGCAGACAATGCTATGAGTAGCTCTTCACCCCAGGGCAGTATTCACCATACATATCATTCCAGCACCAAGTCGCAAATACGTTGCCGTCTTTCCAGGTGCTCGGCGTTGTCCCCTCATGGTACCAATTGCCGCAGTAGCTACCCTTCCGCGTTAAAACGCGCCTTGAAATACCGGAATATGTGTTTGAATAAATGCCGGCGGACAATTTGTAGGAGCGGAAATTGTAGTAGTATGCTGCGACGGCAACGGTTTCCGTGAAAGCAACGCCAATTGCGCTACCTGTAACTTTTCCACCAAAGAAGCTGACAATTGTTTGAGCGACTATATCAGCTATTTTTTCCGCAGGCCAACTATATGAGACAAAGAAGCTGAGGAGAATGCCGACAATATCAGAAAAGGCGTCCGCCGCTTTTCCGTTTATTGTATACGATTCCTCATCGTAGTAATAAGGGTCGCAATAAACCCTGAGCCGTTCGCTTGTTGTTTCACCGACGAGAGGATTGAAGGTAATATATCCGATTACATATTCAGCAGAACGAGCGCTGGTCATTGTAGCTGGAGTCGCTGATGGATGGAAATCGATTCTCTCGGTAAGATTAATACTGTATTGCCTTACAACGGTTCCATCGCTATATTCTGTTCCAAGTAAATACTTTCCATCGTCGGAGAGCATAACCTTTCTAACCAGTCGACCATTTTCGAACTGTGAGATTTCAAAAGATGTGGAAGGACTGTCCGGGTGATCTTGATCTGTGATCGATATGTTTAAGCTTACTTCGTCCGATAAATAAACAGTGGCTGTATCGGTACGGGGTTGGTCTGACATTGACGCCGCGGCGTGAGAGGGGACAATTAGTGAAAAAGATGTGGAAAAACACAGTATCAAGCTGAGAACCCTTTTCATAATGATTTTTTACTTTTTGTATAGAGTGGAATATATACCGAGAGGTGTCTGACCCATGGGACCCACCTTCTTTCTATACATTAGCATAGGAATATTTTACCACAAAATGAGACGGTGCGCAATACATAAATCGGTAATTTACATAAAGTTTTATAGCGGTCCAATCAGCCATTTTAACGGATAGAAATTTGACGGGCGCTGACCGGCACGAACGGTAGAAGCGGCCTCTACAGATAGAACCGCCAGGGGAACTCCACCGCCTCCTCCGCGTAGTCGATGCCGATGCGCTTCCCCGTCCTTATCTCCAGCGGTTTCAAATCGTCCTCCGGCGTGTCCAGCCCCAGCTCCTCCAGCCTTTCGCAGACAAACAGCTCCTCCGACCCGTGGGGCAGGCCGTTGAGGGACCGGCCGATGTTCATCCCGGCGCACAGCTTCCCCGGGCCGTTGAGGAAATTCTTTTTCTGGTACGCGGTCATGTCCGCCCACTTGCAATGGAAGCGGTTTTCTGCTATGATATCCTGGTTATGCCGGGGGGACAGCCCCCGGATGAGCACCGCCGCGGGCTCTCCCTCGGGCTCGGTGACGAAGTTGAGGCAGCAGTGCATCCCGTAGATCAGATACACGTAGGCGGTCCCCGGCGGGGCGAAAAGGGTTTTCGTCCGCTCCGTTTTCCGGTAGTTGTAGGCGTGGCAGGCCTTGTCCATCCGGCCCACATAGGCCTCGGTCTCGGTGATCCGGGCGGCCAGAAGGACGCCGCCGTATTGCCGCGCCAGGTATTTGCCCACCAGGGCCCGGGCGGCCTCCACCGTATCGCCTGCGAAAAAGCTTTGGGGCAGCATAGAATCCCTCCTGTTCTGTCCCTCTATCATACCGCGTTTTTCCCCATTTGAAAACCCGGAGCTGAACAAAATGAAGGAACAAACCCTGAAAAAAATGGCCAAGCCCATGATTTTGCTGGCCACCCTCATCTGGGGGTCCACTTTTTTCATTTTAAAGGACACCCTGGACAACGTGGACCTCCAGTTTCTGCTGGCCTTCCGCTTTACCGCGGCCTCCGCGGTGCTGGCCCTGGTGTTCTGGAGGCGCTGGCGGAATGCCAGCGCGGCCTACTGGTGGCGGGGCGCGGTGCTGGGCGTGCTGATGTATGCCGCCTACACGGTGCAGAACTACGGCCTGATGGACACCACGCCGGGAAAAAACGCCTTTTTCACCGCCGTCTACTGCGTCATCGTCCCGTTCCTGTACTGGATCATCGACCGGCGCAGGCCCAGCCGGTGGAACGTGCTGGCCGCTCTGCTGTGCGTGGCGGGCATCGGCCTGGTGTCCTGGGACGGCGGCTTCTCCCTGACCCGGGGCGATCTGCTCACCCTGCTGTGCGGGTTTCTCTACGCCTGCCACATCGCGGCGGTGCCCAAGTTCGCCCAGGGGCGGGACATTTTTCTGCTCACCGTGATCCAGTTCATGGTTTCCGCCCTGTGCTCCTGGGCAGGGGCCCTCTTCACCCGCGGTATCCCGGTGGACGGCCTACCCGCCCGGGCCTGGTGGGTGCTGCTCTACCTGGCCGTCGCCGCCACAGCCCTGGCCCTGCTGTTTCAAAACGTGGGGCAGAAGTATACGGACCCCTCCTCCGCCGCCCTGCTGCTCAGTCTGGAGGCCCCCTTCGGCGTGGCCTTCTCGGTGCTGTTCGGGGCGGAGCAGCCCGGCCCCCTGATGTACCTGGGGTTCTGCCTGATTTTTTTCGCCGTGGTGTGCTCGGAGACCCAGCTCAGGTTTCTGCGGCGGCCCGTAAAAACGTAAAACGCGGGGGCGCTTCGCCCCCGCGCGGTGTTCCGCCGCCGGGCGGATATCAAATGTGTTTTTCCAGCCAGGCCAGCACGTCGCCGTACACCTCGCCCCGGTTGATCTCGTTGAGCATCTCATGCCGCCCGCCGGGATAGAACTTCATGGTCAGGTCCGCCGTGCCGTGGTCCTTGAAAAAGCCGTATACCTTTTTCACGCCCGCTCCGTTGGAGCCCACCGGGTCCCGGTCGCCGGAGAACAGATACACCGGCGTGCCCGGGTCCATCTGGGACAGAGCCTTTTCGCTGGAGATGTATTGCAGGCCCCGCATCATGTCCCGGAACATTCCGGCGGTGGGCTTGAAGGTGCAGAAGGGGTCCTTCAGATAGGCGTCCACCACCGCCTCGTCCCGGCAGATCCAGTCCGCCGAGGTGCGGTTGGGGGCGAACTGCTTGTTATAGGCCCCCAGGGACAGCTTATCCACCAGCGGGCTCACCGTCTCCGGGCCCCGGACGGCGCAGATGGCGGAGGCCGCCGCCTCTCCCGCCGCCACCAGGGCGGGCTTCTCCTGCCCTGTGCCGGAGAGAATGCAACCGTCTACGGTGCCGGGATAGGCGCACAGGTAGGTCCGGGCCAGGAAGGAGCCCATGGAGTGGCCCAGCAGGAAGTAGGGCAGGCGGGGATACCGCTCCCCCATCAGCACCCGCAGGCGGCGCACGTCGGATGTGACCAGGGTCCAGCCGTCCTTTTTGCCGAAATAGCCGTATTTCCCGTCGTCCACCGTCCTGCCGTGGCCAAGGTGGTCCTCGCCGCACACCACAAAGCCGTGGTCCGTCAGATACCGGGCGAAGTGATCGTACCGCCCCGCGTACTCCGCCACCCCGTGGACAATCTGCACCACCGCCCGCGGCGTTCCCTCCGGGGTCCAGAGGCTCACATGGCACTTGTGGATGCCGTCTTTGGAGAGAAAGGTAAATTCTGAAAAATTCGTCATAATTTGTTCACCCCAGATCTGTGATATTATGGTATAATCACTTTACTATAGTTCCGCCCGGTTTGTCAATTTACAAATCACCCCGCGGGAACAAAAGGAGGCCCTCTATGAAAAAATATCTGTCCCGCTTCGCCGCCGCGGCGCTGGCGCTGGCCTTGCTTACGGTCCCGTCCTACGCCCTGACGGTGCCTCAGGCGCTGGAGCTGCTGGAGGAGAGCTACTATTACGGCGTGCCCGACGCCGCCTATGGCGCGGCCGGCCTGGACGAGCTGTTCGAGATGCTGGGCGACCGCTACACGGTGTACATGACCGCCGGGGAGTATCAGGCGTTTCTGGACGCGGTGGAGGACACCGTGGACCTGGTGGGCGTCGGCATCACCGTAAAGTACGCCGAGGGAGGGCTCCTGGTGGAGAGCCTGGTGCCCGGCGGACCCGCTCAAGAGGCGGGGCTGGAGCCCGGAGACCTGATTGTGGCGGTGGACGGCGTCTCCTGCGCCCCCGGCGGCGCCGAGGCCCGGGACAGGCTCTTGGGCGATGAGGGCACCAGTGTGGCACTCACCGTCCTCCGGGAGGGCAGCACCCAGACCTTCACCATGACCCGCCGGGCCATTCATGTGGACAACACCACAGCGGAGCTGCTGGAGGGCGGCGTGGGCTATGTGGACTGCAACAGCTTCGGGGCCGGTACCGACGAGCTGCTGGTCCAGGCGCTGGAGCAGTACGACAGCCAGGTGGACTGCTGGCTGATGGACCTGCGGGGCAACGGGGGCGGCTATGTGGACTCCGCCCTGGAGATGCTGGCGGCGGTGGAGGGCCCGGGCATTTACGTCTACTACGAGGACCACGCCGGCGATGTGGTGTGGTACGGCTGCACGTCTCCCAGCGCCACGGAAAAGCCCCTGATTCTGCTGGTGGACGGAGACAGCGCCAGCGCCTCCGAGCTGTTTGCCGCCAACGTGCGGGATACCGGCCGGGGCGCGGTGGTGGGCAGCCGCACCTTCGGCAAGGGGGTGGTTCAGCAGACCATGAACGAGAACAGCCACCCGGAGTATTTTGACGGGGACGCCCTGAAAGTCACCTCCTATCGCTATTACTCCGCCGCCGGCAACACCCCGGACAAAATGGGCGTCATCCCCACCCTGCTGGTGGATGACGAGTACGCCTACGCGGTGGCCCGGGCGCTGGCGGGCGGCAGCGAGGAGACCTCCCGCCTGTGCGTCATGCTGGGGACCGGCCTGTTTTACGTGGACCCGGAGGCGGAGGAGGGAACGGTGGCCGCGCTGCTGGCCGCCCTGCCGCCTCAGGTGCTGGTGTTCTATAACGGCGGCGAATTCAACCAGTGCACCCCCGCCGAGGCGGCCCGGGAGATGGGCCTGGACTATGAGGACCGCTGGTTCTCAGACGTGGCGGACAGCCCCTACAAAAACGCCGTCAACGCCATGGGCGCCTACCGCCTGCTCAACGGTACCGCCCCCGGCCGGTTCAGCCCAGAGGAGCGGTTCAGCCGCGCCCAGCTGTGCGTCATGCTGGCCAGGGCCCTCAACGTCACCGCCTCCGGCTCCGGGTATTTCACCGACGTGCCCGAGGGCAGATGGTACACCGACGGGGTGAACGCCATCGCCGAGCTGGGGCTGGTCAACGGCGTGGGGGGCGGAAGGTTTGACCCCGACCGCCTGGTCACCCAGGAGGAGTTTTTCACCATCATGGGCCGCGCCGCCCGATATATCAACGTGGCCCTGGACACCTACGGCTGGGAGCTGGATCTTGGGGAAACCCCCCGGGCGCAGATGGTCAGGGCGGCTTTGTCCAGCTATTCCCCCTGGGCCCGGACCAGCATGGCCGTGCTGACTTGGGGGCTGGAGGACGCGGTGGGGCCCCAGGGCGACCTGCTCTACGCCCCGCTGGAGGAGCTGGACCCCTCCGCCCTGGTGCTCCGGGAGGAGGCCGCCGCCGAGATGTACGCGCTGCTGGCCGGCCTGGAGATTCTGCCCTAAGAGCCTGTTTAACATCTCTCAAAACGCCATTTGCCGGGCCTTTTCCCGCCAGGCTTCGTTGTGATTTCTTGAAATAAACACAATTATTCCTGCGAAATTCCGCCTTGCTTAGCAGGAAAATCCCTCGTCAACTGACATTCTTCGAGATATTAAACAGGCTTTGACAACTCGCAGGCAGCCAAGACCGTCCGGTCTTGGCTGTCTGACGATCTGACAAAGGAGGAGCGCTCATGGACCTTCTGCTCCACATCTGCTGCGCCCCCTGCTCGGTTGCATGCATAAAGATGCTGCGCGGGGAGGGGGTGGAGCCCGCGGGCTTCTGGTACAACCCCAACATCCACCCCTATCTGGAGTATAAAGCCCGGCGGGATACCCTGCGGCAGTACGCTCAGGATATCGGCCTGGACCTGCGGGAGGAGGACTTTTACGGCCTGCGGCAGTTCACCGCCGCCGTGGCTCAGGACAGCGGCCATCGCTGCGGGTACTGCTACACCTGCCGGATGGAGGAGACGGCCCGGTATGCCGCCGGGCACGGCTTCGGCCGGTTTTCCACCACCTTGCTGGTGTCCCCCTACCAGAACCGGGAGCTGATCTGCGCGGTGGGGGAGAGCATGGGGAAAAAGTACGGCGTGGAGTTTGTGCCCTATGACTTCCGCCCCCGGTTCCGGGAGGGCCAGGAGGAGGCCCGGGCGCTGGGGCTGTACATGCAGAAGTACTGCGGCTGTGTGTACAGCGAGGAGGACCGCTTCTCCAACCGCCGGAAAAAGGAGCTCCACAAGCTGCACAAGGCGGCGGGGAGGGGGAACACGCCGTGTTGAAAGAGGGCGGAATATACCCCGCCGTCATCGAGGGCTACGCCAGCGGCGGCGAGGGGGTGGCCCGGATCGAGGGCGTGGCGGTGTTTGTCAAGGAGGCCCTTCGTGGGGAGCGGGCCGGCGTGCTCATTGAGCACACCGGCCACAGCGCCGCCTGGGGGCGGGTTGAGCGGCTGCTGGAGCCCTCTCCTGCCCGCGTTGAGCCGGACTGCCCCTATTATGGGGTGTGCGGCGGCTGCCAATTCCGGCACATGACCTATGAGGAGGAGCTGGAGGCCAAACGCCGCCGGGTGGAGGACGCTCTGCGCCGCATTGGCGGGGCAGAGCTCCCTGTTTCTGTGATCCATGGCGCGAAAAATACCCTGCGTTATCGAAATAAGGTGCAGTTCCCCGTGTCGGAGAGGGCCATCGGATATTACCGGGGGCGGACCCATCAGGTGGTGGACGTGGCCGACTGCCTGCTCCAGCCGGAGCTTGTCAGCGTCTGCCGGGCCGCCGTGAAGGGCTGGATGGAGCGGTTTCACATCCCCGCCTATGACGAGCGGGCGGGCCGGGGGCTGGTCCGGCACCTGTTTGTGCGGACCAATCCCGCGGGCGAGGCACTGTGCTGTCTGGTGGTCAACGGGAGAAAGCTCCCCCATGAGGGAGAGCTGACGGAGACGCTGCGGCGGGCCGCGCCGTCTTTGGCGGGGGTGGCGCTGTCGGTGAACACCAAAAGGACCAACGTGATTCTGGGCGATGCGTACCGCACCCTCTGGGGCCGGGACTGGCTGGAGGAGGAGCTGTGCGGCCACACCTTCCGGCTGTCGGTGCCCTCCTTTTTTCAGGTGAACCGGGAACAGACGGAAGTACTCTACCGCCGGGCGCTGGACTTTGCCGCCCTCTCCGGGAGGGAGACGGTGGTGGAGCTGTACTGCGGCATCGGGACCATCAGCCTGACTCTGGCGGAACAGGCGAAGCGGGTGATCGGGGTGGAGGTGGTGCCCCAGGCGGTGGAGGACGCCAGGGAGAACGCCCGCCGGAACGGGCTGGAGGCCAAAACCCGCTTTGAGTGCGGCGACGCCGGCTATTTGGCCGCTCAGTTGGAGCGGGAGGGAGTCCGGCCGGAGGTGGTTGTGGTGGACCCGCCCCGGAAGGGCCTGGCGGCGGAGGTGGTGGACGCCATCGCCCGCATGGCGCCGGACCGGGTGGTGTACGTCTCCTGCGATCCGGCCACCCTGGCCCGGGACGTGGGGCGGTTTGTCCCGCTGGGTTATGTCCCCGTGGAGGCCGAGGCTGTGGACCTCTTTCCGCGGACGGCGCATATAGAGACCTGCGTAAAGCTGCTGCGGGACGGCCTCAAGCGCTGAGCGCGCGACATTTTCCTATCAAAACGCCTCTGCCCTGTGGGCAGAGGCGCTTTTTGACCTTTCGGACGGTTAGTGGTGGCCGTGGCTGAAGATGAGCAGCACCCCCAGGGCAAACCCCACCACCGTGGCCAGAATGGCCCACCGGGATTTCCACAGGAGGGCGGCCTCGGGCAGGAGCTCGAAGAACACCACGTACAGCATGGCGCCCCCCGCCAGGGCCAGGGCGGCGGCCAAGGCGGCGGGGGCCTGGTTGCCCACCAAGTACCCGGCCAGGGCCCCCAGCACGGTGGGCAGGCCGCTGAGGGCGGCTACGGCGATGGCGGAGGCGGTTCTGGAGCCGTCGTGGAGCAGGGGGATGGCGATGCTCATCCCCTCGGGGAGATTGTGCAGGCCGATGGTCACTGCCGCCAGCACGCTGGCCAGGCAGATGCCCTGGACCGCCACCGTGGCCCCCACCGCCATGCCCACCGGCACGTTGTGCAGCGCCACCGCCGCCGCCAGCACGATGCCCGCCGTGTGCAGGTCGTGGTGGCCGCAGGCGCAGTGGTGGGGATTGGACTTGTCCTCGTGGTGGGCGCTCTTGTCAATCCAGCAGTTGAGCAGGTAGGTGACTACAAAGCCGGCCACCAGCACCAGCGGGGTCAGGGGCAGCCAGGGGGAGGCCTCTACGGCCTCGGGCACCATGTCCAGGGCCACGATGGCCAGCATGAGCCCGGCGGTGAAGCTGAGCAGCAGGCTGGTCCCCTGGGGGGACTCCCGCTTGAGGAGGGCGGCCAGAAGGCCGCCCAGGGCCAGCCCGCCGACGCCGGTGGCGGCGGTCAGAAGAATGACAAACAGAATGGGATTCATGTGTAAGCGCTCCTATGTGAATTCTGCCGGACGGACCGCGAGGTCCGCCCGGCGAACCCTATCTTAGCACGGGAGCGGTGGAAAGGCAAGCAAAATTATCCTTTCCGGAACAATTCCCGCAGGCCGATGAGAATCAGGAAGCCGCCGAAGCAGCGGCGCAGCAGCTCCACGTCAAGCGCCGTAGCCGCCCAGGCGGCGAGGGCGGAGAAGATCAGCCCGGCGGAGATGGCGGGGAGAAGGGCCTTTTTCTCCACGCAGCCGTTTTTGAAGTGGGCGGGGAGGGCGGCGGCGGCCATGGGCAGGAAATAGAGCAGATTGATCCCCTGGGCCAGGGCCTGGGGAACCCCGGCGAAGCTGGTCATGTAGATGAGCAGCAGGGAGCCGCCTCCCACCCCGAAGCCGGACAGCACTCCGGCGGCCGCCCCGGCCAGGGCGGCGATAAGCCAGTCCGTCATAGAAGCGCCCTCACCCCGCCGTAGAGGATGAGCAGGGCGAAGCCCCGGCGCAGCCACACCATGGACACCTTTTGAAACACCTTTCCCCCCACAAAGCCGCCAATCAGCCCCCCGGCCAGGTAGGGCAGGGCCAGTGCCAGGTCCAGCTGTCCCCGGAACCAGTAGATCCCGGCGGACAGTGCGCACAGCGGCGCGATTACCGCCACCGAGGTGGCGAAGGCGCGGCGCTGGTCCAGGCCGCACCTGCCGGCCAGCATGGGCACCAGCACCTGCCCGCCGCCTCCGCCGAAAAAGCCGTTGACCACCCCCGCCGCCGCCCCGGCCAGGGCGTACCACAGGGGTTTTCCCTTGTCCTTTTTCACCGTATATCACCCGTATCAGTATGCCGCGGGGGACGCGGGCTATTCAAAATTTTTCCCGCCGTTCCCTTGACAGCTGTTACGGTTAGTGGTATATTTATTACAGTAACCGTAAGAAAGGGGGAGGCGCGATGCGGGATAATGCCAGGGGCGGAGCCCTGACCGAGGTGACGTTTTACATTTTGCTGGCCCTGTACCGGCCCCGCCACGGCTACGCCATCATGCAGTTCATTGAGGAGCGGACGGGCGGGCGGCTGAGGCTGGGGGCCGGGACGCTGTACGGCGCGCTGAATACCCTTCAGGAAAAGGGGTGGATCGTCCCCTGGGGGGCGGACGCGGGCCGGAAAAAGGAGTTTGTCATCACCCCGCTGGGCCGGGAGACCGCGGCCCGGGAGCTGGCGCGGCTCAAGGAGCTGGCGGGCGCGGCGGAGGAAATTATGGGAGGCGAACGTGATGGAAAAGCGATACCGCTACTTTTGGACCCTGCTGGGGACCCAGGCCAACTGGCTGAACAAAATGGCGGACCGGGGCCTGCGGCTGACGGCGA
>ERZ777011.2904-NODE-2904-length-12262-cov-4.156959_pt1 | contig 12262 bp, 13 predicted proteins | sample MGYA00374964_ERZ777011 | MGnify/ENA primary metagenome ERZ777011 (study PRJEB29310, sample SAMD00008975) | mouse gut metagenome | study: EMG produced TPA metagenomics assembly of the Metagenome analysis of fecal microbiota from mouse which was promoted...
CTTGTTGGAGTTAATGTCGATCAGGATGCCGTGTTCATAGTACCAGCTCATGGCTTGGCCTACCATGAACCAGATGGCTGACCAATAGCTGTTCCAGTGCTCCAGGCCAATGGCACTGCCGGCGTCAGTGAAATCGCCGTAGGTATGGGAATAGATGTAGGTAAGCAGCACATTCAGCGAGGCGCTACTCACTTCTTCCTTGAAGTTCCACCTCTGCCCATTGGCGGCAGGACCCAGAGTACCCTTCTGATAGGCGCACAGGGCGCGGGTGGAGCCGTAGCCCGGCACGTCCACCTGCTCGTCAAAGACATAGGGCAGGCCCACGTTGTTGATGGTGCTGCTGGCGGCCTTGTAGCGGACAGACTTGCCGCCGATCTTCATGTAGTCCGAGGACTTCTGCGTGATGGAGCCGGGGGCCGTGGACAGCCCGGCGGCGAAGGCGGACAGGGGCAGGACGCCCATGACGCACACCAACGCCAGCAGCAGGGACATAACGCGGTTGATCATTTTATGCTTCAAACTTTTACCTCCTTCAAAGTGGGGCGGGCCAAACCGCTTTCACGGTCTGGCCCCGCCAGTGATGGAAAGAAGGGAAATAAATCTCATGGTGAGATTTATTTCCCTTCTATGGGACAAATCAAATTTTACTGCGGATAGCGGGTCCTGATAGAATAGCCCGGCTGTCCTTCCAGCCACCAGCGGGGATATTGGGCGCTCCATAGCGCCTTGTTGTGCATGCCGCTCTCCGTCACGGTCACAGCTTCCGCTGCTTTTTCCAATACCACGACAGCATGGCCGGAATAGGAGTTTTTATAGACGATCACATCCCCCGTCCGTATGTCCTCCCATCGTGGGCTGTCCACCCGCCGCCAGGGGAGATCACCGAAAGCGGCGTCGGAACACAGCATGGCCCAGCCCGCGCAATGGTCGCAGTTGTCAAAGGGCCTGTCCAGGGAATTGTTGGGGCGGTAGGGAGTTTCATAGACCGTGCCATGGGGATAGCGTTCCCGCAGGCTTACGATAGCGGCCCGGACGTTTTCTTCCGTCAGGCCGGAGGGGGTGGGCGTGGTCTGTGCAGGTATGGTCGCCTCCTGTTCGTAGTGGGCATTGGGATCGATGTGGACGCTGTTGGTGGAGCCGTCATAGGTCACGCCGAAGTCAACGGCCTGCCCAATGTCCCGTAGCTTTACAAAATTATTGCCATGGATCGCATATGCCTCAAACTGGACGGGCTGGCCGCTGAGATAGAAGGTCTGCGTGCTGGGGCTGGCGGTGAGATAGTCCGCCGCCGCTGCCGTGGTGCCGCACAGCAGGCCGCCCACGATCATGCCCAGGCCGAATTGCAGGTATTTGTTCCTCATTTTTGATACCCCCTATTTGCGATTTGTGGGATGTATTTCCCACTATTATTGTATCAAAAGTGAGGAATAGCGTCAAATTTCCGTCCTATCCGGCCACGGCCCGGACACACCAGCGGTAGGCGGGCTGATCCTCCACGCAGGTGAAAAGCGTGATGCAGTTGTCGGAGGTGGCCTCCAGCATGGAGGTGTCCGTGTAGCTGATCTTGGACACACTGGTAACGGAATAGGAGCGGGAACCCAGGGACGTTGTCAAACTGATGGTATCGCCGGTGCGCAGGGTGTGTATCTTCCCGAAGTCGTTGCGAACCCCCCGGTTGTGCCCGGCCACGCAGTAGTTCCCATCCCAGGCGGTGGTGCCGGTGAAGTGGCCCGCCCCTTTCAGCAGGGGGGCGCTGCCGGTGCCCTCATACACTTTCACGGTCAGGCCGATGGACGGAATTTTGAGGGTGCCCAGGCTGCCGTCGCTGTTATAGAGGTCGGGGGTCAGCTCGGTGAACCCGGTAACGGGGCCGCTGGCGGTGGGATAGTTCACCGTGGGATAGCCGGTGCCGGTGGAGCCGCCGTCTGTGCCGGGTGCGCCGGGGAGGGTGGCCGCCCCCACGGTGCCGGGGATCAGGTTGCCGCCGTTCAGCGGCCCGCCCGCCGCGAGGTTGGGCGTCAGGAACTCGCCGGAGCCCGGCAGATAGCTGGTGGGGGTGCCGAAGCCGGGCGGGATGAGGGCGCTGTTCTTGCTCCTGTCCACGTTGGGGTCGATCCACTCATAAACGGTATCGTCGCTGGTGGGTGTGCCGAAGTCCCCGGCGGCGGGGGCCTTAAAATCGTAGTCCTGGGCGTGGGCGGGCAGGGCCAGGGCGGACAGCAGGCAGAAAGCCGCCGTGAGGCCCATCAAACGCTTTTTCATTACACATAACCTCTTTTCTTATTTTTCATGTACTTCACCAGCTTCCAGCCGCCGAACCCGGCCAGCCCCATCAGCAGCGCGGCGGGGATCACTAGGACAGCCCAGTTCATACCCGCGCTGTCCGTGCCCACCGGGGCGTCCGTCTCGGCGGGAGCCTGGGTGGGCTGGGGGCTGTTCTTGATTTGCGTCTCACCATGAGACGCGAAAGTGGCGGTGTAGAGCACGGTGTCACAGCTCGTCCGGGTCACTTCCCCCTTGTACTCCACCGTGGCGATGTAGCCGGTAGCGTACTTGCTGCTGGCGGTGCCGGAGTAGGTGGCGCTGGCGTTGTAGAAGCCCCCGGCCTCCTGCCATTGCACGTCGGCCAGGGTCAGGGTGCGCCCGCCGTCCTGGATGGTGCGGGGGATCAGGGACGTGTCGGCATCGGACAGGTTGGGGTAGGAGCGGGTGGCGGTGACGGTGCGGGAGCTGGTCTTGTAGCCCTTGGCCTCCACGGTGATGCCGGGGTAGTCGGGCATGAGGGTGCCGCTGTAGCCGTCCTCGGTGGTGACTTCCATAGACAGCTCCAACTGCTGGATGATGAGGGCCATGTCCTTGGTGTCCGTCTCCAGGGTGACGACCTCGGAATAGTCCTTGGTGTCGGTGTCGCTCTGATCCGTTTTCACCACGTCCAGCAGGACATAGTGCAGGCCGCCCCGGTCAAATTCCTCGGTGGGGATGTCCTTGGGGTCGTCGCTCCTGGAGAGCTGGTACACCTTGTCGATGCGCAGCTCGTCAAAGGGGCCGTAGGTGTATTCCTCCACGGAGATGGGGTAGAAGGTGGCGGCGTGGGCGGGCAGGGCCAGCAGGCCCGCCAGGAGCGCCGCCATGAGAAGGGTGCGTACTCGTTTCATCACGTAGTCCTCCATATCATATAAGGTAGCCGCTGGGGGCAAGGGAAACGTACCGTTTCCCAAGATGGCAAATGCCGCCCAACGGGCGGCATTTGGGGTGTGTTCCCCTTAACGCCGTGACACGCCGCCGGACGCCGTCTGTCAAGGCCCGGCCAGTCTGAGGACTGGCCGGCTCGCGGGCGGTCGTGAAACGACCGCCCGGCCTTGACTGGCGGGGGCCGGTGGCGTACCCTCCGCGGGGGGAACACACCGCTGAATGGCGCCGCCTGACAGCGCCGCTTTACCGGCTGCGGCGGCGGTTCTGACTGCCCCGTTCCTGCTGGCGGGGGCTGATGGCCTGCTCGATGCCGTTGCCCATGTTGCGGGCGGCGTCACGGACCTTTTCCAGCATTTCACCGCAGACGGAGGGGGGCAGGCCGTTGTAGGTGCCGTTCACGTGCTCCGTCATTTCCGGCATGGGGCACTCCACCCCGAAGCGGCGGCACACCATGTAGCCCGCGCTCTGGGCGTCCAGGGCGTAGAACTCCCGCTTGAAATTGCCGTTATAGCCCCGGTCATGGGCGCGGGCCAGGGGGATTTCAGCGGCAAGGGCGGCGAACACCGCCGCGTGGCTGTGGTCCGGGTTGATGAAGATGGTGAGCCGCTCCGGGTCGTAGAAGGCCGGGGCCTCGATCTCTTTGCTCTCGGCCACCGTCACCGGGGACTGGTCCATCAGCGCGGCCAGCGCCGCCTCCATCCGGGGCCCCTTCCCCTCCAGGGGGGCGGGCTCGGGCAGGGGCTTGCCCGTGGTCTGGCTCACATCGTAGTAGCTGCCCATGAAGTAGCCCCGGTATTGCTTGTTCCGGGGCGGCACGAACACCGTGGCCCCGGCGCTGATGGCGTCGTCCCGGACATAGCGGCCCAGGCCATGCCAATAGGTAGTGGTGCCGATCCTGGTGGCGCCCTGGAGCTGGGCCATGGTGAGGGCCACGTTGCCCACGCTGCAATGGATGTTGTCGGCCTGCAAGTCCAGGTACTGCCGGTAGTGCTCCGGGCTGCTGGTGATCAGGCTGAGGGAGCCGTCCCGCATGGCGGACAGGTTCTCCCGCTCCATCTGGCGCTGCTCGGTGCGCGCCTGATCGCGGGTGGTCTTGTTCTTGATGATATCGCTGATGCTGGGCATGATGATTCCTCCTTTTTAAGTTATCGGGTGTCTTTGCCCCGCCTGTGGGCCTTTTCCTGGGCGCGGCCTTTGGAGCGGCCCTGCCCCGACATGGCCTTCAAACCCTCCAGCCGGGCCCGGACGGATTCCCGCAGTTCGGCGGGGATGTCCGGTTCAGCAGCCCCCTCTTGTGTCGGGGAGGGAGTCGAGCCACTCCCGCGCTCGGGCGAGGACCTCTCTTGTGGAGCACGGGGGCTCACTTTTTTTGGCGTCTCGTCCTCCTGGCCCCGCTGGGGGATGGGATAGGCCATGGCCTCCATCACGGCGTTGAGCTGGGCGGCGTAGTTCTGATTGGACACCACGTTCACATAGCCCGCCGTACTGCCCCGCTTCTGTGCAATGAAGTACAAAATGCCGTACTCCTTCGCCAGCTTCTTGAACCGCCCCATGTCCTCCCGCTTCAGCGGGATCACCACGGCGGGGGCGGGGTCGCGGGCCAGCCGCTTGGCGCTGGTCTTGCCCACCACCTTGTTGTCCTGGCGCTTCAAGGCCAGCAGCAGCGCCGCCACATTTTTCAGCGCGGAGCCTGCCAGCTTCACCGCGCTCTCGGTGGCCTGGATGCCCTCCTTCACCACCAGATCGGCGGCCTCGGCGCTCACGTCCATTGGATTCACCTTCCTTTCGATGTTGGATTTTACCGGGCGGGGCCATGGGAACGGTCCCGTTCCGGGTAGGTCTGACGCTGTTTCTCCTGTCCCCGGTCTGCCTGGAGCTGGCCCCGGATACGCGGGATGTCCGCCGCCACCCGCCCGCAGGTTTTCAGATCACGGCGGAGCGGGCGCAGGCGGGTGTTGATAGCGACTATTGCCGCCTCTACGTCCTCACCCTCCCGCTTTCTGCCGTATAGGTCGCGGCGCTGGTCCACCAGGGCGTCGATCTGGGCTTGCAGGGCCTCCCCCAATGTGGTAAGCTGGCAGTCGGTATTGATACGGTATCTCCGCAAAAGCTGGTACTGCCGCTGATACTGGCGCAGCTTCTTCACGTCCTCCCGGACGGAGAAGGGGACGGGGCGGCGCTTCTTAGGCCGGGGCCCGCCCAGCAGGTACAGATAGTACACATAGAGAGCCCGGAACCCGCGGAGCTTTTTCCGGGGCGTCTGCGGGACATTGCCCCGCCGTACCCGGTAGCGCCGGGGGACTATGGGCGGCGGCGGGGGCAGGGGCGGGGGCGTACCCTTCCGGGCGGCGGCCAGCCGCGCCCGGATGTCGGCCTCGGTGTAGCCGTCCCCCAGGCTGTCCAGCCGGAAATTCCGGCCAGCGCCGGGCGGGGCGACGGCGGTATGCTTGATATTGGGGCCGTGCTTTACTGTGTAGCCCTGCCGCCGCAGGACGGCCAAAAAGCCCTCGAAGGTGAAGCTCTCCCGGAGGGCGGCGTCGATGTCCTGGCGGATGAACCGGGATATATCGCCCCGGCCCGTCCGCTCCGCGTCCCATTGGGCGTAGTGCTTCCCGTGGCCGTCCGGCTCGATGACGGACAGGCCAAATTCCCGGCTGACCTCGTTTGAGGTATTCCGCAATGTGTCAAAGTAGCTTGCAAAATCGCTTCGATATTTTCTGCCGTCCAGGAAAGACACTGAATTGAACACGATGTGACAGTGCAGGTGTTCGCGGTCTGTATGAGTGCATACCACGGCTTCATACCGTTCCCCCAGCAGGCGGCGGGCGAACTCCACCCCGGCGGCGTGGGCCTGTTCCGGGGTGGCCTCGCCGGGAGCGTAGGAGTGGATGATGTGGTAGCCTAATATGCCGCCCCTCTTGTCCCAGCGGCGTTTGGTGGCCTGCATATCCCGGTAGGCACAGTCCGAGCCGCAGTTGATCCCCGTGACGAGTCGGGCCTTGGCCGGGTATGCCCCGTAGTCCAGGGCATGGCCCAGGCCGGTCTTTTCCTCGTTCAGCGCGTAGTCCACGCAATGATCCAGCCGGTGGCGGATGGGGATGATCTTGTCATAGGCCATTACAGCGTCTCCTTCACCAGCCGCCACGCCTCGTACACCAGGGCGGCGGCCCGCCGTATGTCGGCCTCGGACGCGCTTTTTTGGAGGTTGGCCCAATGCGCGATCTGGTTGGCGTTGTTGCCCAGGGCGGACAGCTCCCGGAGCAGGGCGGCGTAGGTGTCGGGCGGGCGGGGGCGGAGCTGGACGCCCAAAACAAGATTGCGGATGAAGGGGTCCATCCCCATGCCCGCGATGCTGGCCTGACGCCTCAAGTGCCGGTATTCCTGTTCGTTCATCCAGACGCTTACATGGCGGTTTCGTTTTCGCATGGCACCATCCTTTCACAGATTTGTGTCTCACCATGAGATTTATTTTTAGGGGCAGCGGCGGCGCTTCAACGCGCCGGGTTTCGTGTCTCACCATGAGACACATTTAATGTGCCGCCTGTTATTTTTTCGTGTCTCATGGTGAGACACATTCGGGGCGGGGGTATTAGGGGGGCCTCCCCCCTAACAAGGGTCGTCTGTGCTACCAGACGACATACTTGCTGGGACAGCGCCGCAAGCGGCGCTGTCGGCACCGTGGTATGATACTCTTGACTTTTAGGGCAGCAGACGTATACTATAATTAATCGTTTGTACAAATATGTTACATGGGGGATACACATATGGAGTCGAAAGACTGGATAGAATTAATCATTCCTATCGTATCGAATGGAATCCTCGTTTATTTGCTTCAAAGCTATTTCAATAGACGATTAGAAAAGAAACAAGGTAAAGCAACACAAATAACTGCTATTGTACAGGAGTATCAAAAGTATGCTGAGTCAATAAGCAGGTTAATGCAAAATTTTGCATATTCACTGGAGGAAGCGGAACAAAATACAATTCTTACTGAAATATTCGCTATCGCAACTAAAGAATTGTTTCCTTACTTTGATAGGCATTCTGCCATATTAAATGATTTTAAGGAAATAAATAGCGCTACGCTTGAGTGTGCCAATAAATTGCGTGATGCTTTAACTACTCAGAATCGTCAATTAGCTGTGAAGCATCTAAATGAATTTAATGGGTATATGCAAAAAATAAGTAACGAGTGTGATCAGTACATCCTCCATAATTGTTAGTCTGCTTTCCCATACCGCTCCGCTCTGGCCCCGCCGCCGTAGTCCGGGGACAGATATTTTTCCTCAAACTCGGCGGGGGTGTAGTACCCGGCCCCGGTGTCCATCACCAGTTCCCCCGGCTTCAAGTCGCGGGGGCCGTCCGCCAGGACGGGGATGGGCACGGGGGTGAGCACCGAGGCCAGAAACCTGCCGTCCTGCCCCTGGAGTTCATAGAGGGACATTCCCGGATAAAGGTCCTCCGGGTCGATGGGGGTGCTGCTGTAAAGCGCGGGGACGCCGAAAATCTCGATCTCCCGCATACGCTCCGGGTTAGTGTTGGGCTGCTCCATGGTATCGTCCTCCTTAGTGTTTCGGCCCCGGCTTGCGCTTGGGCTGGATTTTGATGGGGTCTGAACCGTCCGCGGGCCGGATGGCCTCGATCCGTCTGGCGGCGTAGATGGCGTTGTCGGTAAGCTGGCGCTGCCATGCCCCCTCGCTCCTGGCCCAGCGGAAACCCTGGCCCTTCAATTCCTGGCGCACTTCCGGGCTGGGTATCTCGTCAAAAAAGATTTGCAGGCGGTTGTTTTCCTCATTGGGGACCACCCGGCCACCGTCAAACTCCCATCCCTGGTAGCCCAGCTCCTTGGCCTCGGTGAGCTTCTGGATGCGGCCTTTCAGCCGCCGTATCTCCGCGCTGTTGTTGGACAGCGCAAAGGCGGGATAGGGCGATCTGTCCCAGGGATGGTACTGAACGTCGCTGATCAGCTTGTCCGCTTCCTCGTCAGTCAGGCCGTGAAAACCCCGGCAGGTGCTGTTCTTGCGGTAGTAGGCGTTGATCTGCTTCATCCGGGTCTGCATGATCTGGAGGTTCTCCAGCTTTTCCGTCAGTTTTGTGATGGCCTCGGGGTCGTCTGAGGAAATGGCGGTATTGTTTTCCGCCGCCGCCGCTTTGCGTTCGTAGTATTCTGCCTTGTCCATGGCGGCCATAGATTTGTCCATCTTCTGGGCCGCACGTTCCCGATAGCGGCGATCCCGCGCCCCCATGATCGGCTGCCCCATGGGAATAACCGAGATCATGTCATGGGACTGTTGGTATAGTTCGGTGCTCTGGGCGCGGGCCCGTTCTGCCCGCTCCCGGTAGCGGTCTATCCGGGCCTGCTTTTTGTCCTCATAATCACTCAATTTCTCACTTCCTTGTTGAATTATTTGTTTTTGTAGTGTAAGCTCAAGATAAAGGGGTGATATTATGAATAATCAAATGGATAGTCAAGTCAAAGCAGCACGTATTCAGGCACATGCTGTTATCATTGCGGCCGTAATTTCCGGTATCCTAAACATTTTAAGTTTTAACTATATTGGAACACTTTCGGAAAACGCTGATACGCTAAATGCTAAGAACACCGAATTATCGAAGCAGCTTATTGAGTTGCAGTCCCAGTTAGCAAACAGCCAAAATACATATTCTGACTTGCAAAAGCAATATAGCGATCTTGAGGGACAAAACATCCAGTTAAGTCAGGCATACGCTGAATTAGAATTCAAATATCAAAAACTTTTAAGCGACACAGGCCAATCAGATACTCCCGCGAAACCAGTTGGGGGAATAACAAAAAGCTGTTGGCTCGATCAAATGGATGTTTTTTTCTTTGAGGGTAAACATATAAGTGGTTCTACCTCTGATGGGTGGTGTCGAAACTGGGATTCAACTCTGCAAAAAGACTCTTTAGGGGCTGAACATAATCACGGTATTTGTGTTCGGGGGTATCGCGAAGATATAAGCATCATCGATTATATTCCAGATGATACATATACAGGGCTTAAAGGCGCATTTACTTTAGAATATGAATCCAAAAATGTTCAAATAGAAAGTTATGCCAAGTTTTACAGCATAAATAGCGAGCAAGAGAAGACTTTGCTCTATGCTATTGAACAACCTCTATCTGGTGGGATTCCCCCAATTCCTTTTGATTTTCCAGTCAATGGAGCAGATCACCTGCGCATTGAAATATCAAGTGGTACAGGCAATTCAGGTGAGTTTATACTTGCATTAGTAGATGCCTGTTTCTATAAATAATTTCTCTAATATTTGTAGCACAGCTTACCGCCCCGGCGTCTTGGGCGGGCGCTTGGGCTGCTTGGGCGGTGTGGCGGGCCGGGGGTCCACCTTCAGCGTGATGGGGGTATTGCCTTTGGCGGCGATCAGGATTTCCGCTTGGTGGAACTCCTTCTTGAAACGCTCCATCTGCTCTGGAGAGAGGGAACAGAAGTCCTCCTCACCCAGCCCGCAGACAAAGAACGTGCCGAAAACACCGCCGTAACCGTTCCCCACGCTGCGGTTGAACTCCATGCCCAGATGGATGCCCTCATCGTTGCAGACAAGGGCCACCTGTTCCTCATAGGGATAGATGGCGGTGATCCGGCCGCCCACGGTGGCCTGCATTTCTTCTAACCCGTTGATCTCCTTCTCATAAGGGGCCATACCGGACTCGACGATCAAAACGTTCAAATGTTCAAGCTCCTTTCCTTTGAAAAATAGGCGCAAAAAAAGCGCCCTCATGGGCGCTTCCGCTTGGGGCTGTCCCGGCTCCTGTTGGAACGGGGCACGGTGATCTTCTGCTGGATGGGGTATTGGAACACATGGTACTGCTCCGGGACGTGCTGGCCATCGTAGACCTTCTGGAACGGGTCGGGCCCGGCCAGCATATAGCCCCGTGACGTAAAGGTGCCGCCCTCGTTGATGGCGGTGGCCTCGCCGTAGGCTTCAAAGTCAAAATAATCCCGTGCCTGTTCCGGCAGCTCCATAGCTGCGAGTTCATCCACCAGCCAGAGGCCGTATTCCTCCGCGTTCTGGACGGGATAGAGCTCATAGCGGTCCAGGTTATAGGTCAGGTTGATCAACTGCTCCGCGCTGCCAGCATACTCCCCGTGTTCTACGGCGGCAATGAATTTCTCCATGTCCTCCGGGTCAAGGCCCTCCAAACGGCTGGCAAGGTAGTTCAGCTCGTCAATGTGGGTGTACTCGCCCAGGGCCCGCGCCACGCCTTTGACGCCGATGGAATACTCCAAAATGATAATCTCCTCATAGCGCAGGCCGTCCACCCCGATGTTCCGCAGGGCCTCCTGGACCCGCCCCGTGGTGGTAGGGAAGGACAGCGCGGTATCGGCCAGCACCCCGGCGTTGTACTTGCCCAGGTTGGCGATATGGGCGGTGAACTCGGCCATTTAGTGCTTAGGCCCCCGTTTGGGGAAAATCGTCATTTTTTCCGTCTGTTTCTGCTGGCGCTGGCGGCGCTCCTCCAGGGCCTCATAGATGCTCTCCTCGATCTCGCGGGGCGTCATCATCACGTCCGGGAAATACTTCCGCAGACGGTCCCCGGCCAGGACCACTTTTGTGTATTCGGGCCGCTCCTGTTTGCCGTCAACGGGCTCCTGGCCCTCCTGGGACTGGCCCTGGGCGGAAGCGGCGGGTGCGGGCCCCTCCGGGGTCTGCCCAGGCTGTGCGGCAGCGGGGGCGTCCGGCGCCGGGGCGGGCTGGGCCACGTCCGGGGACGGGGGGATGTCGGACGCGGCGGGGGCGCTGGGCTGGGGCTGGGCCGTCTCCTGCTTGGGCGGGTCCAGCACATTTTTACCGTCCAGAATGTCCCGGATGGTTTTCTCGTTCAGTTTGCCTTTCTTTTCTGTCTTTTTCATATACTCCACCCGTTCCACGGGCACTTTTGCGCCCAGGTCGATTTGATGAAGTACCTCGTCCTGGTTCTCCGGCTTCAAAAAAGAAATGGCGTGAGCCAGGGACAGGTTGAGGGAATTGTCGTCCACCCGGTCACACAAATCTTTGGTGGCCTCGGACATCCGGATCAGGCGGTTGAGCTTGCTGACGGGCATACCCATTTCCTGGGCCAGCTTTACGTCGCTGTCCAGTTCCTCCGCTTTGAACGTGCCCTTCTTGCGGCGGCCCGATTTCTGCTTCATGCCCTCCATCTTCATCCGCAGGGACCGGGCAAGGTCATAGGTGGAGATTTTGGGCCGGTGGAGGTTGCCGTCCGCCACCAGGATTTTGGCGTCGGCGTCGGAGATTTTCTGGATGATGGCGGGGACGGGATAGTTGAGCTCGGTGGCGATCATGTGGCGGCGCTGGCCGGAGATGATCTCCAGGGTGCCCTTGTCCCCAATACGGGCCAGCACCGGGTCTTTTACGCCGTTGAGCTCAATGGACTTTTTCAGTTCCAGGTAGTCCTCGCTTTTGGTGTCCACGGAAATGGTATTGTACTCCGATTTCACCAGATAGGCGGGGTGAAGCACCACAAAGATAGATTCGCCCTCGTTGGGAAGGGGAAAGTCCTTTTTTGCCGCCTCGTCCGGGGGCGAAAGCCGCTCCGGGAGCACCTGGGAGATAGCCGTACCAGTGGGGCCCTTGGCAGAGGGGCCGGTGACAGCGGGGGCCTGGGCGGGCTTGGGCTCCTGGGCGGGCTTGACCCCGTCCTTGGCCTTGTCAGCGGCGGCAGGGGCGGCGGTCTGCGCCGTGTCCTTCCCCTCGGCGGGCTTTTGCTGGCCCTGGTCGGCGGGCTTGGGCTCCTGGGCGGGTTTGGCCCCATCCTTGGCCTTGTCAGCGGGGGCGGCGGCCTGGGCCGTGTCCTTCCCCTGGTTGGGCTTCTGCTGGCCCTGGTCGGCGGGCTTGGGCTCCTGGGCGGGCTGGGCCCCGTCCTTGGCCTTGTCAGCGGCGGCGGGGGCGGCGGCCTGGGCCGTGTCCTTCCCCTCGGCGGGCTTCTGCTGGCCCTGGTCGGCGGGTTTGGTGTCCTGGGCAGGCTTGGCCCCGTCCTTGGCCTTGTCAGCGGCGGCAGGGGCGGCGGTCTGCGCCGTGTCCTTCCCCT
>ERZ777011.2905-NODE-2905-length-12256-cov-4.032129_pt1 | contig 12256 bp, 15 predicted proteins | sample MGYA00374964_ERZ777011 | MGnify/ENA primary metagenome ERZ777011 (study PRJEB29310, sample SAMD00008975) | mouse gut metagenome | study: EMG produced TPA metagenomics assembly of the Metagenome analysis of fecal microbiota from mouse which was promoted...
TGTAAGGCGGACAAAAAGCGGCGGGTGCAGAGCCCATAAAAATGCTCTGTACCCGTTTTGCATATGGAAAATAATAGTTGTGTAATGTTAAAGCTATATAGCCATGCTGCGAAGCTGCGTGGCTTCTAACACTGTGGGAGGAAATTATGAAAGCCTATATTGATCCGGAAAAATGTATTGGCTGCGGGGCCTGCATCGCAGAATGCCCGGAACACGCAGTCATTATGCTGCCGGGTTTTCGGAGTGAGGTACAGGCTGCAAAATGCAGCGGCTGCGGGCATTGTGTGGAACTTTGCCATAGAAAGGCGCCGGTATTGCGTGATGAGAGTATTATGCCAGGTCACGGATAACGGCGTCAATATCCCTGCTTATCACAATGGAGCGGTCTTCTAATAATGCGGGATAGCAGGGATTGGTGAGGTTTACGCTTGCATAAATGGCGTCCGGATTTTTTGCTGCCATGTTCCAAAAAGGAAACTTTATGACGCCCGGCGAATTGAAGCCGACGCCCAGCTCAAGGTATAAAATCCTTCCGGTTCCGTGGCATGACAGGTATTCTTCATAGCGGTCATGTGCAGTATGCCAGCCTTCATCCCGGACGAAGGTATCATCCCAGAACAGGTTAAAGTCCATTTCCCGTCCGCATTTTGGACAGTGCGGGATGAGTTCTGCGGGTATCCGCATATCCCTGGCTTCTGCCATCATTTTTTTCAGGGTTTCATAATTGTCATAAGTGGCAGTATGGCAGGGCTCCTGGCATTGGAAGAGCCCGAAATCGCCCTGGGTATAGCACAGCTTTTCTTTCGGGAAGCCGGAGCGTTGGAAAGTATGGTCGATGTTGGTAGTCAGGACAAAATAATCTTTTCCGGCCAGAAGTTCCAGCAGTTTCCTGTGGGTATCTTTTGGAATCTCTTCATAGCGGTTGATCCATGCCCATCGTGACCAGTAGGCCCACCGTTCTTCATTGGTTTCAAAGTCCGCAAAACAGCCGGTATACATATCTGTCATGCCATATTTATTCACGAAGTCTCCAAAATGTTTTTTCAGGCGTTCCCCGGCAAATTCGTATCCTGCGGAAGCGGAGAGGCCGCTCCCAGCGCCGATGATCACGGCATCGGATTCTTCAAAGGACAGCCGGAGCTTTTTCAGTTCGTTTTCATAGGTTCCGGTTGTGCCGGCGGCGATGTTTTTTATCATGATGGATGCCTCCTTTATCGTTTTCTCGTCAGCAGTATATTCTTTCTACTTGATATGGGCAATATATTTGTAAATTTATTAGTCACTATTCTTTTTCATAGTAACTTGATTTTTGATTGATATAAAGGGATAATGATGGGGATACGCAGAAAAAGAATGAGTTGAGGTGATCACATGTATAAACCAAAATTAGACAAGGATATCCGCTGTCCGCTGGAATATGGCCTGGATGTGTTCGGGGGTAAATGGAATTCCCGGATCATCTGTGTGCTGGCGGCAAAAAAGACACTGCGGTACAGTGAATTGCGCAGTGAGCTTACCAATATTACGGATGCGGTTCTTGGCGCTTCGTTAAAGGCACTGATGAAAAACGGTATGATAAACCGGCAGTCCTATGATGAAATCCCTCCCAGGGTGGAATATTCTCTTACGGAGAAGGGGCTGTCTGTCGTCCCCATTTTGCAGAGCATCTGCCAGTGGTCGGGCGCTTATCATAAAGAGGATACGGAACATGCCATGCAGCATTGCCAGAAGTGTGATTATAACGGTGGCGGGGAGGTGTGTGGAAAATGAGCCGGTTAGAAAAAATACGGATACTGAACAGCCTGCTTTTGGAAGAAATGCCGGAGTACAGACAGCAGGCGGAACAGTTTTCGGAAGATATGGAGAGCCAGAGGCGGCTGCTCCGAAGTCTGATGAATGTGCGTTATCCCAGAAAGCGCCTGAACCCGGAATTCCTGTGCCTGCAGGATGAACTGTTAGCAGAGGAACGGGAAGAAAAAGGGGTAGTGGATGTTATGGAGCTGCCGGCCGTGAATTCAGACAGCCGTATCTCCATATGGCAGGGGGATATTACACGGCTGAATGCGGATGCCATTGTGAATGCGGCCAATTCGCAGATGCTTGGCTGCTTCATCCCATGCCATGCCTGTATTGACAATGCCATTCATTCAGCGGCAGGGCTGCAGCTTAGGGATGAGTGCATGGAGCTGATGCAGGCGCAGGGCTGTGAGGAGCCTGTGGGCAGGGCGAAGATAACAAAGGGATATAACCTTCCTGCAAAATTTGTACTGCACACGGTGGGGCCGGCAGTGTCGGGAGCCGTTACGCAGGAAGATGAAAAAAAGCTGGAAGCCTGTTACCGTTCCTGCATGGAACTGGCAGAAGCCAATGGGATCAGGAGCATTGTGTTCTGCTGTATATCGACGGGGGTATTCTGTTTTCCAAATGAACTGGCGGCTGAAATTGCCGTCCAGACAGTCCGGGAGGGTCTGGGAGATTCAGATATTCAAAAAGTGGTCTTTAATGTGTTTCAGGATTATGACAAAAGGATTTATGGCAATATCCTGCAATAACCTGTATGGAAAGAGGATGGAGAAGATGGAAAAAGAGTGTGAAAATATCAGCAGCAAAGAAAACGAACTGGCGGGGCTTCCTGTCCGGCGGCTCTTTTTCAAGCTGGCAGTCCCGGCAGTGACCGCACAGGTCATCAATGTGACCTATAATATGGTTGACCGGATGTTCATCGGGCATATTCCGAAGATTGGGGCAGATGCGCTGACAGGTGTGGGTGTGACGATGCCGGTTATCCTTGGCATATCTGCTTTTGCGGCATTGGTCAGCATGGGCGGGGCGCCGAGGGCTTCCATTGCGCTTGGCAGAAAGCAGCATGGGGAGGCGGAAAGGATTCTCGGAACATGCACGTTTACGCTGGCTGCCCTTTCCATTATCCTGACGGTTGTTATGCTATTGTTCGGAAGACAGATCCTACTGCTGTTTGGGGCGGATGCGCAGACAATCCCCTATGCGGCGGATTACATACAGATTTACTGCATGGGGACGGTTTTTGTCCAGCTTTCTTTAGGGTTGAATTCGTTTATTACGGCACAGGGCTTTTCTGGAACCAGTATGCTGACCGTGCTGATCGGGGCTGTGCTGAACTGTATTTTAGACCCGGTGTTCATCTATCTTTTCCATATGGGGGTAAAAGGCGCTGCGCTTGCGACAGTGATAAGCCAGTGCATATCTTCTGTATGGGTGACAGCCTTTTTGTGTTCCGGCAGGAGTGTGATACGGCTGCGCAGAAGTCTGATCCGCTTTGAGCCGGGGATACTGCTCCCGTGTATTGCCCTTGGGTTTTCCCCCTGTCTGATGCAGATCACGGAAAACCTTGTGGCTGTCTGTTTCAATGTCTCACTCTTGAAGTATGCAGGGAATACAGCGGTGGGGGCAGTCACAATTTTATGTACGATCATGAATTTTACTATGCTCCTTCTGACGGGCATGACACAGGGAGCGCAGCCTATCTTAAGCTATAATGCGGGGGCGGGGAACGCAGGGCGGGTGAAGGAGACTTTCCGCATGGTCCTGTTTTCCTGTACGGTCGGTTCGGTTCTGATATGGGCGTTTTGTATGTTTGGGAATGAGCTGCTGGCGGGTATTTTTACGAATGATGCCGGGCTGCTGGCGTATACGGCCTGGGCTCTGCGGATTTTTATGTCTATGTCTGCAATTTTTGGGGTACAGGTAGCCTGCCAGTACAGCATGGTGGCATTGGGAAATGCGCCGGTGGCGATTTTTCTTTCCATTTATAGAAAAATCCTTCTGCTGATACCTCTGATCTTTCTTATGCCCAAAATAATGGAAAATAAAGCTGCTGGAATTTTCATGGCAGAGCCAATAGCGGATACGGCTGCAGTGTGTACTACGTCGGTATGCTTTTATTTCAGTTTCCGTAAGTTACTAAGATCTATGGAAGATGAGGCGGTGGAATTCAGGTAGGCCGGGGAAAGAAAGGGGATTAAAAAAATGAGTTGCTCATCAATTTCATAGTATCTTGAAATCTGGAGTCTTCAATGGTATTGTGTTATCGTTATATGTCGGAAATGGAGGTGGGTATATGGCAAGGCCAGTCCGGCGCAGGAGGATCTGTTTTGAACCCAAATATGACAGTTTTGCCCCATGTGGTGCAAAGGGCAGGGAGCAGGTTCTGCTGACAGTGGATGAATTTGAGGCGGTCCGTCTGATCGACCATGAAAAGAAGACTCATGAGCAGTGTGCCAGGCAGATGGGGATTTCCCGCACTACGGTCACGGAAATGTATGAAAGAGCCAGGATGAAGATCGCGGACTGCCTTGTGGGTGGAAAGACGCTTTGTATTTCCGGCGGGAATTATGCGCTCTGTGACGGCTCTGCATGGAGGTGCTGCGGCAAAAAATGTGACAGGGTCAGAGCTGCGGCCGAAATGGAAGGTGAAAGAAAGGAAGATGGGATCATGAAGATTGCGGTTACTTATGAAAATGGAAATGTATTCCCGCATTTTGGGCATACAGAGCAGTTTAAGGTTTATGAGATTGAAGATGGGAAAGTTGCCGGGGCGCAGGTAGTGGATACAAACGGGAGCGGCCATGGCGCCCTTGCGGGGATGCTGTCTGCGCTGAATGTGGACACGCTGATCTGCGGCGGGATCGGGGCAGGCGCGCAGACTGCCCTGGCAGAAGCAGGCATCCGCCTTTATGGAGGCGTATCTGGCAGTGCGGATGAGGCTGTGGATAAACTGCTTGCAGGAAACCTGACGTTTGACCCGGATGTCCATTGTGACCATCATGAACACGGGCATCACGGAGAAGGACATCGGCATGGAAATGGGCATGGCTGTGGGGAAGTTAAGCATGGCTGTGCAGGAAATGGGGGCGGATGTCAGTGAGCAGGTATGAATTTACTAAGAAACTGGAAACAGGAAATGCGATTATAGACAAGGAACACAGGGAGTTGTTTCAGGCAGTGAACAAACTCCTGGAAGCCTGCAGTGAGGGTAAAGGAAGGGCTTCCATGGATGAAACAATAAATTTCCTGAACAATTATGTGAACCAGCATTTTTCACATGAGGAGCAGCTTCAGAAACAGAGCGGTTATCCTGGGATAGCGGCACATAAGACATTCCATGAAAAATACAAAAAGACGCTGAAAGAAATTACATCCCGGATATCCGTGTCCGGGCCAACGATATCAGAACTTGGAAAGTTGAACGGGCATATCAGTGTTTTGATTTCCCATATCAGTACAGAGGATAAGCGGCTGGGTACATTTTTAAATCAGGCATAGACAGGGAGGTGCGTTTAATGCATGAAAGTGAAAACTGTTCCCATAACTGCCGGGAATGTGGGAGCGACTGTGCGGAAAGAAGAGAGCCACAGAGCTTTTTGGAGGAACCAAATGCTGGAACCCATGTGAAAAAGGTAATCGGCATTGTCAGCGGGAAAGGCGGTGTGGGAAAGTCCCTGGTGACTTCCCTGCTGGCATCTGCCATGCAGAAAAAGGGATATCGGTGCGCTATTTTGGACGCTGATATTACGGGACCGTCAATTCCCCGTATGTTCGGCATCCGGAAGAAAGCGGTAAGCAATGAAACAGGGATACTTCCGGCAGAGACTAAAGACGGAATGAAGATTATGTCTGTCAATCTGCTTCTGGAGCATGACACGGACCCAGTAGTATGGCGGGGACCGCTAATTGCAGGTACGGTTAAGCAGTTCTGGACGGATGTCTGCTGGGGGGATGTTGACTATATGTTTGTGGATATGCCACCGGGGACCGGGGATGTCCCGCTGACGGTGTTCCAATCTCTCCCGGTGGATGGGATTGTTGTGGTGACTTCTCCGCAGGAGCTGGTCGGAATGATCGTTGGAAAGGCTGTGAAAATGGCGGAGATGTTACACATCGCAGTGATCGGCATTGTGGAGAATATGGCGTATTTTGAATGCCCGTCCTGCCATGAGAAGCATTTTATATTTGGGGAGAGCCATGTAAAACAGTCTGCCGCAGAATATGAAATTGGCATGACGGCGCAGATTCCTGTTGAGCCCAGATTAGCGTCTGTCTGTGACAGCGGCAGTATTGCCGATTTTGAAGCAGGATGGTTGTCAGGACTGGCGGAAGGGATAGAAGCCGGGGGTGGTAAAAAGTGAAGGTAGGTATTATCCGGTGTATGCAGACGGAAGATTATTGTCCGGGAACTGCTGATTTTAAGGCTGTTCGGGAAAAGACAGGAACGTTTTCCGGTATCGGGGAGGAAATAGAGGTTATTGGTTTTATCAACTGCGGCGGCTGCCCTGGTAAAAAGGCCATCCTGCGGGCGAGAGAACTTGTAAAGAGAGGTGCCGATACCCTTGCTTTTGCTTCATGTATCCAGAAAGGAACCCCTATTGGGTATCCCTGTCCGTTTGCTAAAAAGATGAAGGAACTGATACAGAAAGACCTTGGAGAGCAGGTTAGCATTTTAGACTATACACATTAAAGAAAGAGAGGAATTATAGGATGGAACAGAAACTGAGCCGTTTTCACATCCATGTGGGGCGGAAAAATATAACAAGGAGGAAAACAAATGAGGTATGTCTGTCAGATCTGCGGCTATATCTATGATGATGCCACAGAAAAAGTGCCGTTCGATGAACTTCCTGATAATTGGAAGTGCCCGCTATGCGGGGCGGTCAAGTCGGATTTTAAGCCAGAGGGGAGGGAGGAATCCGTATCCGGCACCTTCGGAAACGCTCCGGAAGATGCTTCATTTCAGGAAATATCTGACCTTCAGAAACTGTCGGCAGGGCAGCTTGCCGCTTTATGCTCGAATCTGTCCCGTGGCTGTGAGAAGCAGTATAAGGGCGAAGAGGCAGGATTATTCCAGAGACTGGCGGATTATTTTACGGCTGTTACTCCGGCCGTTCCCGATGCGACGGTGGAAAGCCTTTCTGCATTGCTGCAGGCAGATATCAGCCAGTATGAAAATGTCCGAAAGACCGCAGATAAAGACGCTGACCGTGGGGCTGCGCGGGTCTGCGTATGGGGAGAGAAGGTGACCAGAATGCTTTCATCCCTTGTAAAGCGGTATCTGGTGGAAGGGGAGCAGATGCTTTCCGGCACGGATATCTGGGTTTGCGGAACATGCGGTTTTGTCTATATTGGTGATAATCCGCCTGAACTGTGTCCGGTCTGCAAAGTGCCTGCGTGGAAATTTCAAAAGGTGGAAGGGAGGGCTGCGGTATGAAGAAAGTAGCAGTGAGGAACCTGCGTCTTTGTACGAAGGATTGCCTTTGCCTGTATGTGTGCCCTACCGGAGCCACGGATACGGAAGACAGCATAATTGACAAGGATAAATGTATTGGGTGCGGGGTATGCGCGGCGGCGTGTCCCGGCGGCGCGATCAGCATGATGCCGGCAGAGCTTCCGCCCCAGCAGAAAAAAACGGAGCCTGTGGTCAGGGAGCTTTTAGCGCTTGCGGAAAGTAAGGCGAAGCAGGAGAAAACAGCTCTGCAGGTTGCGGCGGGGACGAAACAGGACGGGCTTTACCGGCTTATGACGGCGGTGTCACAGTCGGAAAGGCTTGTGGCGGAGGATATTATGCGCGAGGCCGGATATATGCTTCCGCAGAGCGGCAATACGCATGAGTTATTACGGAAACTGATTGAGAATCCGCCGACAACGGAGTTCCCATCTGAGGCAGCAAAAAAACTGTTAATAATGATTCCAGATAATGAAAGATTGGAGGAAAAGAATATGAACACAAATCCTTATGCAGGAACAAAAACGGAGAAGAACCTGGAGGCGGCATTTGCCGGGGAATCACAGGCAAGAAATAAATATACATATTTTGCGTCTGTGGCGAAGAAAGAAGGCTATGAGCAGATCGCGGCATTGTTCCTGAAAACGGCGGATAATGAGAAGGAACACGCGAAGATGTGGTTCAAGGAACTGAAAGGGATCGGCGACACTTCCGCCAACCTTGCAGCGGCAGCCGAAGGGGAAAACTATGAATGGACGGATATGTACGAGGGTTTCGCTAAAACAGCGGAGGAAGAAGGCTTTCCGGAGCTGGCGGCAAAATTCCGTGCGGTGGCAGCGATTGAAAAACATCATGAGGAGCGTTACCGCGCATTGTTAAAGAATGTGGAGACTGCCGCTGTGTTTGAAAAGAGCGAGGTCAAGGTATGGGAGTGCAGGAACTGCGGCCATATTGTGGTCGGCACGAAGGCGCCGGAGGTCTGCCCTGTCTGCGCCCATCCGAAGAGTTATTTTGAGATCCATGAAGAAAATTATTAAATTAGAGGAGGACTTAAAGTTTATGGAACAGAAATTTTATGTATGTGAGCACTGTGGGAATATTGTTGCTATGGTTAAGGATTCGGGGGTTCCGGTGATGTGCTGCGGCCAGAAGATGAAGGAGATCATCCCTGGTACAGTGGATGCCGCGGTTGAGAAGCATGTTCCCGTGTACAAGGTTGAGGGGAATTTGGTAAAAGTCAGTGTAGGCGCTGCGGAGCATTTCATTGAGTGGGTTTCCCTGCAGACGAAGCAGGGGAACCAGAGGAAGGCGCTGCATCCGGGGGAGAAGCCGGAGGTATGCTTTGCTATTTGCGAGGGCGATGAAGTAGAGGCGGTTTATGCATATTGCAATCTGCACAGCCTTTGGAAAGCATGACAGAAAAACTGCTAGAGGTTTATAAGCCAGCTCATTTTTTCTGTACAACAATAGATTGGTTGAACCCTAAGTGTGGAACATGGGTCATTAACGATGAAACAGTGTTGGGAAGCCTTTCAAAATATGAAATGGTAAATTAAAGCGATACATAAATTTTGGCGGGTGTGCTGCTTTTTACAATGAATGTAGATTGCGGTGCGCCCGTTTTTTTTAGGTTATGGATTACAAAATGCCGCTCCTTTAGACAGATTTGGCACCAGTAAAAGAATAAATTACGACACATATACACCCGATAAAGGCGGCCGTCCTGGCCGCACTTTGCCGGGTGTTTTCTATTGTTCAGAGAAGGGACAGGCCACCCGGCGGGGCGGCCATGCAGGGCTTCCCCGCCGGATGACGCCGGCAGGCTGCTGGGGAAGCCGGAACGAAATGCTGTCCCCACGAAAGGGGACATTATGGCCATTGCACGGGCTGGGAACGGATTCCCGCCACCCGCAGACAAACATCATATTTTTTCTGTACATACCGCAGTTCCTTCCAAGGGGGCTGCGGGCTTTTTTTATTCGACACATTTCTATCTTATTCCCGGACATATTACAAAAGGATACATGGTTTTTGGATGCCCGCCGTTTTGGGGGCGTGCCCCGCCGCCCTGTCCCCGGAACTGTTTGACACTGCCATTTTAAGACTGGAGGAAAGCTGAATGAAAATTGAATATGAATTTATGGACGGAACTGTAATTGAGATCATAACGGATGGGGAGCATGGCGCTGTCACCATCGGGGGCAGGCGGCTGGAGGACTGCATTGCGGGGGAGGAGCCGCACATGGACGGAGCCGGGCGGATGGCCGAGGCGGCCGGGAACCTGCGCTCCCTTGCGGACAGGCTGGATGCGGCGGCAGGTGCGGCCGCGGCCGCCGGGGCGTCAGGAGAGGGGCTGCCGTCGCTGGAGGAAGTCCGCGCGGTGCTGGCGGGGAAAGCGAACGCCGGGTATGCGGCGCGGGTGAAAAGGCTGGTCGCGGCGCATGGCGCGGGCAGGCTGTCGGAGGTTGCCCCGGCGGAATATTCGGCGCTGCTTGCGGATGCGGAGGAGATCTGGCGGTAGGCAGCAGGGCATGGCGTCATAAGGGATGATACATACGGGGCAGGGGGCAGCCTGGGGGATATTTCCTGCAGGCTTCTTCCTGTTTTTTCCGCCCGTGGTTTTAAGGGCGGGTTTTCCTGCGGACTAAGGCGTAGGAGGTGGAGGCCTATGACGGTTGAGGAAATGAAGTCCGTGGACGTGAGGACGGTTGACAGGGATTCGCTGGTGGATGTGACGCAGGTGCGGATCGACGAGGGGCTGCCGAAGGAGGAGCGGCTGAAGGAGTTTGTCCGGCAGGTGGGGAACCCGTACTGTTTCCGGGTGGGGAGCATCGTGGTGAAGAACGTGTACAGCGGCGACGGGGTGTCGCTGAGGGAGCGGTTTGAGCAGTTTGCAAAGACCTTGTGAGTTTACGGATGCGACAAGGCCAGGACATTGCAGGAAGTCCGCAGGACACCGCGCCATGTCATGGAAAACCTGCGGGATCCGTGGTAAGTTGGAATCCTGAAAGGGCTATTGCCTGTGCGGCCTCTGGTTCCTGGTTATCCGGATTGGGCACCGGATAAGGGAGAACAGGACAGGAGGATTGCATATGGGAGCGTTGAATTCTATTTCTAAAACATATCATGCGGCCGTGTACCTGCGGCTGTCGAGGGAGGACGGTGATGTTGCGGAGGGCGGCAGGGCTTTCAGCAACAGCATCTCCAACCAGAAAGAGCTGGTCATGGACTATCTGGGGTCCCGCGCCGAAATCCAGGTCTATTCCGTTTATGTGGATGACGGATGGAGCGGCGTTGATTTTGAAAGGCCAGAATTCCAGAGGATGTTAAACGATATCCGGGAGGGGCTTGTTGACTGCGTGGTGGTCAAGGACCTGTCCCGGTTCGGCAGGAACTATATTGAGTCCGGGAGGTACATTGAGAAGATTTTCCCCATGCTGGGGGTGCGGTTCATTGCTGTCAATGACGGTTACGACAGCCTGGACGGGCAGTATGGGAATGACATGGTCATCCCGTTCAAGAACCTCATCAATGATGCGTACTGCCGGGATATTTCCGTGAAGATACGGAGCCATATGGAGGTCAAGAGGAAGAACGGGGAGTATATCGGGGCTTTTGCCGCCTATGGGTATCTGAAGGACCCGGAGGATAAGAACCATCTGGTGGTTGATGGATATGCGGCGGATGTGGTGCGGGATATCTTCGCCATGAAGCTGGCCGGGTGCAGCTTGAAAGCGATTGCGGACAGACTGAACCGGGACGGCATACTGTCCCCGCTGCAGTATAAGAAGAGCATCGGTATCCGGCTGGAGAGTTCCTTCCAGAAAGACATGGAGCCGAAGTGGAGTTACAATGCGGTTCTGCGGATTTTGAAAAATGAGGTGTATGTCGGCACGGTTGTCCAGGGGAAATGTACCACGCCGAATTACAAGGTCAAGAAGCGTGTGTATAAGGACGAGAGCGAGTGGGTACGTGTGGGGGATGCCCATGAGGCGATTGTGGGCAGGAGCGAGTTTGAATTGGTGCAGTCGCTGCTTGCGAGGGATACAAGGGTGTCCCCGAAAAAGGGGAAGGTCTTCCCACTGGCCGGGATGGTGTTCTGTGGGGGCTGTGGGGAGCCGATGGTCCGCAAGACGGTCCCTTCCGGGGATAAGAGGTATGTGTATTATGTCTGTTCCGGGCATAAGAATGACAGGGCTTCCTGCTCATCCCATAGTTTTTCCGCAAAGAAGCTGGAGGAGAGCGTGCTGGCGCTGGTACAGACCTTTATCGGGAAGGTGTTGATGCTGTCGGAGGCGGCAGATATTGTCAGCCGGGCATCAGGGATGGCACCGGACGTGGGGAAGATTGAAAGCCGGATTGCGAAGCTGAGGGAAGAGGCGGAGGACTGCGGCAGGAGGCGGAAGAACCTGTATGAGGATTTCAAGGATGGCATCCTCACCAAAGAAGAGTATGCCATGCTCCGGGAGCAGTACCAGAAGCAGGCAGATGGGATCCAGGCTGCCATTGCATCCCTGGAAAAGGAGAGGGACAGCATCCAGACGGGGCAGACGGCCGGGCAGGAATGGGTTGATGCCCTGAAAGGCTACAAGGGCGTGGAGACGCTTGACCGGAGGCTGGCGGCATTCCTCATTGACCGGATCGAGGTCATGGATTCGGATACCCTGCAGGTGTCCTACCGGTTTGAGAAGGAAGCAGCGGAGATGGAGCGCTTTGTGAGGATGTATAGGAAGGAGGCGGTCTGACATGGCAAGGAAGAGCAGGAAAGAAATTGCAAGAGCAGTGGCGGCATCCGCTCCTGCAGCAGGCATGAAGGTCTACAGGACTGCCGTGTATGTCCGGCTTTCCAGGGAGGACGGAAGGAAGATAGAAAGCGACACGGTGGAGAACCAGAAGGAGCTGCTGGAGGGATATGTGGACAGGGAGCCGTCTCTGGAGCTGGCGGGCATGTATGTTGACCGGCATGTGACTGGCACGAAGTTTGACCGCCCGGAGTTCAAC
>ERZ777011.2906-NODE-2906-length-12255-cov-3.684344_pt1 | contig 12255 bp, 6 predicted proteins | sample MGYA00374964_ERZ777011 | MGnify/ENA primary metagenome ERZ777011 (study PRJEB29310, sample SAMD00008975) | mouse gut metagenome | study: EMG produced TPA metagenomics assembly of the Metagenome analysis of fecal microbiota from mouse which was promoted...
TGGCGGATGAGGTGGAGGAGGGAAAAACCTTTCTTTATTATGTATTGATGGATTTGTTGCTGGCTTCACTGCTTGCATTGGTGTACACCAACGACTTGTTTACGGCTTATGTTTTTGTGGAAATCAATACGATTGCTGCCTGCGGCCTGATTATGATCAGGCAGAACGGAAGAACCATTGAAGCGGCGGCGCGGTATATGATCATGAGCCTTTTGGGCTCCGGCCTTTTGCTCATGGGAATTTGTATGCTGTATGATTTGACGGGACATCTTTTGATGAGCAATATAAAGGAGCAGATGAAATGGGTTTACCTGGCAGGTCATTACAAGATTCCTATGTTGGTCACCATTGCGTTGATGTCGGTAGGTCTTGCCATTAAGAGCGCGCTGTTCCCTTTTCATGCATGGCTGCCGGACGCCTACGGCTATTCGACAGTGTCTTCGGCCGCAATTTTATCGAGTCTGGTTTCAAAGGGATATATCTTTCTTCTGATTAAGATTATTTACAGGGTGATAGGATTTGAAGTCTTTTATGAGAGCAGGATCATGGACGTTCTGTTTGCCTTTGGCCTTATGGGGATGATTTTCGGTTCCATAAGCGCTATCAGAGAAAACGATATCAGAAGGATGATAGCCTTTTCCTCTGTGGCGCAGATTGGATATATTTATATGGGTATAGGAATGGGGACACAGGCAGGTATGGAGGCCAGCGTATTTCATATTCTTTCCCATGCGGCGACAAAATCCCTGCTGTTTATTGCGGCCATCGGGCTTACGGAGGTATCAGGCGGCAGCAGGCAGTTTATAGAGCTGACCGGGTCGGCATATCGGAATAAATGGGCGGGGGTGGCCTTTACGGTGGGTTCTTTGTCCATGGTAGGCGTTCCGCTGTTTTCAGGATTTATCAGCAAGCTGTTGTTTGCGCAGGCAGCGGTACAGAATGATGTAAAGATGCTGCCCGCTTTGATTGTACTTGGAATCAGTACCATATTAAATGCAATTTATTTTATGAAGACGGTCATTCGCATTTACACACCGGTAGAAGAACACAAGTACGGGAGTATGACTTTTAAAGATATGAAACTGTATGTGGCGGCGCTTTTTAGTTTTATCATTTTAAACGTAGCTTTGGGCGTCAGTTCGCAGCCGATTGTGGATTTGATTGGTCAGGGCCTTGCCATGTTTTCTTAAGGAGGTGTGCCTTTATGTATTATATTATCTTATCTATTTTCTTTCCGATTTTTACAGGGGTATACCTTCTTTTCAGAGGAGAGATGAAAAACAGAAAAAATCTTCTGACTGTCACAGGTGTATTTTTTGCGATTTCCGCTGTGCTGGTAATTCTGGCAATATGTATGGCGGGAAATAATATTTTCACTTTGTTTTGCCTGACGGACCGGCTTCCCATCTTGTTTAAAATAGACGAGGTCAGTGTTGTTTTCTCCATTATGACAATTGTGGTTGTTTTGTGCGCCGGGTTTTTCTCCTTTGCCTATATGAAGCATGAGGAAAAGGAAAAACGTTATTATGGATATTATTTAATCGTACTGGGCGTTTTGATTGCTCTTTGTTTTGCAGGAAATCTTATTACCTTTTATATGTTTTTCGAGCTGCTGACTTTATCCTCCATGCCTTTGGTGCTTCATAGTGGCAGCAGGGAAGCCGTCATGGCAGGGCTGAAATATTTGTTTTATTCTCTAAGCGGCGCATATATGTCACTGTTTGGGCTTTATTTTCTGGAACGATACGGGAACACGTTAACCTTTAGCGCGGGCGGCGTTATCAGTGCGGATATGGCGGCGGGACACGGGGGGCTTTTGCTGGGGATTTGTTTTGCCATGTTGATTGGTTTTGGCGTGAAGGCGGGAATGTTTCCCATGCATGCCTGGCTTCCGGCCGCGCATCCGGTTGCGCCTGCGCCTGCTTCCGCCGTATTATCGGCCGTGATTGTAAAAGCGGGCGTACTGGCAGTGGTGCGGGTGGTTTACTATATATTCGGCGTTTCCTTTTTAAGGGGAAGCTGGGTACAGTATGCATGGATGATACTGACTTTAACCACGGTGTTTATGGGTTCCATGTTGGCTTATCGGGAGCCGGTTCTGAAAAAGAGGCTGGCATATTCTACGGTCAGTCAGCTGTCCTATATTTTGTTTGGACTGGCAGTGATGGAGGAAAGCTCCGTCACGGGAGGGCTCTTACATGTGCTGTGCCACGGTTTCATCAAAGCGGCGCTTTTCCTTTGCGCCGGAGCGATAATTTATATGACCGGGAAAACGAGAGTGGAACAGCTTCGGGGAATTGGAAAGGAAATGCCTTTTTTGATGTGGTGCTATACAATTGTTTCTCTTGGCCTTATTGGGATTCCTCCCACAGGAGGGTTTATCAGCAAATGGTATCTGGCTAAGGGGGCTCTTTCAAGCGGAATTTTGGGATTTGACTTAATTGGCGTTGTCATTTTATTGTTGAGTGCGCTTTTAACGGCAGGATATCTGCTGCCTTTGACCATTCAGGGATTTTTCCCGGGGGCGGATTATGATTATGGTACGCTTAAGAAAAAGGAACCGCCGCTCATGATGACCGTACCGGTATTTATTCTTACGGTTTTATCGGTGGCAATCGGGCTTTTTCCGCAGATGATTATCCATTATTTATTGCGTATTGTTGAAAAAATTATGTAACTGTTCAGTTTCCAGGCTGTCTGTTGGTGCAGGATCGCAGGGATGGGCCTGCGGTATGCGGAGGATAAGGTTATGATTATGTTGGTTATTTTAATTCCTGTTATAGCCGGAATATTGGTTCCGCTTATTCCTTTTAAAAAGCGGAGCCATATGGAAATTTTTCTGGAAGCGCTGGTAATCTTAAACAGCATTCTGGTTTGGAATCTGTTGATTCACCGTCCGGAGAGCGTTTTTACACTGGCGAATTTTACAGGGAATCTTTCTATCAGCTTTAAAGTGGATGGTATGAGTATGGCGTTTGCCGGTCTGGTCTCCGCGCTTTGGCCCTTTGCCACATTATATGCTTTTGAATATATGACAAAGGAAAAGAATGAAAAAATATTTTTTACCTTTTATACCATGACTTATGGGGTGACGCTGGGGATTTCCCTGGCAGGAAATCTGCTCACAATGTATTTCTTTTATGAGCTGCTGACACTGGTTACGGTGCCTTTGGTGATGCATACTCTGACTAGAGAAGCTATATTGGCCAGCCGGAAGTACTTATACTATTCCCTTGGCGGCGCGGCGTTTGCTTTTATTGGGCTGATTTTTGTGATTATTTATGGAGGCACTACGGATTTTATCCTGGGGGGCGTGCTTGACCCTGAAAAGATTGGCGGCAGAACCAATGTGCTTTTGCTGATTTACGTCATTGCCTTTATGGGATTTGGCGTTAAGGCGGCCCTTTGTCCGTTTAATTCCTGGCTCCCGGACGCAGGCGTGGCTCCTACGCCGGTAACGGCTCTGCTCCATGCGGTGGCGGTGGTAAAATCCGGCGCTTTTGCAATTATACGTTTAACCTATTACAGCTTTGGCGCAGAGTTCCTAAAGGGAACCTGGGCGCAAAATGTGGTTATGCTGGCAGCCATGTTTACAATTGTATATGGGTGCAGCCGGGCGGTGAAAGAGACGCATATCAAGAGAAGGCTGGCTTATTCCACAATCAGCAATCTGTCCTATATTTTATTTGGCGTGACCATTATGACGCCTTTAGGGATGGTGGGTGCGCTCACCCATTTGATTTTTCATGCCGTGATGAAAATCAGTTCTTTCTTTTGTGCAGGGGCCATTATGCATCAGACAGACAAGCATTACGTCCATGAACTAAATGGGATGGGGTATAAATTGCCATGTGTATTCGGCGTGTTTACGGTATCCGCCCTGGCGCTTATGGGCGTGCCCGGGCTTGCAGGATTTGTCAGTAAATGGAATTTGGCGTCGGCGGCTGTGGAAAGTGGAAATAAAATCGCTTATGGAGGAATTGTCTGTCTGTTACTTTCCGCACTACTCACGGCGATTTATATGCTCACGATTGTAGTAAGGGCGTTTTTCCCCGTCAGGGATTTTGATTTGAAAAGGCCGGAGGAGGAAAAGGACCCAAATTGGAAAATGCTTGTCCCTTTATTTGTATTTACATTTTTTATCGTGCTGTTTGGTCTTTATTCCGTGCCCATGGTGAATTTCTTTTCCGATGTGGCAGCAGGTGTATATTAAGGGGGTTGTGGATATGAGTTCGTCGCTTACGGGTTTATCATTTACAGGTTTGCTGCTGTGTATTACGGTATTTTTCCCTATGGTGTCCGCTATCGTCGGTTACCTTATCGGAAGAAAAAATAAGAGTATGCGGAATTATTTTGCAGATGCGGTGACAGGGCTGGAATTTGTGCTGTTTTTCATCCTTTTGCTTCAGATAATTTTAAAAGGCGGACATATTGACATGGAAATCCCGCAGATCTGCGGGTTAGGACTGCATTTTATGCTGGACGGTTTTCGGGCCCTTTATGGAACAATAGCGGCTTTTATGTGGTTTATGAGCACGCTTTTTTCGGAGGAATATCTGGCCCATTATCGAAACAGAAACAGATATTACCTGTTTTTGCTCATTACCCTTGGCGCTACGGAAGGCGTATTTTTATCCGCTGATTTTTATACCACGTTTATTTTCTTTGAGATAATGTCCTTTACCTCTTATGTTTGGGTTGCTCAGGATGAGAAAAAAGAGGCCTTACGAGCGGCGGGCACTTATCTGGCGGTTGCGGTGATTGGCGGACTGGTGATGCTGATGGGAATCTTCCTCCTGTATAACCTGACAGGGACTCTTATGTTTGAAGAACTCAGCGGTTTATCGGAAAATCTGATATATAATGGAAATTTATCTTCGGAAAAAGCGGAAAAAAGGTTATGGGCGGCAGGAGTCTGTATGCTTTTTGGTTTCGGGGCTAAGGCGGGCGCGTTTCCTTTGCATATCTGGCTTCCAAAGGCGCATCCGGTTGCGCCTGCGCCTGCGTCAGCTCTTTTGTCCGGTATTCTCACGAAAGCAGGCATGTTTGGTATCCTGATCCTGACAGGCTATGTCTTTTCAGGAGACAGTGTTTGGGGAAGCCTTATTTTAATCCTTGGCGTATGTACGATGTTTTTAGGCGCTTTGTTAGCGTTGTTCTCCATAGATTTAAAAAGGACGCTGGCGTGTTCCTCCGTCTCCCAGATTGGGTTTATTTTGGTGGGGGTTGGTTTGTCAGGACTTCTAAGCGGGGAAAATGCCCTTGCGGTGCGGGGAAGCCTGCTCCACATGGTAAACCATTCCTGCATTAAGTTAGCGCTTTTTATGGCGGCGGGCGTTGTGTATATGAATATACACAAACTGAATTTAAATGAAATACGTGGATTTGGAAGAAACAAACCTCTGTTTCATTATATTTTTCTGATGGGAGCTTTGGGGATTGGCGGAGTGCCCTTATGGAACGGGTATGTGAGCAAAACATTGATTCATGAAAGCATCATAGAGTACATGAAATTTTTGAATACAGGTTCTGTGAACGGTATTTTCAGCCTTGGTATCATGAAAGTGATAGAGTGGATTTTCCTTATAAGCGGCGGTTTGACGGTGGCGTATATGACAAAGCTTTATATAGCGGTGTTTGTTGAAAAAAACACCGATGAAAAGGTGCAGGAAAAATACGACTCTTTGAAAGGCAGCTATATGAATAAGGTAAGTGGGGCGGCGCTTACCATAAGCGCGACATTGCTGCCGGTTATGGGTTTTTTACCTTCCCTTGTGATGGAGCCTATAGCGGATCTGGGACAGGGAATTTTACAGCCTATGGGGGAAAGCCCGAAAATGGCATGGTTTTCCGCCTCAAATTTAAAAGGCGCTGCGATATCTCTTGTAACAGGCGCGGTTATTTATCTGGTGATTGTACGCTTATGGCTTATGAAGGCGGAAGGTGAGGGAAAGGCAAAAGTTTATGTAAACAGATGGAACCAGTATCTGGATTTGGAAGATCTGATTTACAGACCAATTCTTTTAAGTGCACTGCCTTTTGTATTTGGCATAATTTGCAGGGCATTGGACAGCCTGGTGGACGGAATTGTGGTGCTGCTTCGGAAAACTGTTTATAAAGACAGCAAGCTCCCCCACGAACTGGAGGAGGGCACGCCCATTACCCATATGCTGGGGTGCTTTGTAAATAGCCTGCAGAGGATGGGAAACGCTACTATTTGGAGAAAGAAACCGAAAAATGTGGATTACGAGCATAAATATGCGATGATCAATGAGGAATGGTCGGAGGAGAGAACTATTATCGGGAGAAGCTTGTCTTTTGGGCTTTTATTGTTCTGCGTAGGATTGATTATTACCGTTATTTATGTTTTGTTCAGGATGAAGTGAAGGAGTCTGTCGCCTGATGTGCCGGCCGGCTGCTGATGAAATTTTGTAACAGTTCAGCCCAGGACTTTGCACTTGCTGAAAAGTCCGTGGAAACGTGTAAATTGTGCCAAGAGGGAATCTGCCCTCTCGCCGAAGGCGACTTGGAATGGGCAGATTCCGTAACAGTGAAGCCGAAGGCTGAACTGTTACGAAATTTTGAAAAAATGTTCGAGGAACATTGACAATTTCCTGTAAAACCTGTATCATAAATGATGTTGTAAGTTTTCGGCGTGTGGCTCAGCTTGGTAGAGCGCTACGTTCGGGACGTAGAGGCCGCAGGTTCGAATCCTGTCACGCCGATAAAAAGCCTTGAAAGGAATCTGAAAGGATTCGGCTTTCAGGGCTTTTCATTTATCCAAATGGTTACGGATAAGTTGTGATAAAGGAGTTTGCCTAATGGAGATAAACAAAAATCAGGATAACACTGATTTTATGAAGGAGACAATCAAAAAAAGACCTTTAAATAAAAGAAAGCTTATGCAGCGTACGCTGATTACCGCTGCAATGGCCGTTATTTTTGGATTGGTTGCCTGCTTTACTTTTTTGCTTTTAGAGCCGGTGATCAGTAAAAAGCTTTATCCTGAGGAAGAGCCTGACAAGGTGGTATTTGTGGAGGAAATGGAAGAAAATGAAATACTTCCGGAGGATATGATTGCGGATGATTCCCAGATGCAGCCGGAACCCACTGAAGCGCCTGCCCTGGAGGATGAGCAGATTGCCCAGGTTTTATCGGAAATGGAATTGGGAACAGAAGATTATATATCCCTTTTGAACAGCATAGGGGAAATTGCATGGAAAGTTCGCCAGTCTATTGTGACGGTGGTAGGCGTTACTGCGGACGTAGGGTGGCTTGACAATGAACATGAGAGCGAGGGGGCTGTTTCCGGTGTAGTGGTGGCCGATAATGGGAGAGAGTTATTGATTTTAGCCAATACCAGAAGTATTAATGAAGCAGATTCTTTGAAGGTTGCATTTGCAGATGGGGAAGAATATGAGGCTTCTGTTAAGAAGAAGGATAATAATACCGGACTGGCAGTCCTATTTATACCGAAATCCAAGATAAATGTTGATACATTAGAAATGGCTAAGGCGGTAACCTTAGGGACGAGCGTAGGCAATTTGACCGGGAATCCCATTATTGCCCTTGGCAGGCCTGTGGGGACGGAGGATTCTCTTTGTTATGGAAATATAACTTCTACAGGAAATGTGATTAGACTTCCGGATTCCAACTACAGTTATATGACTACGGATATATACGGGAGCAGTATTGCCAGTGGGATATTGGTGAACCTGCAGGGACAGATCATTGGAATAATCGATATGTCATATAATTCCAGTGATATGAAAAATCTCGTCAGCGCAATTGGGATCAGTGATTTAAAAAGGCTTGTGGAAAGTCTTTCCAATGGTAAAGAGATTCCTTACTTCGGTATTTATGGCGCTGATGTAACCCAGGAGGCAAATGAAGAGCTGGGTGTTCCCTTTGGAGCCTATATAACGGAAATAGATATGGATTCTCCGGCTATGGATGCCGGTATACAAAGCGGTGATGTTATCACAAAGTTAGACGAGACAGAAATAAATGATTATCAGGATCTGGTAAAAGCGCTTCTGACAGAAGAAACGGAAACGGAATTGGCTATTGAATTGATGCGTCAGGGACCGGATGGTTATACGGAGATGGAATTAGAGGCGGTACTTGGCTTAAAACAGGAATAAAGAAAAGTTTGATTATGTGGGAAGGGAGGCTGCGGGTATCCGCAGAAGGAAAAATGAAATATATAAAGGATTACAAGGATGGAGACAGGGTATTTGATATTTATCTTTGCAAGCATAAAGTATCAGCGGTTACGAAAAATGGAAAGCCTTATGAAAGTTTGATCTTACAGGATAAGACGGGAACAGTAGACGCTAAGGTGTGGGATCCTTCCAGTGCGGGGATAGCGGAATTTAACGCGCTGGATTACATAGAGGTATATGGCGATGTTACCAGTTTTCAGGGCGCTTTGCAGGTAAACGTCAAAAGAATCAGAAAATGCCAGGAGGGAGAATTTAATCCGCAGGATTACCTTCCCGTAAGCAAATATAATATTGAAGACATGTTCGGGGAATTGCTCGGCTATATTGAAAAGCTGGATAATAAATATTTAAAGCAGCTGCTCAAATCCTTTTTTATAGAAGACGAGGAGTTTATTAAGGTATTTAAGCAGTCTTCGGCAGCCAAAACGGTTCATCATGGATTTGTGGGCGGATTGCTGCAGCATACCTTAGGAGTGGCGAGGCTTTGCGATTATTACTGCAAGGGTTATCCACTTCTTAACAGAGATTTGCTAATCTGTGCGGCTATTTGTCACGATATTGGAAAGACCCGGGAGATTTCACTTTTTCCCCAAAATGATTATACGGATGAAGGACAGTTCTTGGGACACATTATCATTGGGACAGAAATGGTTTCTGAAAAAATCCATGAAATAGATGGATTTCCTGTTACACTTGCCAGTGAATTAAAGCATTGTATCTTGGCCCACCATGGGGAATATGAATTTGGATCTCCCAAAAAACCTGCAATTATAGAGGCTGTGGCGCTTAATTTTGCTGATAATACGGACGCCAAGCTGCAGACATTTACGGAAATACTGGAAAATTCTACGGAAACAGGGTGGATGGGATTTAACCGTTTGTTTGATTCAAATTTAAAGAGAACAAAAGTAGAGTGAGTAAAAATAGATGAGGCTAAGGTATGGTATACGAGAAAAATCAATTGTTAACAATTGACATTACAGATATGACGGCTGACGGGGAAGGAATTGGAAAGACAGACGGATATCCTTTTTTTGTGAAAGATACGATAATTGGAGATCAGGTGCAGATTCGCATCACGCGGGTAAAAAAGAATTATGCTTATGGAAGATTGGAGAAGGTGGTTACACCTTCTCCCTTCCGTATAGAGACAAAATGCCCGTTTCACAGGCAGTGCGGCGGCTGCCAGATACAGGCTATGAGCTACCAGAGACAGCTTCAGTTTAAGGAATCCAAGGTTAAAAATAATCTGATTCGGATTGGCGGATTTACGCCAAAGCTCCTTGATAAGGTTATGGAGCCCATAGTGGGGATGGAGGAGCCTTTTTATTATCGAAATAAGGCGTTGTATCCTATCGGTGCGGACAAGGAGGGAAACCCTGTGGCAGGGTTTTATGCCGGGAGGACACACAGCATTATTGCAAATACGGACTGCAGCCTTGGCGTTAAGGAAAATAAGGAGATTTTAGAGAAAATTCTCTCTTATATGAAAGAAAACCATGTAACTGCTTATGACGAAGCTGCCGGAAGGGGATTAGTCCGCCATGTGCTGATTCGAAAAGGATTTCAAAGCGGAGAAATCATGGTCTGCCTTGTGATTAATTTCAGAGCAGGAAAAAATACTGATTTTTTACCAAATCAGGAAAAGCTGATAGATTCCCTGTCAAATGTAAAGGGCATGACAAGCATATCGGTCAGCATTAACAGGGAACGCACAAATGTGGTTATGGGAAAGGAGATTCATACTATCTGGGGCAAAGACAGGATAAAGGATACGATTTATGTCCGCAGTGTGGAAAATGATTTTGCAGCTGCCAGGCGGGGTATTACTTTTTCTATTTCTCCTTTGTCCTTTTATCAGGTGAATCCCATACAAACGGAAAAATTATATAGCCTCGCTCTTTCTTATGCAGGAATAACCGGAAAGGAAATTGTTTGGGATTTATATTGTGGAATTGGGACCATTTCTCTGTTTTTGGCATCAAAAGCAAAACAGGTATACGGGGTAGAGATCGTGCCGCAGGCGATTGAAGATGCAAAAAGAAATGCTGCTCAAAATGGTATTGAAAATGTAGAGTTTTTTGTGGGGAGCGCCGAGGAGGTGTTCCCTGAAAAGTATGAGAAAGATGGAATAAGGGCGGATGTGGTTGTTGTGGATCCGCCTCGTAAGGGGTGTGATAGGACATGCCTTGATACTGTGCTAAAAATTGGGCCTGATAAGATCGTGTATGTAAGCTGCGACAGTGCGACTTTGGCCAGGGATTTGCGTATACTTTGCGAGGATGGGTATGAGATAGAGAGAGTGAGAGCGGTGGATATGTTTCCTATGACAGTTCATGTGGAGACAGTGTGTTTATTGTCCAAACATATAGAATTGTCCGAACAATGTATGGCGGAGGATTGTGCTGCTCTTGGCTTTGTATTTCGCGGAACATTGAAAAAGGTGCATATCATATCGAATATTATCGGTTATGGCCCTATGCCGAAATCGGACAAAGAAGTAGAGCAGCATCTTACTATCAACGATGAGGGCTGTGTGTGGTTTTCGGGATATAACTTCGGATATGGTGGCGAGAAATACGAAAAAGCGCGGAGTAGGAATTTCAGAATCGAAAAGGCAGATACGGATAGATTGTTTAAGGCGCTTGCAGCTTATTTTGGCAATAGGTATGATGAGATTTTTGGAACAGATATTGGTAACTGGATGATGGAACTAACCAATACGGAGGGGATAACCTATAAATTCTGTGGTTCGTTGTGTGCCGATTTTGACTATGAGGGTACGGATTTATCTGACCTCGTGCGTAATGTCATTGGTATGGATGATTTGTATGTATTTAATGGAAATTGTAAATCGGATATAATAAATAAAATTACATTGGATTATCACAGAGTTACCAAAATCAAACCGGGACAAAGACCGGAAGGGGCGGCATGGGAATTTGTCACATGGGATTATACAGAGCATCTGATTATTGATAGGGCAACAGAAACCCTTGAACATATCCTGAACATTGGAACAGGCTGCAAGGTTTCCCACAAGTACGAGATTGAGGGCGGAATTGAAAGTCTGCTTGAACAATTTGATGCAGAAGATTTATTTTCACATATTGAGGGAAATCCCGATGACGTGATTGATTCTCCTAATGAAACAAAGGATTATAGAATTACCATTGATTACAAGAAAAATACGCAGCGTGTTATTAAAGGCAGTTACGATAAAAACGGTCTGCCGGAAGATTTTGCAGATTTTGCAGAAGAGGTGTTTGAGTTCATACGTTTTTATGGTATGGGTGAAATCCTTGACCCATCGGTTTATGGCAAGATAAAACGCTGTCAATCGGAATACATCTTTTGCAGCGTTACCTTTGACGAGGGATGCAAGAGCTATTATTATCTGACGGACGATGATAGTATTGAAGTTGGTGATTTTGTTCTTGTGCCGGCAGGAAAAGATAATCGCGAGGTGATAGTAGAGGTAGTAAACATCGAATATTTTAATGAGGAGGATGTGCCGCTTCCTGTGGAGAAAACCAAGAAAATCATTCGTAAGTGTACAAATGATGAGTTCAATTTGCCAAATTAATCCGGAGTGTTTAAATTGTTGCATTAATATAAAGAAAATCTCTGATGACAGAAGAATTTAAACATGCTATGATTATTATATTCTTTAATAATTATAAATATACAGTCGGTTCATTTATATACTATAAGCTTGCAAATACGGTATGCAGACATTTGACAGTCATTTGGAATTATGACGGGGGGCACATCTATGAGTAATGATTTTATGTCAAAGGAATATTTTTTGCCTGGTCAAAGTAGTCCTTTAGGAAATACTGTAGATGTTAATGAGGCAGTACTAAATATGAGGACAATTATAGATAAGATGCCGGGAGGTTTTTTTATATACCATGCAGATGGCAATGAAGAAATTATTTATGCCAACGAAGCAATGCTTCGTATATTTAACTGTGATACAGTGGAAGAGTTTAAGGAGTTGACGGGAGGTAGCTTTCGTGGGATTGTA
>ERZ777011.2910-NODE-2910-length-12237-cov-57.536529_pt1 | contig 12237 bp, 8 predicted proteins | sample MGYA00374964_ERZ777011 | MGnify/ENA primary metagenome ERZ777011 (study PRJEB29310, sample SAMD00008975) | mouse gut metagenome | study: EMG produced TPA metagenomics assembly of the Metagenome analysis of fecal microbiota from mouse which was promoted...
TGAAAATTAAGTGTTTAACAGCATAAATTTAATTTTTGTCATCTACTAAAAAATCGCATATATAAATAGATGTTAATAAATTCAAATTAGATTATTCATTCTGTCCGAGGTAATGGCAGCAATTTCGATTGATCGGAGGTGGCAGCGTGGTCAGTTAACACTGAGTTGACACGAGGCAAAAAACGAAATTATAAGTTTTTCCTTATATTAAGCCGATTTGCAAATTTAACCTATTTTTTCAAGATTACAAACCGAGTCTCAATATTTATAAATTGTAAAACCGTCTTGCCATTGCGAAACAAACATAGAGCATGTTTACTTTTAGTTTGTATCTATTCTGATTCTACTTCAACTTTTGGACAACGAAAGATGAAATTCTTATGACTACATATAAATTTTGCTGAAAAGCATTAATCAACTCGTATAGTTCATATTAATACAAGAACCAAGATATTTAAGTATGACTCAGCAGCATATACATGAATAGTCTTGCACACTTATATCAGATAGCGCGAGAACGCTTGACAACTATTTTTTGTGTGTGCGTTGTATATAAATGTTTGTTATTGCTTTTAAATAGAAAGGGATAATCAAACTATGTTGTCATCCTTAATAATGTCGTAGCCGAGACGGCGGACGAGGCGCAGGGTGTTCATAGCCATAATACGGTCGTATTCTTTCTCACTGTCGGGAAGTTGAGCGTAAGGCACAAGGTCGGGATGCTGTTTCTTTGAATCATTGCGAACCGGACCGTAAATCCAGCCCTCGTCCATACGAGCACGTGCCCAAATGTCATGAGCATTTTCAGCTATCGCCTCAGTAAGTTCAACTAAGTTAGCATCAAGGTCAATATCTTCGACGTTTATGGGCTGCGGATTGTAGCCGTTGGCAGAGTGGGAAGCAGTAACCATATAGTTGCCGCTGCAATTCCATGCCTTCTTAAACTCTTCCTCCTCTATAGTATCTTCAAGCAATGTGTCAAGATTGAGATATGTCACATCTCCGTTATCCTCCATGCCTGTGACGTAAACAGCATGGTAGGAAGGCTGGCGGTCCTCCCGTCCGTTATCCAATATATTGCGGTCAACAACTGCTATTACTTCACGACATTCATTAAGAGCCGTTTCAAGATCATTTATCGTAGCGTCATAATTGCGCTCAACATACAATCCTTTTAACTCAAGAAGTTTACCTACATGATGGAGAGGTGTCCCGTCATCTCTGACCCAGTTGTTAGCCTTCGCTGTCTCAAGTAAAGTCCAGTGGTCTATGTCGAAATCATGATGCTGAAGGATGAAAGTCTCGCAATCAAAAGAACATAGATTTTCCGAATTGGCGGCTGCGAGTGCCCACATAGGCAAAATCCTGCGATTCTCCGTGTCTACTTCGGCATCTAGCCGAGAAGACAGGTCAAGAATTTCTGACAATTCATTGTCATGGTTCAACGCAGATAATACATTTTGTACCTCATCTCCATTGACATTGCCATCAAGAAAAGCGGCAAGAAGTTCATCCGATATATTGTTATTTTTATCTTTCATAGCCGTAATATTTTATGGCAATGCGTGTGAAAGCTGTCATTGCACGTTTTTTTATGTTATAAAGATTATCGACTGTAACACCGATCTGCATTGCATATTGCTCCGGCTCCATATCATTCAGGACAAGATTGCGTATCATATCGGCATATCGCCTGTTATCCATTAGCTGAAGCAGATTTGCCACATCGATGCGGTCGCTTAGCATACTCACTGTATCAACAATTTCTCCACTATCCTCACGTACGGAAGAAGGCTCTTTCGAGGTGGTCTCTATCATTGAATTACGATGTCGGATAAAAAAGCGGGTCGCCACAACTTTTATCCACTGATATATGGAGCTGCGATATTCAAACTGTTTGAGTTTTGCTCCGTCATCAGCCATAAGGTAATCATAAAGTTCGCTGACAATCTCGTTATACTCAATCGGGCGATTGAATACAAGGCGCATAATTGCTGTCAAGAGCGGGCGACACTTAACGTATAAGAACTGCTCCGTGACCCGATTGTCACGGTCAATCAATCCCTGAATTATTTCCTGATCAGTCATTATATTTTCTGAGGTCTTTTGGGATTGATGATATCAAGCGTCACATCGACCACATTGTAATCATGGCTTTGTGTCTCGGGAGACAGTCTATCCCAATCGACTATGCATGAGTGACACATCCTACCTTCATGTTTAAATGATGCTTCATCCTTCTCCGGGGGATTTCCCTCCTGAACATACCCCAACAGTTCATGTGACGCATTCCATCTCAGATGTTCTGTCTGAGCCAGAGTAGTCAGTATACGTACTACCAAATGATTAACCACATTGCCTGATTGCAGCGTATAGGTTACCTTCTGATGTTTTCGTATTAGCGATGACCAATCAACATTTGAAAGTCCTGCGGCTGCCAACGCCTTATCGGCAAGATATGATTTGGTAAATTTATGCATACTATTGGCAATATCCTGCTGCTGCATCCTTCGTAACGCCATCATACCACTGTAAGTGGGAGCGTAATTGATTTTACCATCTTTATCCTGAGGATTCAATCTCTCGGCAATATCTTTATTCCATGAATATTCCATATAATCGGCGGGCTTTACATAACCTTGTTTAGTAGATGCCTCATAAAGTTCTTTGAAGTCTGCCGCCTCTTTTTCATTAGAATCATCTATAATGTTCTCATACGTATAGGTTTCGTTGTCGAGTCCGAAGATATGGATTGGCGATGGAGCGGGACTATTGTGTTCGATCACTGTCTGTTTATGATTCTTACCGTCAAACTCGGGCGCATAAGTTTGTGCCAACCATAATCTGTTGTAGTGCGTTGCAACTCGCTGGAAATGGCCGTCATCATCATTATGCGTCCGCACAAGAATACATAAATTGCTAATATCATCTCGATGCCTGATGGCAGCTTTAAAGACTCTCACCCCAAGTGAAAGGTTAAGCTCATCGTCATCGGTGGCTATGACAACATAGTTCAACGTCTTTACCCACTCATCAAGACGGAGATAGAACTCCACACTGCAACAGTCCATTTTATGGAATGTAATATGTGTATTGGTCTCGGAAGATTCTGAAGAAAAGGTAGAGTCTTTTGCACAATCACACTTCTTCAGGAATGGCATTGAGATATTGATTGCCGGGACTCCGGCAACAAATGGTCCAGCTAATGTGTCCATGTCTCTATCAACGACATTAAGATTGAAATCGGAACGCTCAATACGACCATCCTGTGAATGTGTTTTTACAAATGCTCCAAATTCATATAGAAACCTTACGGCATCCCGTCCGACTTCACTGAATCCCACCACAAGCGAGTCAAACGCAGTCGATACTGTAGCATCAGATTCAACCTTGACAAATTTCACGGGCAAAAGTTTTTTGTCAGTTTTCAGCATCTGGACACTAATATGAGATGAATCTACAACGTTTACCCGAATCTTGCCGTTGCTGTGTTGATCCTCTATTATGCGATGTATGCTATTGTATCGTGCATGGCAATAAAACAACACCTGATGATGCTTACCGGCAATATCATCATTAATGAAGCTGTTAATGGTTGTATCGTTAAGCAGAATTGATGTGTCGTGCAAATTTGCCTTTTCATTATCAGAAAGAAAAAGCATGTGAATCCGCTTGGTAGTGTGGTCAAGAAGCACATTTTTCAATGATTTCAATTTGAGCACCGACACTATAATGTCATTATCGGAGTCTTTTAGAGTGATATCTGAAAAGTTGATGAATTTGCCGACCATCAGGCAATCCTGCCCTTGAAGTCGGCGCATATCCTTGGATGTCATCGACAGGAAATCAAAAATACGGTCTATCCCGATCTTTTTTTCCGAGGTTTCCGTATCATCATTGCACATCCCTATAACTACAATGCGATAATCCTCACTATTCAGACGTTTATAATGGTCTCTTATACTTTCTATAAGATGAAATGCAGCTTCATTCAATCCCCAGAACACATAAGTATCTGACACGCTTTTGGCTTTGCTACGCCCCGCTTGCCATAATCTGAAACGCGATAGCATATTGAAGCCGAAAAGCCGTATCAAGAACGCTGTGGTAACTACACTCGCGGCAAAGTGTACAATAGCAAAGCCCAACGAATATAGCCAGCTCTCATGAAACACTCCATGGATCTCGCTGACATCGCTGTCAAAGATGAATATCTTGAACGCATAGATTATTGCCAATGGTGCGTTGGTCAACAATGATATATAGTTGCCAGTACACATACCGACATCATAAACGATAAATCCTGCCAACCAGACAGCACCAAACAACAATTTGGACGATAAAACGTTTTGGATTTTTTCCTTCCCTTCATCAGAACTTTTGACCAGAAGGAACATGAAAATTGCAACTGTTATGGCGCCTATTAAAGCGCTGATTGCTCCCAGATTGGCTAAGACACCCCAATTATCAGCGATATATGCAATGGAGTCATGTGGCGACACTGATAAATCTTCCATATACCCAGTAAGGTCGTTAGACTCGCTTGCAATATGATGCGTGACGACACTTATCGAGTCGCTAACTTTATATATTGTGTCTGTAGCTTCCATTGTTTAGAATGTGATTTTTAATTGGATATACAAATTTAGCTATTTTTCTTAATAACATGCCTCTAAATATCTGTTTTGTTGCTACTTTTTGTTGTTTTTACCGATTGCATCTATGTATTGTATTAGGGTATGTGCGTGACATGTTGATAAAATTTCATACAGGATGATAGATTCTTCAGATAAAACTGTCTCTCTATTAAAAAACAATATTAATAGCAATGAAAACAAAAATTACTTTCAAAATGTGGCTCTCCGTTTTCTTCGGAGGTATCTGGCAATTCATCCGCAACATTTTCTCATGGAAGAACAAGACTCCTTTCTGGCGTGTCATCTGGGCTACCATCACATTGTGCATACTTGCCTTCACTTGTATGCTTGGATATGCTTTCTATGATGAGTTCTATGGTCGCCGTCATAGTCCATGGTATTATGACGGAGCCACCTTGGGAGGAGAGTATTCATATCGCAACTGCGGATATAATACCGGGAAATCGTATATCTATGACAGGAGGAACGAAAAGAAAGTGCTGAAAGGCATAGACTGGCTTGCAAAATCATTTGACGGTGATAGCCTTGCAGTCATATCAAAGGACGGGAAACGTGGTTACATAAACCGCTACACTGCCGAGATTGAAATTCCGCTGCAATATGATGCGGCATGGATATTCTCTGAAAATGTTGCCGGAGTGTGTGCAGGGGATAGCGTATTTTTCATTGACCATACGGGAAAGCCCATCAATTCAAAGAAATACCTAAGGGTAAAGACCTTCAATGATTATGTATACCATGGTGAATATGCTCCAATTCCGAAAAACGGGAAGGTTGGTCTTGTTGACAAAACAGGAGATTGGACTGTAAAGCCTGAGTATGATAAAATCACGGCTACTGAAAAGAACATGTGGATTGCTCAGGTTGATGACAAATATGGAGTATTATCCAATGAAGGTGTGCTGATTATCCCTTGCGAATACCCCGATGTGAGGGTTAATTCCGGTAATGGAATTACCGTCACACTCGCTGACAACTCGAAGAAAAGATTTGACTATGACGGTTCTCTTCTGGACGGTTTTATGGTCGATAATGTCTATATGCTCGAATATTATATCGATGAATACAATAATGAAGGGAACCGCATCACCAAATATGCCAACATTTACAGGTATGAGGTAGGTGATTTTGTCGGACTTATGGATCTTGATGGCAAACCGATAACGCCTCCTATATACTGGAGCATCGAGTGCATCTCACCCAACATCTTTAATTGCTATATCCCCAATGCCGGAGCATCTATCCTTCTCGACCGTAAAGGGAATAAAATAAACGATTAATGTTATAACGAGCAAAAGTATTAAACGCTAAAAGCTAACAAATTCCTCATCAATGAGAAAATTAATATTCAAGTTATAGGAGCAATAGCTATTGGGGCAACTCTCAGCTTGATAGTGCAGCATAGTAATTACTCATTGCTCCCTCCGATAACTCAGCATTGACCTGCTGATGAATCCGATGCTGAGTTATCGGGGAAATTAAGGAACGATTTGAGGTTATAGCTAATTATCCACTCTTTCTTGCATGGCATGATAGATTAATAAGTTCGAATAAGATAGAGGATATTATTGAAGCTTGGCAGTCACCATGCCCTATTCTTAAAGGTACAAAATGGGAATAACAATGCTTCTATAAGCAAAAAGATTTGGACGATTTTTAGTGATGTAGAAATACTGATCCATTTCTGACATTCCTCAAAAACATCTGCAATCTTAACCTTGAAGAACAGCCTTGAATCCAAAAGGAATTAACGCTTAATGAACTGTTATTATTTATATTAATCGATGTTACAGATTTCAATAATCAATGTTACAGATTTCAATTTCAATTCGTTCAGCCGGAAATAATGACATCCATTTCGATAGAATTGGTTGGTTGCGGCGGGGTCGGTTGACACCGCGTTGACTCAGGCTGAAATTTAAAATTGCAAGTGATTAATTCTCTATCACTTGCAATTTCTTGGGGTGCCCATAGCAGGCACACAACTGCGCAATTATAAAAAAAATATGAGAAAGAATATGCCTATATATCAGTGAATTAAATTTTAGCTTATTCTCGTTATTTGGATATTTTTGCCCTTATTTTTGCATTTAGTACACTTTTAGTACACCTTGAGTCAAATACTTTTCTTAACTTTGCGATGACATAATTCCAACCGGAAAAAGTGTACTTTTCGTCGGGGGTACTCCCGGTGTACTTATAATTGCAGGTTGGAGAACTGAATACACTTAAAACCCTCTCACTCTATGGCAAAGCTACAGAAACAGACCAAGCAGAACCCTAAGCTCGAGCAGCGCGAACTGAAAGACGGACGCATTGCACTCTACCTTGAATACTACCTCGGACGAAGCGAGGAGATGGTGAAAGATGCCGACGGCAAAGTGGTGTATTACACCGAAGGAGCGATGAAGGGCAAGCCGAAGAAAAAAGTTACCCATCTCCGCAAGAAGGAGTCGCTGCCTTTCTATCTCATTGCCAAACCGACTTCGCCGATGGAGCGTCAGCAGAATCGTGAAATCCTCGAAATGGCGGAGAAAATCCGCTTCGAGAAGGAGCAGGAGCTGAAGGAACAGCAGACCGGCTTGCGTCTTGCGAAGCATCCCAAAGAAATCAATTTCTTCGATTACTTCCAGTCGTTCATCGACAATTACACGAAGAAGGACGTCCGCCACATGCGCCGTGGTCTTGCCATATTCAAAGAATTCCTGAAGGAGAAGAAAAAGTACAAGGCTTTTGTAGAAACCATCCATCCCGGCCAGATTACAAAGGAGATGATTCGGGAGTTCGCCGAGTATCTTCAGTCGAGGTTCAATGGCGAAGGACCGCATACTCTCTTCCAGCGATTCAAGAAAGTGTTCAAGAAGGCAACCGAAGATGAAATCTTCCTGCGGAACCCGTGCGAAGGCGTGGTTATCAAAATCGACAGCCAGCAGCTCAAGAAAGACATTCTCTCGATGGACGAAATCAAGCAGCTCGCACTAACACATTACCCAAACGAGAATCCCGATATACGTCGGGCGTTCCTCTTCTGCCTATTTGCCGGACTGCGGTTCTGCGATGTCAAGGACTTGACTTTCGCACAGGTCGATTTCTCAAACCGACTCCTCCGATTCAATCAGGCGAAGACTGCCGGACACAGCTCGGCAAGTTGGGTCAACATGCCGTTAAGCGATACTCACCTCAAACTCATGGGCGAGACGGAGAACGGCGACAAGAACCAGCTCATCTTTCCCTTACCTTCCCACACAATGTGCCTGAAGGCATTGCGACATTGGACTGCCCGTGCCGGAATCGAGAAACACATCACCTGGCACTGCGCCCGCCATTCGTTCGCGGTCAATCTGCTCAACAACGGAGCCAACATCAAAACCGTTGCCTCACTCCTCGGCCATGCCGGACTCAAACATACTGAGAAATACACCCGTGCCGTCGATTCACTCAAACGCGAAGCCATCGACTCGCTGCCTAATATTTCATTTTGATGTAAAACATTTGACTAAAAATTAACACCTTAAGAAAATCTTCGCATCCGGCGAACGTCAAGAAGATGTGGTTATTTCCAAAATGGAAACAACCACTCGGCATGGTGCGATAGCCGGAAAGACGCAGACTACAGAAACCAACTTCTATAATCCTGATGCTATCCTTTCGGTAGGCTATCGAGTTAGCTCCAAGAACGCCACGGCGTTTCGCATCTGGGCTAATCACGTGTTGAAACAATACCTCTTACATGGCTACACCATCAACGAGCGAGTTGCCGCGCAGAAATATGGCGAGTTGAGTCAGTTGGTCAAGGTATTGGGTCGCACTATACCGAATCAGGAGAAGTTGACAGAGGACAGTCGCTCGCTGCTCAATGTTGTTGTTGATTATACATACGCACTCGACACCCTTGACCGCTACGATTATCAGGAGTTGAAGATTGATGACACTACCGGCAAAGAGGCATTCCATGCCACATACGAAAACGCGATGGAAGTCATCCACGGACTTCATGAGAAATTCGGTGGCAGCACACTTTTCGGCAACGAGAAGTATGACTCTTTCAAAAGCTCCATCGGACAGATATACCAGACATTCGGCGGCGTTGACCTCTATCCATCAGTGGAAGAGAAAGCAGCTATGCTTTTATACCTCGTTACCAAGAACCACTCCTTTAGCGACGGCAACAAACGCATTGCCGCCACACTGTTCCTATGGTTCCTCAATGGCAACGGCATCCTTTATAATGAGGACTGCTCCAAGCGTATTGCCGACAACACCCTTGTTGCCCTCACCCTAATGATTGCCGAAAGCCGCACCGAAAAAAGACACAATGGTCAAAGTCATAGTCAATCTCATCAATAAGAATAACTGATTTAAATCTCGTCTATAGCCATTGAGCTTGGCTGTTTTGCGTGAATTATGCACGCAAAACACCTCGTGGATTTGTATGAACCGATTTTTAGTGTTAATTTTGCATTCAAATTAGGACAAATGATATGATTGAATCGTTCACCATAAAGAATTATATGTGCTACCGTGAGGAAACGGAGTTCTCTTTCGTTGCCTCAAAGAAAGAAGGTAAAAAAAATAGCTTACCTCCCTCGTGGTATAAAGAAATCGGTGGTAAACGCATCCTTCGGCTACTTATATGTGTTGGACTCAATGGTTCTGGTAAATCAAAGTTATTCTCAGCTCTTAAATATTTGAGATCATTAGCAATTAGCCGGCCAACAAAAACATCAGAAAAGCCCATTTACAGGCCGTTCCTACTTGATAACCATTCATATAATGAGCCAACTGAGCTACAATTAACATATTACATAGATGAGGTATGTTATAAATACCGCCTCAAGGTATCGCAAGATCGAATTGAGGAAGAAGAATTAATTGTTAAGGAAAGTCGTCCCTCTCGAGTCTATTTTAGAACCTATGACAGTAACACAGATAAAGTACAAATAATTTATGGAAACTGTTGTGACTTATCAAGGAATGATAGACATGACCTAGAGGTTAATACAGTTGCAAACTCAACGGTTCTATCTGTCTTTGCGTCATTAAATCTTGAAAGCCAGATCTTATCTTCAAATTTATTATACTTTGAGGATAGAATAAGCTATGTAAAAAAAAGCGATAGAAGTCTAGCCGATAAGCTGAAAACAGATGATCCTGATAAGGATGCTTTAATGAAGAAAATGATTCTTCGGCTACTTAAAGATGTAAATACAAATATTTGTGACTATGAAGTAGAAGATCACATAATAAGTGTTTCTGAAATAGAAGCATCTGGTGTCCATGATTCTCTTGTTAAAGCACTGATGTGTCAATTCCCGTCAGGTCTGCCAAGCAAGACTTTAAAATTTATACATTTAACAAGTGAAGGTAAACAAAAACTTGATTCTGAATTAGAATCGTACGGCACGATGAATATCATTCGATTGTTGGTCGTTTTGTTTGACATAATTCTAGGCAAAAAGTCAACAACCATAGATGAAATAGAAGCGGGAATTCACACAAAAGCTTTGGAATTTATTCTAAAAATGTATCTTTCTTTAGCTAAAGATTGCCAACTGATAGTGGCTACCCATGATCTTCAATTATTAAATGCGGATTTTTTGCGTCGAGATGCTGTAAGGCTCTTCAATAAAAACAGAGATTCGGGCACTATTTCAGTAAAAAAACCGGATTACATTCATAATACGGTTAGCTTTTTTAGAACTTATTATCGAGATGTTGCTTCTGAGATTGACGATATTATCAATCAATGGACTGTTTTTGAGGACTACGAAAAGGAATTATTTGGTGAATAGATTGTACTGAAAATTTTGACACATATAATCAATAGAGACAAATTTATTGTCTCTATTTTTTTGCGGGACTATTATATAACGTGTAAATTCCACTTAAATACACCACAGGCTATCGTTTAACGTAAATCACATTGCGATTTACGTGAAATTTACACGGTTTTATTTGAATATTAAGAAACTTTTGGTTAATTTTGCAGCGTTGACTCGAAATTAAAACCCTGGCTAATGGACCAGAGAGTTGACATTCTTTATTATGAGTGATTTTTACTATGTAAACAAAATTGCCCAACCGACGGGAGAACATGAAGTCCATGCATCAAGTTGCAGGTACTTGCCGTCAGTAGAAAATCGAATCCTTTTGGGATATTTCACAAGTGGCAAGGAGGCTGTAAAAGAGGCAAAGAAACACTACAGCACTGTTGACGGATGTTTCTTTTGCTGTCCCGAGGCACATACAAGGTAAAAACTTGCAAACGGACAATAGTGAATGGCATACAACACCTAAGTGTACCGTAGCGGAATCGGTAGGTCACCGCATAGTATCAACTTCAAGATTCAAGATATGGCAAAAACTGTAGAAAAAGGCAGGAGTGCAGAAACCGGTAAATTTGTATCTATTGAATATGCACAAAAGCACCCAAGTACAACTGTAGTCGAAAAGGTCAAAGTAGGGCCAACAAAACACAGAAAGTAATTATTTAGATTTAGGATGTGCCTAGACGATGAAAATCGTCTGGGCTTTATTTTTGTTTGTATGACCATAAGAACAAACAACTGAACTTGGGGCTGAATCCTACTGCTCTATAAGAGAATTATTGCTGTCCGATAAAAGTCTAATAACTCAATAAAGCATGGTTCGAACGCTGATTTTACGGTGTTCGAGCCTGTTTTTTCATTTTACAAGCCCCTCAATCAAAAAGTGATGGATCGGGAGGAGCGCGGGATGCCTCGGAAAGGATGATTTTCCAATCTTTTTCCGGGTTGTTAAACAGGCTGTAGAAGTCAACGTAATACATCAGCGTGATTCTGACTATTGTGCCAAACCGGAGAAGCTTCATTTGCGTGTCAGTCCTTTCTGCGAATCACCATCAGCAGCAGATTTGCGATAAGAGTTACCCATTTCTGGATTTTGATTGCATTTGCGCTCTCCCATAAAAGTATTTCAGGGGGAAGTTCTGCTTCATCTGCTATGATTCCTTTCGGATCTGAATCCATATCGTTGGTCAATAATGAAATCAGCTTATGCTTCTTGATATCCGCATAAGTGATTATGCGCGATTTATGACGTACGGTTCCTCCTCCTTTAACCTGCTTCACAAATTCCACGTTCTGTATTCTGACTTCCATTAGACCCTCCGAAGTCTGATACATCGAATCCGATAATATATTGTATTTCAGATTTTTCTTCATTTTGGTGACGTATATTACCCCGCGCTCCGTAAGCTGCTGGAACTTCGCATAGTCGATATACGCGCGGTTCATTGCCATGATGTCTCCTTTACTGAGTACCGTCGGTTTAACATAAACGAGTCGTTTGTGGGCGCCGAGGTGAACTTTATGTCGGATGGTACCCCTTCATTGGCATGTATGATGGTATGTACCTGGATGCCACCTTTCTTTTTGCCGGTATCGGGGATGACGCCCCACACCCTTGAACAGCAGGCTGGAGAACAGAGTTATCGTCGTTGAGTCTATAATCTGAAGCCGTTTCATCCATTTCTGAGTCTCTCGGCTCCGGCTGTCCGAAGAAAGCACATGGCGGTAAGTGGCGTATAAATCGCAATTTA
>ERZ777011.2911-NODE-2911-length-12233-cov-3.908113_pt1 | contig 12233 bp, 7 predicted proteins | sample MGYA00374964_ERZ777011 | MGnify/ENA primary metagenome ERZ777011 (study PRJEB29310, sample SAMD00008975) | mouse gut metagenome | study: EMG produced TPA metagenomics assembly of the Metagenome analysis of fecal microbiota from mouse which was promoted...
GACGGGGAGACAAGGGGAGTTCCAAATGGACGGTTTATATCACACAATCTTAGACCGCAGAGAATTACAGAAAATACAGAACGAATTTTGCGCAGCGACAGGGGTTTATGCATTCTGCGTGGATCGTGACGGCACAGAACTGACAACGGTGTCAGGAAATGAGCAGGACAGAGAGAAACTGACCAGACAGATACCGAAGGACAAACTGCTCTCGCTTTTACACAGGGTATCGGAAAGCAGTCTGGAGGATCAGGCGATCGAGGAGACAGAGAGTGATGCGTTAGTCTATGCGGTTGTGTGTGTGAAGGAAGAGCGGAAGACGGTTCTGGCGTGGTTTGTATACGGCGTTCTGTCTGATGCGCAGTCACCGGAAGGGCGTGCGTTTGCACAGGGATTCGGCTATCAGACGACGGAGCGGCGGTTCAGTCTTGCGCTGGATTTGCTGCGTGAGTTTAGCAGACATATGGTGGGCGATAAGCTGTTGGCGGAAGAGGCGAAGGCGGAGAGCCGGAGGAGCCAGTATTCCAGGCAGGAAATGGAGGATGTGCTCAAACGGACGGCTGCTACGACGCAGATTGTGCAGATGCTGGACAGTGATGCGCCCATCGAAGGAATTATGAACGATATTCTTGCGATTATCGGCGGATTTCTCGGGATAGACAGTGCGTATTTATGTTCTTTGCATGAGGCTGGTGCGGATCGCATGGACGTGATTGCGGAGTGGTGTGCCGAAGGTGTGTTGTCCGGGTTTGATCAGACGAGAAATCAGCCCCGGCCGTCATATTTATATCGGGAGAAACCGCTGGTGCTCTCCGCGGGTGCGGGGACGGAGAATTACGGTGCGGATCTGCGCAAGGCCGGAATCAGTGCATTTGCGGCTATGCCGATTATTTTAAAGGATCGCATCAGCATGTATGCGTGCTTCGAGGTCAGACAGCGTCCGCATAGCTGGAATGTGGAGGAGATCAAGTTCCTGAGCGATTCCGCCAAAGTGCTGCAGAGTATTCTGACCAAGCGGCTGCAGAAGAACTCTCTGGCGGGTTCCTATGCGGCGCTTGAGGAAGTTCTGAATAACGTAGGCAGCTCCATTTATGTCAGGGACCGGGAGAGCGGCAGGATTCTTTTTGTAAACAGAGGGCTCAGGAATCATTTTCAGGAAGAAATAGAGAACAACACGCTGGCCGGGATTTTTGAATCCGGAATACCGCAGGGAAGAGAAGAGGGCAGCGTGGAAGTCTGCATGGAGGAAAAGGGTAACTGGTACGACCTTTTCTATAAAATTATTACATGGGTGGACGGCAGACAGGTACTCATGTGTTCGATCTATGATGTGACCGAGAAGAAAATGTATCAGAGAAAGATTGAGCGGCAGGCGTACACGGATTTCCTGACCGGGCTGTTTAACAGGGCGTGCTGTGAGCGTGATCTGGCAAAATATGTGGATGCGGCGAAGAACATGGACAGGGAAGGCGCCGTGCTGTATCTGGATCTGGATGATTTCAAACATATCAATGACAGTCTGGGACATCAGTATGGTGACGTTTTGCTGAAATCTATTGCGCATGGTATGCGGAATGTCCAGGGGATTCAAAACTCCTGCTACCGCATGGGCGGAGACGAGTTTGTCATTATTGTGCCGCCCGAACAGTATGGTATGCTCGATCAGATCGTGGAGGGTGTCAAAGCGATCTTCGGAAGGCCATGGTTTCTCAAGAATGCCGATTACTATTGCACCATGAGCATGGGAATCGTACATTTTCCCACGGAGGGAGAGGGTGTACAGGAACTGATCCGGAAAGCCGATATTGCCATGTATGAGGCCAAGAGATCCGGGAAGAACCGGGTGGCGGTCTATGATAACACGATTAAGAGTGATTCCGATAAACGTCTGGACATGGAGAAAAACATGCGTGACGCCGCGACCGACGGCTGTAGGGAATTTGAGGTGTACTATCAGCCGATTATTGATATTCAGGAAAATAATATCTGCACGGGAGCGGAAGCATTGATTCGCTGGAACAGTGTGGAGATGGGATTTATGTCACCGGCGGATTTCATACCGCTTGCGGAGTATCTGGGACTGATCAATCCGATCGGCAGTCATGTGCTGGCGGAAGCCTGCCGGGCATGCAGGACCTGGAATGATAACGGACATCCGGGTTATAAAGTCAATGTCAATCTCTCCGTTGTGCAGCTCCTGCAGCCGGATATTGTTAAAACCGTTTCGGATATCGTACATGAGACGGGGATTAATCCGCATAATCTGACGCTGGAGGTGACGGAAGGGCTTGCCATCAACGATCTGGAACGTATGAAGGAGATTCTGGCGCAGATCAAGGAACTGGGCGTACGGATCGCACTGGATGATTTCGGGACGGGTTATTCTTCGCTCAGCCATATCCGGGAACTGCCTTTTGATGTGATCAAGGTGGATCAGAGCTTTGTCAGGGATCTGGCGGAGGATACCTACTCAAAGTCGTTTATTAAGATGGTGTCGGATCTGGCGGATGCCATTGACGTTTCGATCTGTGTGGAGGGCATCGAGACCGAGCAGCAGTATAAAGTACTGGAGGGCATGAAGGTCAGGATGATACAGGGCTATTATTTTGACAAACCGATGCCGCGGGCGGCGTTTGAGGAGAAGTATGTGGACGACGATAAGCGCCTTGCGGATGGCAGCAAAGGTGAAAAGCGCACAGATGAGGCCGAAAGCCGGGCAGGAGAAGCAGACAGGGATATGACTGAAAGACAGAAGGCACAGCGTCATGGAAATGCCACGGGCCATCAGCCGCGTAAAAACGGGAAACGGACAAGAGGTAACCGCAAAAAATAAGAGAAAATCGCATGATAATGCGTAGAAATGAGGAGAGCATGGAAAAGAAATCATTGGCACAGGAGCTTGCAGGAAACGCTTATCCCGGCAGAGGTATCGTGATCGGCAAGTCTCCGGACGGCAAATATGCGGTGACGGCATATTTTATCATGGGCAGAAGCTCCAACAGCAGAAACCGTATTTTTGTGGAGGACGGAGAGGGAATCCGCACGCAGGCGTTTGACCCTTCCAAACTGGAAGATCCCAGCCTGATCATCTATGCACCGGTCAGAGTGCTGGGCAATAAGACGATCGTGACCAACGGCGACCAGACGGATACGATCTATGAACTGATGGATCAGCAGCAGACCTTTGAACAGTCGCTCCGCACCAGAGAATTTGAGCCTGACGGGCCTAACTATACTCCACGCATTTCCGGAATCATGCATCTGGAGAACGGCAGTTACAATTATGCCATGTCTATTCTGAAGAGCAATAACGGAGATCCTTCTTCCTGCAACAGATATACGTTTGCGTATGAGAATCCGGCGGCAGGCGAAGGACATTTTATCCATACTTATATGGGGGACGGGAATCCGCTTCCCAGCTTCGAAGGAGAGCCCACGCTGGTGGGAATCGAGGGGGATATCGATACATTCACGAATATGATCTGGGAGAATCTGAATGAGGAGAATAAGGTGTCGCTTTTCGTGCGCTTTATTGAGATCGGGAGCGGGAAGTATGAGACACGGATCATCAACAAAAATACATGAAGTTGTATTAAGACTGCAAAACACGCAGTCTAAGAACAACGAAATCATGTATGGAAGAATGCAAAATGCGCATTCTTCCCGCAGCATATTAAAAGGAGAGAAAAGTATGAATGAATTGGAATTGAAATATGGCTGTAACCCGAATCAGAAGCCGTCGCGTATTTTTATGGCGGACGGGAGTGAACTGCCGATCAGGGTGCTGAACGGGAAGCCGGGATATATTAATTTTCTGGATGCTTTTAACGGATGGCAGCTGGTAAAGGAATTGAAGAAAGCGACCGGGCTTCCGGCGGCTACGTCTTTTAAGCATGTATCTCCCGCGGGGGCGGCGGTGGGGCTGCCGCTTACGGATGTGGAGAAGAAAATCTACTGGGTGGATGATCTGGATATGGAATTCACACCGCTGGCAAACGCTTATGCGAGAGCGAGAGGTGCAGACAGAATGAGTTCTTTCGGCGATTTCATTTCACTCTCTGATGTCTGTGATGCGGCGACCGCTAAGATCATTAAGAGAGAAGTGTCCGACGGTGTGATCGCGCCGGGGTATGAGCCGGAGGCGCTGGAGATTCTGAAAGCGAAGAAAAAGGGCGGCTATAATGTCATTGAGATCGATGAGAATTATGAGCCGGCAGCGCTTGAGGTAAAGCAGGTATATGGGATCAGCTTTGAACAGGGCAGAAATGAACTTAAGATTGATGAGGCATTTTTTAATAACATTGTGACGGAATCGAAGGATATGCCGGAACAGGCCAGAATCGATCTGGCGATTGCCATGATTACTTTGAAGTATACACAGTCCAATTCCGTATGCTATGTCAAAGGCGGACAGGCAATCGGCATCGGTGCCGGGCAGCAGTCCAGGATCCACTGCACCAGACTGGCAGGCTCCAAGGCGGATAACTGGTTTCTGAGGCAGTCTCCCAAAGTGCTCGGTCTGCAGTTTGTAGACGGTATCGGGCGCGCAGATCGGGACAATTCTATCGATTTATATATCGGGGAAGATTATATGGACGTGCTGGCGGAAGGCGCATGGCAGAAGATCTTTCAGGCGAAACCGGAAGTGTTTACGAGAGAAGAGAAGCGGGCATGGCTGGATCAGATGAGTGATGTTGCGCTGGGTTCCGACGCTTTCTTCCCCTTCGGCGACAATATCGAGCGGGCGCATAAGAGCGGTGTGAAATATGTGGCCCAGCCGGGCGGCTCCGTGCGTGATGACAATGTGATAGAGACCTGCAACAAATATGGAATGACGATGTGCTTTACGGGGATTCGTCTCTTCCATCATTAGAAGGATTTTTGTGACGGCTGCTGCATGGAATGAACGAATGCGGCAGCCTGATTAATTTACGAAACACATCCCATACAAATTGATTTTTCCTTTTGATAGTGTTATTATTTTAACGATGGGATTATCACAGCGAAAATTAGACAAAGGAGTGGAATGGTGAGATGAGTAAGAGTTTTGATGATCTGTTATCTAAAGTATCCGAGTGCAGTATCAAGAAAGTTGCGGTTGCAGTTGCACAGGACAGTGCGGTACTGGAAGCGGTGGTTGCGGCGAAAGAGCGCAACATTGCAGAGGCGATTCTGGTCGGTGATGAGGATAAGATTAAAGAGGTAGCCGCGGCTGACAATGTTGACATCAGCGGTTTTGAGATCATTGACGAGAAGGATGATTACACGGCGGCTCTTAAGGCGGTAGAGCTGGTTCATCAGGGGAAGGCCGACATGTACATGAAGGGTCTGATCGACACGAAGTCTTTCTTAAAGAGTGTGCTGGACAAGGAAGTGGGTCTGAGAACCGGTAAGGCATTATCCCATGTGTGCGTATTTGAGGTGGAGGGAATTGATCATCTTCTGTTCCTGACAGACGTTGCGTTCATGACATATCCTGCATTGGAAGATAAAGTACATATTATTGAGAATACAGTTGATGTCTGCCATGCGTGCGGCATTCCGAATCCGAAGGTGGCGCCTCTTGCGGCAGTAGAAGTTGTTAATCCGAAGATGCCTGTAACCGTAGATGCAGAGGAACTTACGAAAATGTGTGAAGAAGGTAAGATCACAGGCTGTGTTGTAGACGGACCGCTCTCTTTAGACCTCGCGATTGATCCGGAAGCAGCGAAACATAAGGGCGCAGAGGGCAGAAAGATCGTCGGCGATGCCGATGTGCTTCTTTTCCCTGACATTCATGCGGGTAATCTGGTGTACAAGTGTCTGGTACATACGGCTAAGGTTAAGAACGGTAATATCCTGACCGGCACGAAGGCTCCAGTCATTTTGACATCCCGTTCCGATGATTTTGAAACGAAGGTAAATTCTCTGGCGCTTGGTGCGGTTATGGCAGGTGCAATGGCTAAGATGAATTAGGAGGTAAGTGATATGGCAGTCAAAAGTTTAATTATTAATCCGGGTTCTACATCCACGAAAATCGGTGTATTTGAGGATGAAACTCTACTCTTTGAGGAGACTTTAAGACATTCTACGGAGGAGATTGCACAGTATGCGACCATCGTAGACCAGAAAGACCTCCGCAAGAACATTATTATCAGTCTTTTAAAGGAAAAAGATTTTGATATCAATTCCCTGAACATGGTTGTGGGACGCGGCGGTATGCTCAAACCCATTCCGGGTGGGACATATGCGGTCAGCGATGATCTGCTGGAGGACCTGAAAATAGGAAAGCAGGGACAGCATGCCTCTAATCTGGGCGGCATTCTGGCAAGAGAAATCGGTGATTCCATCGGCGTGCCTTCCTATATTGTAGACCCTGTCGTAGTGGACGAGTTGGAGCCGATTTCACGCTATTCAGGCGTGCCGGAACTTCCGAGAACGAGCGTGTTCCATGCGCTGAACCAGAAAGCGGTAGCGAAGCGCTATGCGAAAGAACAGGGTAAAGACTACACTTCCCTGAATTTAGTTGTAGTGCATATGGGAGGCGGCGTATCCGTAGGCGCTCACAAGGCAGGCAAGGTCATTGATGTATTTAATGCATTAGACGGCGACGGCGCTTTTTCTCCTGAGAGAGCAGGCGCTGTTCCCAGCGGTGCGCTGATTAAGATGTGCTTCTCCGGACAGTACAGTGAGAAGGAAGTATACAAGAAGATTGTGGGCGGCGGCGGTTTCAACGCATACTGCGGCACCAACGATATGCGTGATGTCGATAAGATGGTGGACGACGGCGATGCCAAGGCTAAAGAAATCCGTGATGCGTTTATCAGACAGGTGTCCAAAGATATCGGTTCCATGGCATGTGTGCTGGAAGGCAAGGTTGACCAGATCGTGGTGACCGGCGGGATCGCGTACGATAAAGCCGTAGTGGAAGGTCTTAAGGCGCAGGCGGGCTGGATCGCACCCATGACGGTATATCCGGGTGAGGATGAGCTGCTGGCGCTTGTGCAGGGCGGACTGCGTGTGCTGAACGGCGAAGAGAAGGCTATGGTGTATTAGCATGAGGAAGAACTTTCAATAAATAAGAATGTCCGGCAGAGAGAACGTGCTCTGCCGGATATTTTGTTATCTGCTTCTTTAGCAGCCGAAGGTACCTTCTCAATGGCGGGCAGGATTATGCGGCGGCAGAGACTCTTTATCGTATGAATGCGAATGAGCAGATCCGGGAAAACAGAGGTGATAACCTGTCTCTGCCGGGAAGGCTGACTTTAACAGTTGAATTTACCTTGTAAATCTGGTAGAATATACGTTGGTGTTTTGTAGCCGCATAACAAAAGCATTTGCGGATATTTCTAATATGATGGATCCGGCGGTTATAACAACAAACATCGATACAAAGTGAAACAGCTTTACAGATCATGGAAAGTGAAAGTAGGCAAGTTGCGTATTTGATACGGCATGTATTTGATACACGGAAGCGAGGCAGTTATATGGGTGTAGTACAGAAAATATTTGGCACACACAGTGAAAGAGAAATTAAGCGTATCGAGGGTCTGGTCAATAAGATCGAATCCCTCCGTCCGGCTATGATGGATCTGACGGATGATCAGCTGCGTGACAAGACAAAAGAATATAAGAAAAGACTGACGGAAGGGGAGACTTTGGATGACTTACTGCCGGAAGCATATGCTACGGTACGTGAGGCGGCGAGAAGGATTCTCAATACAGAACATTACAGAGTACAGCTGATCGGCGGCATTATTCTGCATCAGGGGCGGATTGCCGAGATGCGTACCGGTGAAGGTAAGACACAGACCTGTCTGCTTCCGGCTTATCTGAATGCATTGGAAGGGAAAGGCGTGCATGTTGTTACGGTCAATGATTATCTGGCGAAGCGTGATGCGGAGTGGATGGGACAGGTACACGAATTTCTGGGATTAAAAGTCGGAGTCGTACTCAATGACATGAAATCCGAGGAGCGCAGAGAGGCATATAACTGCGATATCACGTACGTGACCAACAATGAACTGGGATTTGATTATCTGCGTGATAACATGGTTATTTATAAAGAACAGCTTGTGTTGAGAGACTTGCACTATGCTATTATCGATGAGGTGGATTCGGTGCTGATCGATGAGGCGCGTACGCCGCTTATCATTTCCGGGCAGAGCGGCAAGTCTACGAAACTGTATGAGGCATGTGATATTCTGGCCAGACAGCTTACCCGCGGCGAAGATATGGAAGAACTCTCCAAGATGGATGCCATCATGGGCGTGGAACGAGAAGAGACGGGAGACTTTATCGTCAATGAGAAGGATAAAGTTGTGAATCTGACGGCACAGGGTGTGGCAAAAGTGGAGCGTTTCTTCCAGATCGAGAATCTGGCTGATCCGGAGAATCTGGAGATCCAGCACAATATTATTCTTGCGCTCAGAGCACACAACCTGATGTTCCGTGACCAGGATTACGTGGTGAAGGACGATCAGGTATTGATTGTCGATGAATTTACCGGACGTATTATGCCGGGACGCCGTTATTCGGACGGTCTGCATCAGGCGATCGAGGCGAAGGAACATGTGAAGGTAAAGCGTGAGAGCAAGACGCTGGCGACCATCACCTTCCAGAATTTCTTTAATAAATTTGAAAAAAAAGCCGGTATGACAGGTACGGCGCTCACCGAAGAAAAAGAGTTTCGCGATATTTACGGTATGGATGTCGTGGAGATTCCTACAAACAAACCGATTGCCCGTTTGGATCATCAGGACAGCGTCTATAAGACGAGAAGGGAGAAGCTGGGTGCCATTGTGGAAGCAGTGAAGGAGGCGCATGCGAAGGGACAGCCGATTCTGGTGGGTACCATCAATATTGACGCTTCCGAGGAGTTAAGTGCGCTTCTTAAGAAAAACGGTATTGAACACAAGGTATTGAACGCGAAATTCCATGAGATGGAAGCGGAGATCGTAGCGGATGCCGGTATACATGGAGCGGTAACCATCGCTACCAACATGGCGGGTCGTGGTACGGACATTAAGCTGGACGAAGAGGCGAGAGCGGCCGGAGGACTGATGATTATCGGTACAGAGCGGCATGAGTCCAGACGTATTGACAACCAGCTGCGCGGACGAAGCGGACGTCAGGGCGATCCGGGCGAATCCAGATTCTATATTTCGCTGGAAGACGATCTTATGAGGCTCTTCGGTTCTGACAGAATGATTACAATGTTTAATGCGCTCGGTATTCCGGACGGGCAGGAGATTGAGCATAAGGCATTGACAAAAGCGATTGAGTCGGCACAGAAGAAGATTGAGAATAACAACTTTGGTATCAGAAAGAGTCTGCTTGAGTATGATCAGGTCATGAATGAACAGAGAGAGATCATATACGAGGAGAGAAGACGCGTCTTAAACGGTGAGAGTATGCGTGATGCCATCTACAAGATGATTACGGATATTACGGAAGACTGCGTGGATATCTGCATCGGTGATGATACGGATTTTGACGAGTGGGATTTCAATGAGTTAAATACGCTGCTTCTGCCGACGGTTCCGGTTAAGCCGCTTCACGCGAACCGCGTGCTGAAACCGAAGAAAAACAGTCTGAAGCAGCAGCTGAAAGAGGAAGCCGTCAAGCTGTATGAGAGCAAAGAGGCAGAGTTTCCCGAACCGGAGGCAATCCGTGAAATTGAGCGCGTGATTCTGCTCAAGGTGATCGACAGAAAGTGGATGGATCATATAGACGATATGGAACAGCTCCGTCAGGGCGCAGGCTTACAGGCGTACGGACAGAAGGACCCGCTTGTGGAATATAAGCTGAACGGCTATGAGATGTTCGATGAAATGACGCAGAATATCAAAGAGGAAACCGTTCGTCTGCTCTTTAACGTTCGCATCGAGCAGAAGGTGGAGCGGGAGCAGGTCGCGAAGGTGACGGGAACCAATAAGGACGATACGCTGCAGAAAGGTCCCGTGAAGCGTATGGAGGCCAAGGTATATCCGAATGATCCCTGTCCCTGTGGTTCCGGCAAGAAGTACAAGCAGTGCTGTGGTAGAAAATAACAAAACATGAAGTTATACTGAGACTGCAAAAAACGCAGTCTAGGTATAACTAAATCATGTTTGAGAGAATGCGAAAAGCATGCATTCTCTGAATACAATCAAATTACATGAAAAGGTGGTGACGTTAAGTGGTAGAACTGGATAACATGAAATCCGAACTCTTGAGTTACGAAAGTCCCTTAGCGGAAGTGAGGGATTCACTTTGACTTAGAAAACAAGTCAAAGCGGATTGAAGAATTAGAGATGGAAATGCAGGCGCCGGACTTCTGGAACGATCCGGAGAAATCCAATCAGAAGATGCGGGAGTCCAAGGGCCTGAAAGATATCGTGGATACGATGAACGCGCTCAGTGGTCAGTATGACGATATTCTGATGCTGATCGAGATGGGATACGAGGATAATGATCCCGCGGTCATACCGGATATTGAGGAGGAACTTAAGGAATTTAAAGAAACCTTTGAGAATATTCGTATCAGCACGCTGCTTTCCGGCGAGTATGACCGGAATAACGCAATTCTGAAGCTGAACGCCGGTGCGGGCGGAACAGAGAGCTGTGACTGGTGCAGTATGCTCTACCGTATGTATACCAGATGGGCGGAGCGCAAAGGATATGCTCTTGAGGTGCTGGATTATCTGGATGGTGACGAGGCCGGTATTAAATCGGTCACATTCCAGATCAATGGTGAAAATGCCTACGGTTATCTGAAATCGGAGAAGGGTGTTCACAGACTGGTGCGCATCTCGCCCTTCAACGCGCAGGGTAAGAGACAGACATCCTTTGTGTCGCTGGACGTTATGCCGGATATTGAGGAAGACGTGGACGTGGAGATCAAGGATGAGGATATCCGGATTGATACCTACAGGAGCAGCGGTGCCGGAGGTCAGCATATTAACAAGACATCTTCGGCGATCAGAATCACGCATTTTCCTACGGGAATCGTAGTGACCTGTCAGAATGAGCGTTCGCAGTTCCAGAATAAAGATAAGGCGATGCAGATGCTGAAGGCAAAGCTTTATATGCTCAGGCAGGAGGAAAACGCGGAGAAGCTGTCCGACATACGCGGAGACGTGAAAGAGATCGGATGGGGCAATCAGATCCGCTCTTATGTTTTGCAGCCCTACACCATGGTGAAGGATCACAGGACGGAAGAGGAATCGGGCAATGTGAATGCAGTGCTTGACGGCGGGATCGATCCTTTTATTAATGCATATCTGCGGTGGATCAACGCAGTGTAGCAGGCAGTGATATACGCAAAAGTGTAAACGACAGGGAAACGGCTATCGCTTTTCTCTGACAAGATCCAGATAAAACTCTGCCAGTGTCGCATTCATGTAGGGAAGCACCCACAGCATGGCAATGCCGCAGGAGAGAATGCACGGAATCAGATAGGGCAGGAAACTGATATAGATGTACAACAGCTTCAGCCGGTGTCCTGCCATCAGCCGCCGGCTTGCAGCGAGCAGCTCCCGCGGCGTATACTGCGGGAAATCATGCAACAGGAAAAATGCCTGTCCGTAGAACAGATTGATGATGAGCGGAGTCACAAGAGCGAGCAGTGCAGCTGCGATATAGAGCAGCAGTTCCTGTGTCCCGGGCGGGTTGGGCAGCCGCGAAGCTGTGATGAATCTTGGAAGATCGAAAATGTATGTGAACAGGGCGATCCATGCCTGCACAAGGAGCGCTCTGTCCGGATAAAATCGAAAACCGTAGAAAGCATCGCTTACGGTCACATGCTGGCCGCAGGCGATTTTTAAGTAAAAATATGCGTTGCCGGAAGAAAATACTCCGGTCAAAACGGAGAGTGCGAAAGAGACTGCAATGTAAATGCATAATCCGGCAATCGTGGTGGTATCCTCCACAAAGGTCAATGCGGCAAGCGAGAAAAACATGGTGCTGACCGTTACGAGCAGCCATGCGCCGATAGCAGTTCCGTAGTGCCCGAACATATGCTCTTTTGCGGAAGCCTTCAGCTCCGCGGAAGATCGAAAAGAATTCATTTCAAAGACTCCAATCTGTATGTGCCGCTATCAGAACGCGGCATCTAAATTCATGCCTCTGTATTTGCCGGCGGCATCGGAAGATTTCATTTCCTTCTGGTAAGGATTATCCTCGTTATAATATTTGATCTGTGTTTTGGTAGTGCCTCCGGATACATAGGTGCGCCCGCATTCCGGACAGACGGAAGTGCGCAGTGATACATT
>ERZ777011.2915-NODE-2915-length-12222-cov-96.047670_pt1 | contig 12222 bp, 9 predicted proteins | sample MGYA00374964_ERZ777011 | MGnify/ENA primary metagenome ERZ777011 (study PRJEB29310, sample SAMD00008975) | mouse gut metagenome | study: EMG produced TPA metagenomics assembly of the Metagenome analysis of fecal microbiota from mouse which was promoted...
TATTCTAAAATTGTTGCTGACCAACCTGATTGTATTCGATTCGCTGAATAGTTACCAAAGATGAGAGCAAACTATGCCAAATCAAGGCACGAAATAAGAAAATCCTGATATTTCAATACTGTACTCTAATGAGATAATTTATTAGCTCAACAGTTGATAGGGTGAGCCACTTGCTCAACAGATATTGGTTATGAATTAAACAATTGCCCCTTATTGATTTCTATTAGGCATCCTTTTATAACTGATTCACTATTTAGACTTATTTCATTCGTTACTTTTATTTCGTTACACTATAGTTATCTTTGCGTTTAACTATAGTGTACCTTGCGTTTAACTATAGTCATCTTTGCGTTTAACTATAGTCAAACGCAAAAAGAATAAGTAATGAAGCTAATCTGATTAGGCAAAATAAGAAATAAAAATAGTATTTGACTCCTTCCCGTAAGGCTATATTCATTTCACGTATCGCTATGAGCGAGCCAAATCCGTAAAGAACAAGAATACATATCCCTCTAATTGCCGAATAGAAGAAAATAAGCTATAGTTGTTTTCAACTATAAAGAGTGGTTACGAATACAGCAATAAAGAAAATACCTTATGGAATGACGGACTTTGAGTCTATTATCTGTGATAACTATTACTATAGACAAGACACATTTTATTGCCCTGGTAGAACAATCAAAGCAGTATACGCGAATTTATCGAAGGAGAAGCACACATAAAAGCTTTCATACTTGCTTATCTAGGACTGAACAGCTATTATATCGCCCGCCCCGAATACGAAAACAACAAAGGATATGCAGATATCTTTCTGCAACCTCGTTTGTTGCAGTTTCCCGACATGATGTACAGTTATTGCATCGAAGTAAAATATGCCAAACGTGATGCTGACGATGCAGAAATAGAAAGATTGGCGGCTGATGCCAAGAGGCTACTAAAACAGTATGCAGCAAGTGAATGGATTCTGCAAGATAAAGGGAGCACAGAGCTGAAAAGTATCGTATTAGTGTTTAAAGGCTGGAAACTGCTAAAAGTAGAAGAAGTATGAACAATATCATGAAGCTTTTTCATTCTCTATATATAATAAGGTATATGTGAAAACATGTCCGCCAGCTTTCTTACAGAATAGAGAAAATTTTTCACCCATGAGTTTTTCATTTATTTTATTGAATATCAGCATATAGCAAGATGTCAATAGAAGAAAAGTGAAATTTTCTTCTATTTTTTTCTGCGAATTGTTTGCCAGTTTAAAAAAAGTTCCTACCTTTGCATCCGCAATCGAGAAACAAACACTGCTTCGAGAAAGCAAAAGCAGAAATGCAACAACAGGATGGCCCGTTCGTCTATCGGTTAGGACGCAAGATTTTCATTCTTGAAAGGGGGGTTCGATTCCCCCACGGGCTACAAGTAAAAAGAATAAAAGAACTAAAAAACAGATTAGTCGAGATGGCAAATCATAAATCATCACTGAAAAGAATCAGACAAGAAGAAACAAGAAGACTTCACAACAGATACTATGGTAAGACCATGAGAAATGCTGTTAGAAAGCTTCGCGCAACTACTGATAAAGCAGAAGCAGTTGCAATGTATCCGGGCATTTCAAAGATGTTGGATAAGTTAGCTAAAACAAATGTGATTCACAAGAACAAGGCTAATAATCTGAAATCTAAGTTGGCTCTTTACATCAATAAGCTCGCTTAATAATAAGAATTTAAAAATTCTACATAGCATCAGGCTGAACTTTAAAAGTTCAGCCTTTCTTGTTTATAAACACTTGAATATCAACTCTGCCAAGCAAGCAGAGAATCCGCTTGCATTCTTTATTTTTCACGGTTTATTCTTCGCCAAGTCGACAAAATTCACTATATTTGCTCTGTTATTAAAGTTAGAAAGGCAATTATGAGCGAAGAACAAATCACTCCCAATAACGGGTCTTATTCTGCGGATAGCATCCAAGTATTGGAAGGTCTTGAAGCAGTAAGAAAACGCCCTGCGATGTACATCGGTGACATCAGCATAAAGGGACTTCACCACCTGGTATACGAAATCGTTGATAACTCTATCGACGAAGCACTAGCTGGCTATTGCAGCCATATCGAAGTGACTATCAACGAAGACAATTCAATCACAGTACAGGACAACGGACGTGGTATTCCGGTTGACTATCACGAAAAAGAGAAGAAGTCGGCATTGGAAGTAGCCATGACCGTTTTGCACGCCGGAGGTAAGTTCGACAAAGGGTCTTACAAAGTATCCGGAGGTTTGCACGGTGTGGGTATGTCCTGTGTGAACGCACTGTCTACCCACATGACAACGCAAGTATTCCGTAACGGTAAAATCTACCAGCAGGAGTACGAGATAGGTAAACCGCTTTATTCTGTAAAGGAAGTCGGTACATCCGACATCACAGGAACCCGCCAACAATTCTGGCCGGACGGCAGTATCTTTACAGAAACTGTATATGATTACAAGATTTTAGCTTCACGCCTGCGTGAACTGGCTTATCTGAACGCTGGTCTGCGTATTTCTCTGACCGACCGCCGGGTAGTAAATGAGGATGGCAGCTTCAAAAGCGAACAGTTCTATTCAGAAGAGGGTTTGAGAGAATTCGTACGTTTCATTGAGTCTTCACGCGAACACTTGATTAACGACGTTATCTACCTGAATTCAGAGAAGCAGGGAATTCCTATCGAAGTAGCTATCATGTACAATACCGGGTTCTCTGAAAACGTTCACTCGTATGTTAATAATATCAACACCATCGAAGGTGGTACTCATCTGGCCGGCTTCCGTCGCGCACTGACCCGCACGCTGAAGAAATATGCTGAAGACAGCAAGATGTTGGAAAAGGTAAAGGTGGACATCTCGGGAGATGACTTCCGTGAAGGTCTGACCGCCGTTATTTCTGTAAAAGTAGCCGAACCTCAGTTTGAAGGACAGACCAAGACAAAGTTGGGCAACAACGAAGTAATGGGTGCTGTAGACCAGGCAGTAGGTGAAGTTTTGGCATATTATCTGGAAGAACATCCGAAGGAAGCGAAAGCCATCGTTGACAAAGTGATTCTGGCTGCTACTGCGCGTCACGCTGCAAGAAAAGCCCGTGAGATGGTACAACGCAAGTCGCCGATGTCAGGCGGTGGTCTGCCGGGCAAATTGGCAGACTGTTCGGATAAGGACGCGACTAAATGCGAATTATTCCTTGTCGAAGGTGATTCGGCAGGTGGTACTGCCAAACAGGGACGTAACCGTATGTTCCAGGCTATTCTTCCGCTGCGCGGTAAGATTCTGAACGTAGAAAAAGCAATGTACCACAAAGCTTTGGAAAGTGATGAAATTCGCAATATCTATACAGCTCTTGGCGTGACTATCGGAACCGAAGATGACAGCAAAGCTGCCAATATCGACAAATTGCGTTATCACAAGATTATCATCATGACCGATGCCGATGTCGATGGTTCTCACATCGACACGCTGATTATGACGTTCTTCTTCCGTTATATGCCGCAGATTATTCAAAACGGCTACCTGTACATCGCTACTCCCCCACTCTATCTTTGCAAGAAAGGTAAAATAGAAGAGTATTGCTGGACAGACGCACAACGCCAGAAATTTATCGATACATATGGCGGCGGTTCGGAAAACGCAATCCACACACAACGGTACAAAGGTTTGGGTGAAATGAACGCTCAGCAATTGTGGGAAACGACTATGGATCCCGAAAACCGTATGCTGAAACAAGTACATATTGATAATGCCGCAGAAGCCGATTACATCTTCTCTATGTTGATGGGTGAAGACGTAGGACCACGCCGCGAGTTTATTGAAGAGAATGCAACGTATGCAAATATCGATGCATAATTTTAATATTACGTTTTTATAAACCAACCTCACATCTTACAACGAGGAAACGCCGATGGCGAAGGAAAATCCTTCGATCGGCGTTTTTCTTTTGTCTGACGGGAATTAAACAGTATTTTGAGCCAATTTACACACTCTTCCCTTAATAAAACCTAACAACAGAATCGATTTCCGGGCAAAATGACTATCTTGCATAAAAACGAAATACAACAGCAACTATGAAATTAAAAACTGCGCTTCCCAAGCCCTTACTTGCAAAGATGAGATTGTTTCTTATTGTTCTGACTTCCTGCGTTATCGTCACCTGCATTTTCCTGATTATCATTCATCCGGAAGCATGGGTTGCGCCGTCATGCGGAATAGCAATAGCCCTGTGCATATTACTATATCAGGTATATTGCATCCGTAAGAGACGAAAATCCTAGATGAGATGTTGCTTCCTCAGTTCTTCGGCAACTACTTCAAGTTCTTCGTACCATTCTTCACCGAACTTACGGATTAAAGGCTCTTTCAAAAATTGATATACAGGAAGATTCTCTTTTTTCCCTAACAAAACTGCTGCCTTACATACGTCCCAACGATGATAATTCACCGCTTTATAAGGTCCGTAGTCTCCAATCCGGATAGGATAAAGATGGCAGGACACCGGTTTGTAAAAGTCTGTTTTCCCTTCGCGATAAGCCTTCTCAATAGCGCAGTAACAGCATCCTTTTTCATCATAACAAGTAAAGACGCAATCCTTATTATTTACAATCGAGGTTACTAAATCGCCTTCTTCGTCTGTATATACCACTCCTTGCTTTTCTATTATCGCACGGGCTTCCGGTGCCAGTTCATCCCAAATGACCGGCAACACTTCTTCCAGTTTCTCCACCTCTTCCAATTCTACGGGTGCACCTGCATCACCCTCAATGCAACATTCACCTTTACAAACATCCAGGTTACAAAGAAACTTTTCTTGAAAAACATCAAGAGATACTACTACATCACCAATCTGTATCATACTAAAACTTATGTGAGACAAAAAGGGCGGAGTACTACTCCGCCCTCCCGGTTATAAAAATCTAAATTACTTAATCAATACGTTTCCGTCCATTTCAGCCGGAACTTCCAGACCCATAATCTTCAAGATAGTCGGAGCAACGTCAGCCAAACGCCCATCCTCTACTTTCGCAGCCTTGTTTTCCGTTACGTAAATACAAGGAACAGGATTCAGGGAGTGAGCGGTATTCGGAGTGCCGTCTTCGTTCAAAGCATGGTCAGCGTTACCGTGGTCGGCAATGATGATTGCTTCGTAATCCTGTGCTTTGGCAGCTTCGATTACATCCTTCACGCAAGCATCTACAGCAACAACCGCTTTCTCGATAGCTTCGTAAATACCGGTATGGCCTACCATATCACCGTTAGCGAAGTTTACTACAATGAAATCATATTTATTTTCGTTGATAGCAGCCACCAATTTATCTTTTACTTCATAAGCGCTCATTTCCGGCTTCAAATCGTAAGTAGCCACTTTCGGAGAAGGAACGAGGATACGTTCTTCCTTGTCAAACGGGGTTTCGCGTCCACCGTTGAAGAAGAATGTCACGTGGGCATACTTTTCAGTTTCAGCGATATGAAGCTGGCTCTTGCCGTTCGCAGAAAGATATTCACCCAGTGTATTAGCAACATTTTCTTTATCGAACAGGATATGAACACCCTTGAAAGAAGCGTCATACGGAGTCATACAGTAATATTGCAACCCCGGAATGGTATGCATGCCTGCTTCCGGCATATCCTGCTGAGTCAGTACGACAGTCAACTCTTTTGCACGGTCGTTACGGTAATTGAAGAAGATAACGACATCGCCTTCTTTGATTGTTCCGTCAACGTTTGCATTTACAATCGGCTTGATAAATTCGTCTGTCACGCCTTCGTCATATGATTCCTGCATTGCCTGAACCATGTCGGCAGCTTTCTTTCCTTCGCCGTTTACCAGCAGGTCATATGCTTCTTTCACACGTTCCCAACGTTTGTCACGGTCCATAGCATAGTAACGGCCGATGATAGAAGCAATCTTTCCTGCTGATTTCTCGCAGTGTGCAGAAAGTTCTTCGATAAAGCCTTTACCACTCTTCGGGTCGGTGTCACGACCATCCATGAAGCAGTGGATGAATGTACTGTCGATATTGTATTCTTTAGCGATGTCGCAAAGTTTGAAAAGGTGAACGAGTGAGCTGTGTACGCCACCGTTGGAAGTCAATCCCATGAAATGAACGCTCTTTCCGTTTTCTTTTGCATAAGAGAAGGCTGAAACGATTTCAGGATTCTTCAGGATACTGTTGTCCGCACATGCACGATTGATTTTCACCAAATCCTGATAAACCACGCGTCCGGCACCAATATTCAAGTGACCTACCTCAGAGTTACCCATCTGTCCATCGGGCAAGCCAACGTTTTCACCGCTTGCCTGAAGCTGAGAATGAGGATAAGTAGTTGTCAGATAATCCCAGTAAGGAGTGGGAGTGTTGAAGATTACGTCGTCTTTCTTTTGGTCGCCTAATCCCCAACCATCAAGGATCATTAAAAGGGCTTTCTTGCTCATAATATTTCAATATTTAAATTATCACTCTGATTTTCGGGCGCAAAGGTACGAAAAAGATGGTTATGTAAACGTTTAATCTATGTTAAGTTACAGTAGCCGGGCGAAGGAAATCTCAGTCTTTTTGCAGAACAGGATACTGCCAGGCAGGCATTGAAGATGAAAGCGGGAAATAATTCCAGCGACATTCACATTCTCACGGGAACAATGGATGCCTTCGTCTCTATTATCTCGAATAATATGAATACAATCATGAAACGCATGACAAGGTTGTCGATAGTCCTGATGCTTCCGACATTGATTGCCAGCTTCTATGGCATGAATGTGGAGATTCATTTGAAAGAGGAGCCTTTCGCTTTCTCGCTGATTGTACTCTTCTCCATCGGATTGTCTACAATGGCATTCGTGATATTCAGGAAGATTAAATGGTTCTGATATAAAAAAACAGCCTGTCATCCAGTCACAGATAACAGGCTGAAATTATACGTTTTTACTTCGATAGAGAATTAATTAAAAGAGAATGTTTAGAGAGAGAAATTAAATTCTATTTTATCCTTGTTTGTTTACTTTTCTTCCACCCAATGGGATAGAGACTCCAACGAATCCGTTGACAGAGTTAGAGTTCTTTCCTAAGAACATATAGTCGGTTCCGAGAAATACCGGGCCTAATTTCAGACCCAGACCGAAAGACTTACCTGCTGACTGAATTACTGAGTAACTAAGAGCTACGTTAAACCAGTTTTTCGGACGATAGTTTGCAGAGAATGTCAATTCGGTCATAGCTTTCGGTTGTACAAAACGAGTTGTATACAATCCACCAACTGCCAGTTTGTTATTGAAGAAACCGTATTCTGCACCTAATACTAATGTAGAAGCCAGACGAGATTTGCGAGATTTAGCTGCATCTTCCGTTCTAAGTTGCAACATTTCATAATCAAGTACATCACCACTACTTACACGATTTAAATAATCCATCGCTTCGTTTGAAAAACCATTAATAATAGTTTGAGCTTGTTCCAAAGCATCTGGATCGGCAGGATTGATAGCAGAAAGCTGATCAACATAAGTCTGACCTTTCATATCAATACCACCATTAGCACTAGCTATTTGTGTACTTCCTTTAGACCATGTAATAAAACCTAAGTCTAGAATGGATGCAGACACTGTCAGATTATCCAATATTTTATATGAGGCACCTAAATCAATACCAAATCCATAACCAGCAATACCCATATCTTTAGCCTCAAACTCTATATCGCTAATATAATCTTGTCCTGGTTCTTGTGTCAAATTAAGTCCTTTAAAAGAGCTTTCCAAAGTAGCACCTACAGCCAACTCCGCCTTATAGTTACCAATTTCATTTTTTAAATCCTCTATCTGAGCAAGGTTGGTAATCTGCATTCGCTCAAATTCTGCTATTCTAGATTCACCTGGCAAAACAGCATTCATATATGCGTTGTTAATTTTCAACTCCATATTACCAATACCTAATAGAGCCTTCACTCTGGCGCCAACAGTCAAACGATTGTTTATCTGTCGCGAAAGACCTAGGCCGATCTCGGTATACGCATTTATATTCAATTGTTGTCCACCAATATTATATTTTTGGTTTTCCCATGTTTTATCTTCAAATCCATCCATTTCATTCAAGAAAGTGAACATAGATTTAGTCAAGTTCGCACCAATATCCGTACGGAGACCAATATTAAATGACCAGAAGTTTTTGCCTTTGTACCATCCGGCAGAAAGAATTTCTGTGCTGAAGTTTACATTCAGTTTATTATTATCTTTCAGACGATTCATAAAGTCCGTACTTTTATAGAAATCATCTCCATCATCAATAATATCAATGATATCCTGATAGCCTAACGAAGTAGAACCAACCGTTGCATTTACGGCACCAATTACCGGAAGATTGAAGTAACCTTTCGTCGGTGTCAAAGCCGGATTCAATTGTTGACGATAATGCGTGCCTTCCATAAAATAAGAAGTACGTAAGAACTGTGCATTTGCAGAAAGAGCGCAAACCAACATGATAGAAAATACCCCAATAATTCTAAAAGAACATAATAGCTTGTTTGTTGCCATGATTTTAAACTTTTTAATTCTTATTACCGTTTGCAAATATATAGCATTTCAATAACAATTAAAAGCACTAAACAACACTATTTCATACTAAACAGAACAAAACCAGGCTTATATGTAACAAAATCGTGCTTATTCTGCAAAAAAATGTAGAAAGTACAAGTTCGGAGAGAACAAATAAACCTAGAATCCCAAAGAAAGTTGTCCGTCTCCCAGCAGATTAAATGTTAAACGATGATAAGGAGTTGTCCCACGTTCGGCAATGGCAGCACGGTGTTTCTTCGTCGGGTAACCTTTATTATGATTCCAATCGTAAAACGGATATTCCTCGTGGAGACGGTTCATATAGTCATCTCTATAGGTTTTGGCCAAAATAGATGCGGCGGCTATTGAAAGAAATTTCCCATCTCCCTTTATTACCGTGGTATGAGGAATATCGGGGTATTTATTGAAACGATTGCCATCAATTAGCAAATGCTGTGGGCGGGTAGTCAGTTGGTCGACAGCACGGTGCATGGCCAGGAAAGAAGCACGCAGGATATTTATCTCATCTATTTCTTCCGGTGAAACGACACCAACCGCCCAGGCTATTGCTTCCTTTTCTATCACCTCACGCAATGCATAGCGCTGTTTTTCCGTCAGTTGCTTGGAGTCATTCAACAACTCATTCTTAAAGTCCTTCGGAAGAATCACGGCAGCAGCATAGACCGCACCTGCCAGACAGCCACGACCTGCCTCATCGCATCCCGCTTCAATCAGATTCTCATTCAAATAAGGTAATAGCATTTTTATCGTTTTTATTCAGGTACAACTTATTTTTATTCAAGCACAAAGGTAAAGGAAATAAAAAAAGGAGACTCGTTTTCCGTCTCCTTTTTCTTGGTTATTTCTTACTTTTTTTAGAACAAGCTCCAGGCAACAGTGAGCCCTGCCATCACAATGGCTACCATGCTCATCAGTTTTATCAGAATATTCAAGCTGGGGCCGGACGTATCCTTGAACGGATCGCCTACCGTGTCGCCTACTACGGTTGCTTTATGGACTTCGCTGCCTTTGCCACCGAAGTTGCCTTCTTCCACATATTTCTTTGCGTTATCCCATGCACCGCCGGCATTAGCCATGAAGATAGCCAATACGAAACCACTGCTCAGACCACCAATCAGCAGACCGAGCACACCGGGAACACCAAAGACGAGCCCGGTAAGGATAGGAGTAATGATAGCAACCAGAGAGGGAACGACCATTTCCCTTTGTGCCCCTTTTGTAGAGATGGCAACACAGCGTTCGTAATCCGGTTCGGCTTCTCCCGTCAGGATACCTTTGATTTCACGGAACTGGCGACGTACCTCGTCTACCATATGCCCTGCGGCACGCCCTACCGCATTCATCGTCAGCCCACAGAACAGGAAGGCCATCATCGAACCGAGGAACATGCCCGAAAGAACTTTCGGGTTCATCAGGTTCACTTCATAATAGTTCATGAAGTCGATAAATGTCGCATTCGCTACGTTGAAAGGGCTTCCATCCGAGTAAGTCAAGTCCACACTGCCGAGACGGGTCAGGCCGATTCGGATTTCCTCAATATAAGATGCCAACAAAGCCAGACCAGTCAGTGCGGCGGAGCCGATTGCAAAACCTTTTCCTGTGGCAGCGGTTGTATTTCCGAGAGAGTCGAGCGCGTCGGTACGTTTGCGGACTTCAGCACCCAAGCCTGCCATTTCCGCATTACCGCCTGCATTATCGGCAATCGGGCCGTAGGCATCCGTTGCCAATGTAATGCCTAATGTAGAAAGCATGCCGACAGCAGCAATACCGATTCCGTACAATCCCATTCCGACATTGGCAAAGTCGCCACCGGAAGCCAATAGATAAGAAGCTATGATGCCTACGACTACGGCAATCACAGGAATAGCCGTAGAAAGCATGCCCAGACCGATACCGGAGATAATCACCGTGGCAGGACCGGTCTTTCCGCTTTCACTCAGTTTCTGAGTGGGACGATAAGACTGGGAAGTATAATACTCCGTAGAACGTCCGATGACAATGCCGACCAGCAGGCCGACTACCACGGCACAAGAAATCAGCGCCCAGTTATCAAGTTTCAAAAGCCACAATATAAGGAAGGTAGCTATAACGATAAGCACGGAACTAAGATTCGTTCCGAATGCCAACGAGCCCAACAAGTCTTTCATCTTCGCATCCTCCTTGGTACGGACAGCGAATATACCTATAATAGAAAGGATTATGCCCACTGCCGCAATCAGCATCGGAGCAATAACGGCTTTGAACTGCATCACCGTATCGGCAGAATGGATAAAGGCGGCAGCACCCAAGGCAGCGGTTGCCAAGATAGAACCGCAGTAAGATTCATATAAATCGGCTCCCATACCGGCTACGTCACCGACGTTATCACCTACGTTGTCGGCAATAGTGGCGGGATTGCGCGGGTCGTCCTCAGGAATTCCGGCTTCCACCTTACCCACCAGGTCGGCTCCCACATCGGCAGCCTTTGTATAGATACCACCACCGACACGGGCAAAAAGCGCCTGTGTGGAAGCTCCCATACCGAAAGTAAGCATTGTAGTGGTAATCACGCAGAGTTTATGAGTAGGCATGAGCGCATCGGCAGGCATCACTGCATTCAGCAACAAGTACCAGAAAGAAATATCGAGCAAACCAAGGCCAACTACGACAAGGCCCATCACCGCGCCGCTTCGGAAAGCGATTCTCAATCCTGAGTTCAACGAGCTGCGCGCGGCATTGGCGGTACGCGCCGATGCATAAGTTGCCGTTTTCATTCCAAGAAAACCGGAAAGACCGGAGAAGAAACCACCCGTCAGAAAAGCAATGGGAACCCATGCATTCTGAACATGAAAGCCATAAGCCATAATTGAGAACAAAATTACCAGACCCAGGAATACCCTGCCTACAATCTTGTATTGCTGTTTCAAGTAAGACATAGCGCCTGTGCGCACGGCAGCGGCAATTTTTATCATTTGAGGAGTACCTTCACTCTCCTTCATCATTTGCTTATGGAAGTAATAAGCAAAGCAGAGGGCTAACACGGAAGCAGCCGGAACCAGCCAGAAAAGAATGCTATCCATAGAATTATTTTTTTAAGGGTTTACGGTGGCTAAAATTATGGAAATCAAACGACAAAAGCAAGTAAGAAAGAAAGATTCTGATAGAATAATGTTCATTTTTGTGCAGGAATGAGCCAAATCTCCAATTATCCGTATCCAAACCAGCCAAAACTCTCTTACCAAATTTTATGCTGTAATCCGGTTTCAGCCGTTTCAGTTTTATTCTCAAACGCCTTTGTAGAAGGGGATAGCGGCTGAAGGCAGTTTTTTACTTTTTATATTTGATAGGAGATTTAGCTGTAACAAATAGGAAATTTAGTTGTTATAAGTAGGAGACTTGACCGTAACAAGTACTACACTCAATGAAATGATATAGGAGACTTGAGTGAGTCAAGTACATGGTCCGATATATTTCAATACTGCTTTGATTCATCCCCGCACAGAAGCGAATCAATATACCCGAAACAACCGGAACCATATGAATGGGAATTATTTACGCCCGTTTAGAGCCTGTTTAAATTCTCTTCAGTCATAATCTTATAGCTGATATTTTAACTTACCCCGGCTCTTCTTGTCGCGTCTGTCTGTAGTTGGCGGAAGGGGTATTAACAGTTG
>ERZ777011.2916-NODE-2916-length-12220-cov-4.189725_pt1 | contig 12220 bp, 12 predicted proteins | sample MGYA00374964_ERZ777011 | MGnify/ENA primary metagenome ERZ777011 (study PRJEB29310, sample SAMD00008975) | mouse gut metagenome | study: EMG produced TPA metagenomics assembly of the Metagenome analysis of fecal microbiota from mouse which was promoted...
CATACCCTCCTGCGTCAATATAGGTGTTGCTTACAGTTAAGATTATGCACCCCACTTTGCTCATCCCGAAATACAGTCATTCATTTGTTCTGTCAACAATGCTTTCCCGATGCCATTGTTTTTCCGTAAATCCTGCACTATTCTTTCCATCACTCCATTTATTTCCCGTGCATCGCTTTTTCCCATTTCCCACTATGATACCGGAGTTCATAGCAGATCCCCCGAAAGATCCAGTCAATCGTCATGGCGATCCAGATCCCGATCAACCCAAGATGGAACACATTGCTGAAAAAGTATGCCGTACCGATTCGAAACACCCACATGGAAACAATCGCGATAACCATCGTCCACATAACGTCTCCCGCCGCACGCAGCGTATTGGGCAGAGAGAAGGACGGCACCCAGGCGACCATGCACATACACGCATGAAAACAAATCACCTGTACAGCCAGTTCCTCTGTCTCGGGTGTCAGATGATAGAGCAAAAGCATTTTTCTCCCAAAGAGGAGCATCATCACAGATACCGCAATCATACAGATACTGGTCAGCCGCATCAGCTTCCGCGTATAATATCTGGCCTGTCCGTAATCTCCCGCGCCTACACAGTAAGAAACCACCGACAGGATTGCCATATTGATCGCCATGCCCGGCAGAATGTTGAAGTTTGCCACCGTACCGCAAACCGCGTTGGCAGCAATCGCAGATGTACCGAACGTAGATACCAGACTTAAGAGCAGGATTTTGCCCAGCTGAAAAAGGCTGTTTTCCAGACCATTCGGAATACCGATATACAGAATCTTCTTAATCTGTCCAAGATTCATCTTCGCCGTAATACGATGCCTGAAATGAATTACCTTGTTTTCCCGAAACAAAAGCCCGAAAATAATGACCGCCGCAACGGTTCTCGACACGGTAGTCGAGATTGCCGCGCCCGCCACACCCAGCTTAAACCCGAAAATCAGCATCGCATTTCCGACCAGATTGAGCAGATTCATCAAAAGCGATATGTACATCGTCGTTCTGGAATCACCCATCGCACGGAAAAGTGCTGCGCACCCGTTATAAAGCGCCAGCGGACAGATCGAGAGTCCCGTGATGATCAGATACGTCGTGGCACTCGCCATGACCTCCTCCTCCACCTGCCCGAAAATCGCCCGCAGAACCGCTTTATGGCCGCCGAGCAGCACGACTGTGGTCACCACCGAAGCATACAGCAGAAAAAGGACCATCTGCCACGCAGACCGTCCCGCCGCTTCTTCATTATGCTGTCCAAGCGCATGTCCCGCCACGACGGCTCCGCCGGTGGCGAGCGCCGCAAAGACCTGAATAATTAAAATATTGATATTATCCACCAGCGAAACGCCCGACACCGCCGCCTCTCCCACACCGGAAATCATGACAGTATCCAGCATACCGACTAAGATAGCCAGAAGCTGTTCCATAATTAAAGGCAGAATCAGTTTCTTAAGATCAGCATTACTATAGATTGTTCCTTTTACTTCTTCCCGTTCCTTCGCGTGCATTGTCTCCTACTGTCCTCACATTGATTCTGAATGCACTCTTCCGCATTTTGAGCATACGAATCCCCATTCCGGAGCAGTTTACTGCGATCAAGGCTTCTCCCTGTATTTGCTTTCATGCATTCTCGTCATTCTGAACCTTATTCTATGCCTATTCATCCTTGATGTAAAGCATGAGCTTAATGCGGCAAAAATATTTTAACATAAACCGCCGCCATCTGATTTTCCGAAACAAACACGCGTATGCGATCCTGCCGAAGGCTTTATCCTCTATTTTCCCATAGTATCAGCACACGTGCTGGTGCAGATATTTCTCTCTGGTTGCCAGTCCTCCGCGGATATGCCGCTCTGATTTATTGACGTCAAGCACTTTCCTTGCTTCCGCCGCAAGCGACGGGTTTAACTGTGCCAGACGATCGGTTACGTCCTTATGTACCGTACTCTTACTAATTCCAAATTCCTTCGCAGTCTGTCGCACCGTAGCGTTATTCTCAATAATATAATTGGCAATCTGGATTGCACGCTCCTCAATATAATCTTTCAAAAGGAAACCCCTCAGAACACTTTTTTACATTGTATGAAGTGTTGTGAGGGGTTATGACTACATAAAAATAGTATATGATATTTACTTTTTATACAGCAGCGCTTCCATATTTTGCTTTAACATCGGAATATCCTCCCGTAAAGTATTCCAGACGATTTCCATATCAACATTTTCGTAATCATGCGCATGCAAATTTCTCATTCCCCTGATTGCCCGCCATGGAATGTTTGAGCTGCTTTCTTTAATTTCATCCGACAATCTGTTGGCAAGCTCTCCAATCTGTATGATACACATATTGCACGAATACTGAAAAGAAATATCCGTTTTATATCTTTCAAAATCTGTATTGAATCTTGCCATAAGCGTGTCAATATCACCACAATACTTAATCATTTTCTTAATAATATGAATATCCTCATTCTTCATACAAAAGTACCCCTTCCTTCATAATTTTAGAAAGAAATGTTTTATCTTCAATCCCTGTCGTGACAACATCTACATGGCAATCCAAAGCATTTTCAAGTTCATCAACAAATGCAAAATACTGTAGTAAACTTTTCAATCTACCGCGCTCAATATATAAATCAACATCACTATCATCTTTCGCCTCACCTCTGGCATAAGATCCAAACAAGCTCATTCGTCCAATTCCATATGCTTTTGCTATGGGATTGGTCTTGTCCTTTATTTCATTTATAGTATATCGCATACGTAGCCACTTCCTCCTCATTTCATGACTAACTTTTTAATAGGACGAAATCTTAAGAAATAATTTTATAAACAGTTTACCCTAAATTCAAATGCTCCACAATCATAAAATATTTAAACTATTTCTTCGACATACCTCTCCACAACAATCATTTTTTCATTTAACTCTGTTCCTATTTTTATAATATCCAACTTAATGTTTCTTTTCATTTTTATTAAGTCCTGTTCTGTACACTTCCAATAATTTCTTACTTTTTTCTTGAAATTTCTATAAAAACATAATATTATTTACGAGTCTAAAATATTTTCAAGCTTACACAATGTGTTTGTAAATCCATTCAAAATCATATTGTTTCCCGCCTCAACCTCTGTACGAACAGCATTCAGTATTTGCGCCTTTTTATCTTCTTTTGGATTTAGCCGCAATACTCTGTCTTGTATCTGCAATTTAAAAGCAATACCTTCAATTATATCTTTAATTGTCCTGTCATAAGAAAGTACTTTTGAGTAAACTTGTTGCAATTCACTCATAGGTTTTGTCAAACACCAGTCATTATTTTCTATCCTCTTCCAAAAATCGTCTGATAATAAATGTTCTATTTCAAAAAATACAGTATTATTTATTTTGGCCATAACTTTTTTCATATCATCTGTTGGCTGCAAAGGAATCACATCTAACCGAAATTTCTTCTTCTCATATTGTTTTTTAGCTTCTTTTACTTTTTTTATTGCATTATTTCCAGCTTGGTCATTATCAAATAAAAAAACTGCTCTACTATGATAATTTAAATGCATCCATGCAATTGCCCAGTCAACCAATAAACTGGTTCCGCACCCATTTTCCTCCCGCGTAACAATATTGATCTCTCCATTAGAATATTTATCTTGTAATTTCATTGACATATTTTTAAATGCTATTTCTAAATATTCTTTATCTGTAATTCCCTCTACAAATATTGTATCGACATCCTTAAAGGGAAAATGTTCTATACTATGCTTTAGTTCATCTATCTCTGCCTGTTTCTTTTGAATAACTGGTGCAACAATTGGCATAATGCCAATTTTATCATCTATATATAAAGTACCTATATTTTCACTAAATACGCTACTAAAGTTCCCTTGTTCTTTATACACATAAAATATTTTTGCCCCACAGTTTTTCTCCAGCTTATAAAATCCTGGCGAATGAGTCGTAATAAATTCTTGAATTTGATTTGAAAAATCATATAAATCCTCAGCTAAGTCAAAACACTTTTTCATTTCCACACCATTTTCTGGTTCTTCATATCCCCATATAGGTGTATATGGAACAGCAGAATGAGCTAAAATCTTATTATCTTGCTCCGCAATATACTTTAATATTGCAGGTATATGCATTGCTTTTATTCCATCACCTCTATATGAAAGTCCAATGCTTTCTCCACTGCTATCATTTGTCATAAAAATGAGTTCTTTAAAAATATCTGTTTGATTCGTAGGCATCATCAAATTACTGTTTATATTAACATTTTTCTTTACAATTTGCCCTATGCGCTGAGTAAATGCTTTCAATGAGTCTGAATATTCTTGTGCCTTTACTGATAATTCCCCATTTATTTCACCAGCAATTGATACATATAAATCTGCTAATAAAAGTTTAAAATAATCATCACTTTTTACTGCTGGAACGTATTTATAATGAACCCTATTTAATAATGTAGGAACTTTAGAATATGGAGAAAAATCCCACTTTTTACTACTATCATAATTCAACCCGGTTTTACGCCATTTTTTTGTCCAAACCACATCCTCATGATACTTATAGTGCTCCGGTATACTAAAAGTAACTGTAATTATAATTTCTTTAGCCTGCTTCTGTCCGCTTACTGCAAATTTTGAGTAATCATTTTCAAAATTTAATTGCTTGCCCGGCTCGGTTTCATTATTGAAAAAAAGATTTAAAGCTTTAAGTACATTAGATTTTCCCACATCATTTAGCCCAACAAAAATATTCATCTTTTCAACATTCAATGTTACATTAACAATAGATCGAAAATTTTTAATATGTATCTGTTTTATCCTAAGCATTTAATTTCCTTTCCATTTCTTAAAAACGTTCCTTTTCTTTCTCTATCAGAATGTTAAATATGTCTTTCCTATTCTTTTGATACTTCTCAATACCCAATTCTCTAAACTTATCATTGAGAAATTTAATATACTCAGATCTATGATTGTTTGAAGTATAGTAAGCAAAATGCAAGACAAACCAGAACTCAACACACTCATTGCTCCACGCAGCATGATATTGTAATTCTGGATTCTCCAGATTCAGCCTGTCCACCCGTTCTGATACGCCATTAAAATCTTTTGCCGGAAAACTGTCCTTATCATACACACACCAAATCTGTCCTCTGTCAATCCCGTTTTTATGGACATATCGTTCCGCCATACCAATAACCCGCATGGTCTCCGCGGCACAAGGTTCAATTTCAATCAAGACCATATCCTTATAAATCGGATTATCCTCTATCAAACGTTTAAATCCTTCAAAATAAAGAGGTTCCGTTTGTTCACCCTCGCAGAAAATATAATAGCGGTATTCCTTTTTCTGCAGATATTCTTTGCGCCGCTGTTTCCTCCATCGAGTCGTTCCGACTTTTTTAGGCATTGACATCACTCCAATCTATAATCTTTTTCAGATATGGATCAGCGCCATACTTGCCCTCTAAATATTGCTTGTCATATTTCGCATCCATGCGGACGGATTCCCCTTTTGTATTTTTAAACTCAACCAGCGAATAAAGTTTAGAATTTTGATTCTTTCCCTTTGCCACAAACCAAATCTCATCACGACGAAATACATCGTTATTCATGGTGGACAAATCATGTGAAGTAAAAATCAATTGTGCGCCGTTCTTGTTAACCTCCATATTATTATACAGCATGACTACATATCGTAGCAATACTGGGTGAACTTTTGCATCTAACTCATCAATAACCAATGTTGTTCCTGCAACAAGGCTTTTAGCAATAAAAGGCAATAATCCAAACAGTTTTTTTGTTCCACTGGATTCCTCAGACAAAGTTAATTCCGTACTGTATCCGTTTACAATATGCCTAGTATAAACTTCTATATGATTTTCATCTTTTTCCTCAATGCGAAAATCCTCAATGTCTAAATCCATCTCATGGATCATATCCAGCACAAGTTTTTTTACCTCGTCTGTCTTCGCTATCGCTGTTCGCAACTCCTGTCTCAGATTTCCATAATTCAAAAAATCAATGGATTCCTCAAACCACTCAATCACGTCGGAAATTACCTCATTCTTTTTATAAGTTATCCCAAGATAAGACAGCAACGGCAAATTCTCGGAGATTTCTTCACTAATCTTGATTTTTCCAAAAATACCTTTTAAATCCACCTCACTGCCATTTCTAACAAAAAGCGCTGACCGCCTCCCGGTGTCTAACTTGATTCGATCCAGACTCTCATGCATCACAAAACCTTGTCTCATATGGAGAATATAACGGTATTCTGCCGCATCAGTTCTAAAGAACACTTCAAACTGTGTCGGCTCTTTTCTTGTCTCTTCCGAAAAAGCAAATGGTTCCACAGGAATCTTCCTTGCCTTGTATTCACACTCCGTCTTATCGCAAGTTGCGCACAGCGGCCCTAACACTTTTGCATCCAATGTATGCAAAGCCTCTAGCACATTCGATTTACCGCCGCCATTTGGTCCGTAGATAACGGATACCGGCAAAAACTTTTCTCCGTCTTTTGTTTCAATGATTCTATCCTTATGCTCCATGATTGCCGCGGCCTGCATATCAAAGGTCATTTCTTCACGAATACTTTTATAATTTTTTACGGTAAATTGGCATAACATAGTCTTTTACCTCCATCTTATTTCTATATTATACATATTATTATTGTTTGTAAACAATATTTGAGATTTTTTCTCATATTTTTATCCAAAATAATCATTCTGACTCGTCTATATTTGTCGATAAGTTAGTGTTTTTATTTTCCATTAATAAGTTAGAATGATAGCATAAAAAGAAAAGGAGATTTTACATGACAACATTAGACTATAAGCAACTACAAGAAAACTTCAAACCAGCAAAATTGATTAATGAAGTTCTAAAGATACATAATGACATTTCAGAAATCACTTGGGTATTATCCTCAATTCCTTTTAATATGGAAACTGCCCGTCAAAAAATAGCAGCTATTAACGGAGAACACCCAGAAAATCATTTGTTTTTCTTTTTGGTAAATTCTCCTATCGGTAATTCTATACCTGTTTACAATGCTTCTTCAGAAAATTTGCGACAAGATTTAGTTTGGAAAAAGTCCTATCTGGAAATGAAAGCCAAAGCAAAAACCTTGGATGAAGTAATTCACCAGTTAGAATCCCAGTACAACCGCAGTCTGTAAAAAGCGGGGTCTCTGAAATCCTATGATTCCAACGACCTCTATCAATATTTTATATTACTCAAAGTTCGTTTGGTAGAAATTGCTTCAATGATCTGATTTTTAAGCACCTATACCACTAAAACATTACTTACAAATATTCTATTTCCTATTTCACTTCCCACACCAACCGTTCTATTTTGTTGTCACCTTATGTAAGACAATATTCCACAAGTGCCCCTCCACATGCACAATATCCCTGATGCAGGCCTGCCGCAGCACATTTCTGTTCGTTCCATATATTACAATGTAAAAGAACTTTGACCCTCGTTTTCCTCTTATGCAAAAGACTTTTGATAGAAAAATATTTCCTGATTTGCTAAACTCATAGTCGAAGGAGGCTAGCCATGAATATCGGAGATAAAATTAAAACTGCCCGTGAAGAGAATAAACTTACACAGGCACAGGCAGCAGAAAGTCTGATGGTTTCCAGACAAACTGTTTCAAACTGGGAAAACGGGAAATCATTGCCGGATATTATAAGTGTGATTCGAATGAGCGAACTCTACAGAATAAGTCTGGATGAATTGCTGAAAGGAGACAGCGCTATGATAGAAAAAATTGAAAAGGATACCCAAACACGCAGAACCGAGAAGAAAATTATACTATATGCATGGATTTCCATAGCGGCAGGTGCCGTCATACTTGCACTTGCCAATATTTTTGAAGGCAATCCCATAATTGAATTTCTTAACGGGGCAATCCCCTGGATCTTATTGGGATTAACATTTCTGTTCTGGATAATGTCCCTGAATAAACAGAATCCAAAATCATAACGATACGCATTTTCTTTCCACCGGCGTATAAAGTGATATCCCAAAACACATCCTATAAATAACTGCATGTAATCTTATGAAATCTGTTATCAAAAAGGAGGTACTTTCAATGGAAAGAAAGATACGCATCGCACAATACGGATGCGGCAAAATGAGCGTATATCTGATGCGGTATGTATTGGAAAAAGGCGCTGAACTGGTCGCGGCATTTGATGTAAATCCGGCAGTAATCGGCAGGGACATCGGAGATATTATGAGAACCGGCACCGTCGGCATCAAAGTTTCCAATGCCACAGAGGCCGACACAATCCTGCGTGAATTAAAACCGGACGTCTGCATCATCGCCACACGCTCCACCATGATTGACGTAAAAGAAGCATTTACTGTCTGTGCGAAGAACGGTGTAAATGCGATTTCCACCTGTGAAGAATCCCTGTATCCTTGGAACTCATCCTACGAAATTACGAAAGAACTGGATGCGCTTGCCAGGGCAAACGACTGCACGCTCTGCGGCAGCGGCTATCCGGATATGTTCTGGGGTTCTCTCATCACGACGCTCGCCGGTTCCATCCATACCTTAAAGAAGATTACGGGCAGCAGCAGCTATAACGTAGAAGACTATGGCATCGCGCTGGCGGAGGGACACGGCGCCGGACTTTCAATTGATGAATTTGATAAACAGATTGGTAAATATAATGACCTTTCCTGCGAGGAAACAGCCGGACTGATTGCGGACGGCGTGATCGAGCCTTCTTATATGTGGAACCAGAACGGCTGGCTCTGCAGTCAGCTTGATCTGCATATCGTTTCACAGACACAGAAGTGTATTCCGATCACCCATAAGGACGACTTGAAATCAGACACTCTCGGCATGACGATCAAAGCGGGAAATGCCACCGGAATGTCCGCAGTCGTGACGACACAAACCAGGGAAGGCATCACATTGGAAACCAGGTGTCTTGGTTATGTATACGGTCCGGAAGATATGGACCGTAATGAGTGGACGCTGGAAGGCGAACCGGATACGACATTAGTGGTCAACCGCCCGGCAACAGTGGAACTGACCTGTGCGACACTGACCAACCGCATACCGATGTTGATCGACGCACCGCCCGGATATATTACCACCGAGAAAATGCCGGTAAACCATTATCTCGTAAAACCGCTGCATGAATATGTGAAAAGCAAATGAAGCACCGGAAACCGGTGATAACGATGCCGGGGAAATCCTGCACTCTGCTGCTCACGGTTCCTGCTCTCCATGCTGACAGCCGCAGTCCGACCTTTCCTGACAGCAGATCTGGTAATACTCCCCCGGCGTCATCTGAAATTCTTTCTTAAAGGCACGGAAGAAATGATTGTATCCGCCAAAACCGGCTTTGGTATAAACGTGGCTTATCGGCATCCCCTCTGCAATATATCTAGCGCAGAGTGCAAGCTTCGTTTTGATGATATAACTGTGCACGGTCTGGCCTGTCCCTTTCTTAAACTCTCGCAGGATATGCCTCCGGCTGATATTAAATTCCCGCTCCAGCCGTGCCAGCGGGATTTCTTCCGTAATGTGCTCTTTGATGTAGAACATAAGCGAATCTAACAGCATTTCCTTCATCTCCGGCTCTTTTTTCCTGTCTTTCCCCGTCTTCCGGAAAGCCCGTGCAAGAAAAACAGCAATCAGAGAAAGCAGTCCGAATCTGTAGATGGAATCACCGAGTTCCGACACCTTTTCCTGTTTTGCCAGATCCGCAATCAGATTCCTGGTGATCATCATCAGACTGTTTTCGGCAGTAACAGATATACATTCCGACGACAGCGCCGCAAAATGTTCCATAAAGTTCATTTCCTCACTGGAAAGCTCCTGTAAGAGCCTGTCGGAAAGCTGTATGGAAAGCAGTTCCAGCGGAAAAGTACCCGACGTGCTGCTCAGTACCAGTGAAGTTCCCGGCTTGAGCATCAGAAACTCGTGAACACCGCAGCGGAGTTGCTCCCCTTTATGGCTGCATACAAAGCTGCCTGTTTTTGTGAGAATAAACCGGTAATATCCCCCGGAGGAAACCGTAACCTTTTCAGATCCTTCACAAATGATTTCTGAAATGAGATATGCATTTTTCTCCATGCCCGTCTCCTTTGATTCTAAACATTCAATACTACTATTATGAAAAATTCTCCTTAAAAAATTTATCGTCATTATATATTTTATTTGTATCGTGATCAACAGCACAGACGGGATGATGTCGCTTTTTGTCTGCATGATGTCCGAATATGTATATGAGCCTCTTGATCAATTGTCTATAATCATTCTTACAAAGGAGGTATTTTATTATGGAAGCAAAAAAACAAAGGAGGGTCACCCCTCAAAAAGCACTTGTGTTTTCTCTGATCTTTACCCTGTTCTTTACCACATTATCCGGTGTCATTCTTTGCGACTTTGGAAAAATCAGTATTTCTACGGTAAGCTTAACTACCCAAAGCGGAAACCGGATAGCGGCACGGATTTTTAAACCGAATTCCGCTACGGCACAGAATCCGGCTCCTGCAGTGATTCTTACCCATGGACTGACCGTCAACAAAGAGAGCTATTCCCAGTACGGGCTGGAACTCGCGCGCAGAGGTTTCGTCGTTATCCTGCCCGATATGCTCAATCACGGAGATTCCGACGTCACGGGACCTGAGATCTACTTTGCGCCAGCCGAGGTAAACGAAGCATATGGTTCCTATGCGGCAGTGAGATACGCCGGAACTTTAGATTATGTGGACAAGTCCCAGATCGGTGTCGCGGGGCACTCCGCAGGCGGACAGGCGGCAAATAACTGCGTCAGAATAGACAACCAGGCAGACAGTCAGATGATTTCCGCGATTTATCTGATCTCTTCCGATCCTGTATATATGGATGAAACAGGAGCGTGGACAGATATTTACGGTTCCAGAGACTTCGGAGTTTATTACACCGTATATGATCATGTCTACTTCCGGGGGATCGATGCCGAAGGACAGACAATGAATGTACAAAAATGGCTGAGCTCCGACAGCGCCAAATCTCTGTTTGCCTTCGGACAGGCTCCTTCTGCTTTTGAGGGTGACCGTGTGGTTCCCGGACACAGTTACGTTGCTGATATAGAAGGTGTCCAGGCTCTGCGCCGGGTCAATTCCGCCGAGGAAATACACGCAAAACCCCAGGGCGGCTCCAATGCCCTTGCCGCGGTATGTGACTTTTTCCAGGACTGTTTCAAAGCGCCCAACTACATCGTCGGTCAGAATCAGCGCTTTGCACTTCTGACGATCAGCAATCTGCTCGGACTCTCAGGCGTTCTTATGTGCTGTGTATTCGTTCTGGGATGTCTTGCGCGCATCCGGTTTTTCGCCTGTCTGCAGGAAGGTGAGACGGCAGTGCTGCGTCCGGCTCCCGATAAGGCCGGCAGGCGATGGTTCTGGGTGCTGACAGTCGCGAACTGCGCATTTGCCTTCTGCAGTATCAGCATGATCTTCAGGCTGGGATTCGGCTATTGCTGCTCCACTGTTTTCGCCCAGCAGCCCTCGAATATTTATGCCCTCTGGGCACTGCTTAACGGTACTTTTATGTTGATCACTTCTTTTGTATCTTATGCACTGTACGGAAAGAAGAACGGGGATTCCATGACAAGCTGGGGCCTGAAGATTCCGGTCGGCAGACTTTTGAAAAGCATACTGGTTTCTTTGATCGCCTGCGCGTCGGTATTCCTGCTCGTGGCGGCTGCAAACAATATATTTGACGTGGATTACCATTATTATCTGTGGGGGCTCAAAAACATTCCGGTGAAAAATCTGGGTGTGTTCTTTGCCTATCTTCCCGCCTACCTGCTCTTTGGCATTGCCGTATCCATCGCGCTTAACAGCGCTTATCACTGTAAGATCGCCAGAGAACCGGAGTGGGTCAATGATCTGTTTTTTGCAGTCATGAATATGCTGCCGGCTCTTGTGATCACCCTTGCCGGCTACTATCTCTATGCGAAAAGCGGCGTGAAGCCTTTTGTTTTCGGCTCTACCTACACATATACCTATACGATCAATGCCATTCCGGTATTTCCGGTGGCTGTCATCCTGATCCGCCGGTTGTTTAAACGCTGCAATAACCCGTATATTCCCGGTATCATAGCCGGTATCCTTTTATGCTGGCTGCAGGTATCCTGTTCCTTCACCTTCCATGCGAATATGTACTATGGACCGATGGCGGCATATCTGCCCT
>ERZ777011.2917-NODE-2917-length-12219-cov-3.326291_pt1 | contig 12219 bp, 8 predicted proteins | sample MGYA00374964_ERZ777011 | MGnify/ENA primary metagenome ERZ777011 (study PRJEB29310, sample SAMD00008975) | mouse gut metagenome | study: EMG produced TPA metagenomics assembly of the Metagenome analysis of fecal microbiota from mouse which was promoted...
GTGTAAGGAGCTCCTTACAAAGGACGCTGTGGTTTACTTAAACAGGAGCGCTAACCCGGACAGAAGCACGGCATACGATTTGGTGGCTGTCAGGAAGGGAGACAGAATGATTAACATGGATTCCCAGGCTCCCAATAAGGCGGTGGAGGAGTGGCTTTTAAACGGCGGCCTGTTTCACGACGCCGTAACGGTAAAGCCGGAGACAAAATACCAAAATTCCCGTTTTGACTTTTATGTGGAAACGTCGGAAAGCAAAGTGTTTCTTGAGGTAAAGGGGGTTACCTTAGAACAGGACGACGTGGTTTTGTTTCCGGACGCCCCTTCCGAGCGGGCGGTTAAGCACGTAAAGGAGCTCATGGAGGCCATGGAGGAGGGATATGAGGCATATATCATCCTCGTAATCCAGATGGAAAATGTAAAGTATTTTACCCCGAACCGGAAGACACAGCCGGAATTTGCAGATATCCTTATAGAAGCAAGACAGGCCGGGGTTAAAGTGCTTGCCTACGACTGCAGGGTTACCCCGGATTCCATGGAAATTCAAAATCCTGTACCGGTTCGCCTTACGGAAATGGAAACAGCGGCGGAGCCTTTACTGGACTGGTATGAGAAAGGAAAGCGCCTTTTGCCCTGGCGGGAGGATGCAACCCCATACCGCGTGTGGGTATCGGAAATCATGCTCCAGCAGACAAGAGTCGAGGCCGTCAAGCCTTATTATGACAGGTTTATGGAGGCGTTGCCCGATATTGCGCATTTAGCCGGCGCGGGGGAAGAAGAACTTTTAAAGCTATGGGAGGGGCTGGGCTATTATAACAGAGTCAGGAATCTGAAAAAAGCCGCCTGTATCATTATGGAAAATTATAACGGCGAAATGCCTGCGGATTACAGCGAACTTATGAAACTTCCGGGGATAGGCAGCTATACCGCCGGGGCGGTCAGTTCGATTGCCTATGGCAGGAGAGTACCGGCGGTGGACGGTAATGTGCTCCGGGTGCTGGCAAGACTTAAGGGGGATGGCCGGGACATTGCGCAGCCCTCCGTCCGGGTTCAGATAGAAAAAGAATTGTTATGGGACATGCCCTGGGAGAGGCCGGGAGACTTCAATCAGGCTCTCATGGAATTGGGAGCGGTGGTCTGTATCCCGGTGGGAACGCCTTATTGTGAATGCTGTCCGTGGGAGAAGCTCTGCACCGCCCATATACAGGGGCGGGAGACGGAGTTTCCCTTTAAAACGCCTAAAAAACCAAGGGTGGTGGAAGAAAAGACGGTTCTTATCATCAAAGATGAGACGAGGGTAGCCCTTCTAAAGCGTCCGGAACGTGGGCTCCTTGCAGGCATGTATGAATTCCCCTGTTTGGAGGGACATCTTTCGGACAGGCAGGTCCTTGCTTATTTGAAAAAGGAAGGGCTATCCGTCATTAAAATCGAACGGCTACCGGAAAGCAAGCATATTTTTACCCATAAAGAATGGCATATGATTGGGTATGCGCTCAGAGTGGATGAACTGGCAAAGAAAAAGCATAAAGCCGGCATGATTTTTGCAGAGCCCGGACAGATAAGGGACAAGTACCCGATTCCTTCCGCTTACCGGGCTTATCGCAACATTCTGTTCGCAGACTGAGCGGCCGGAGCATTTTTCAAACACGCTCCAGCGCTTATCTTTAGAATTTCTTAAGTTGATTTTTCCCGGAAATTGGGTATGATAAGAGGTGAAAGCCTGTTACTTTTCATGATTCAAACTATTTATTAATGCAGTATCGCAAGCTATGCCTGCGATATGCAGGAGGTATAGAGATGAAGCTTTTATCATTTACGGTTCCCTGTTATAATTCGGCAGCTTATATGGAAAAATGTGTGGAGTCGCTTTTAAAGGGTGGAGAAGACGTGGAGATTTTGATTGTAGACGACGGTTCCACAGACGAGACCGCTCAAATTGCGGACAGGTATGGGGAAGAATATCCATCTATTGTCAGGGTAATTCATAAGGAAAACGGCGGACATGGATCTGCGGTTAACGTAGGAATTGAAAATGCGCAGGGATTGTTTTTTAAAGTGGTGGATAGTGACGACTGGGTAAAAGAGGAAGCTTATGTGCAGATTTTAGATGTTTTAAAAAATCTTGCAGGCGGAGAAAAGATGCTGGATATGCTTGTGAGTAATTTCGTATATGAAAAGATTGGGGAAAACAGGCATAAGGTGATGCGCTACAAACATGCGCTTCCGGTAGACGAAATGTTTACCTGGGAAGATGTCAGGCATTTTCATAAAGGCCAGTATATTCTGATGCATTCTGTGATTTTCAGGACAAAACTGCTTAGGGAGTGCGGTCTTAAGCTGCCTGAGCATACTTTTTATGTAGATAATCTTTTCGTGTTTGAGCCGCTTCCTTTTGTAAAAAATATGTATTATTTAGATGTGAATTTTTACCGTTATTTTATCGGTCGTGTGGATCAGTCGGTAAATGAGGAGATTATGATTGGGAGAATTGATCAGCAGATTCAGGTAAACAAGCTGATGGTTGATTATATGACAGAAAATAAGAGCAGGATCGTATCCAACAAAAAGATGTATCATTATATGGCCAGCTATCTGGATATCATAACTACTGTTTCTTCCATATTATTGATACGATCGGGCACAAAGGAAAACTTGGACAAGAAAAAGGAGCTGTGGAATTATTTAAAGAAAAAAGACTGGCTTTTGTACGGAAAGTTAAGATATGGACTTTTGGGGAGCTGCACAAATCTGCCAGGCAGGAGCGGCAGAAGGATTTCTGTGGAAGGATACAAAATATGCCGTCGGTTTTTTAATTTTAACTAGTCTGACGACAACACGGCAATGGCGCAAATAGCAAGTGCTGTATTCACCGTTATTTGGGCAATACTTACTGGTACGGCCAAAACTTAGTTATATAAAAAATCATGGAACTGTTGCAAGACAGCAGATTCATAGTGACTATGTGGTCTTCGGCTTTATAGTTACCGAATCCAGCTATTCCTTAGAAATAAAACCCCCACAGCCAGGCTGCGGGGGTTACTTATAGGCAATAAACCAACTTACAAAGAGGTAACGGTTAAACCGTCCTGCGGCGTTTTAAGCCCGGGCGACGTGCTTGACAGGCGGCAACAATGTCGGCCTGATATACCACCACATACATAACGCCGGATAACATAAAAGCGGTCAAAACATCAAACATAGAATGCTGTTTGATGAATACGGTTGAAAGAATAATGGATACACACAATATAAATGAGCCTATGCGTATTTTCTTATTTCTGGCAAGGGATGGCGTATGCACAACTGCCAGATGGGCGCCAATAGAATTATAAACATGAATACTGGGCCATAGGTTAGTGGGCGTGTCCATACGATACAAATGCGATATAAGCGCTGTAAAAATATTGTTTCTGGGCATTGTGTAAGGACGAAGATGATGTCCGTTAGGCCAGAGGGTGGAAATAATCAAAAAAATAGTCATTCCGGTAAAAAGAAATACACATGTTTTGAAATATTCCTGCTTATTCATAAAGAAACAATAAGCTACGGCTGCGGACACATAAGCAAACCACAAAAAATAAGGTATAACAAATATTTCACAAAAAGGTATGATGTCATCAAATTTCATATGGATGATAGTATCAGGATGCACTACCTTTTTTTCCAGATAGGCAAACCAGACGCAGTAAATTACCGCATAAATCATAAGGGGTATGGCATGTTTATACCTTTCATAATATTTTTTCATAATAAAAATCTCCTCTTGATTCCTGCCGGATACGGTGGAATTTAATTTTCGTAAATCCAACTGCTTAAGCAGGGTATATGAATTTTTAAGCCGGCCTGCAAAAAGGACAGCGTTACAAGCTCCTACTATATATTAAACACAAAGCTTTCTGTTTATAACAAAAACCGTAACTTTTTTTGCTCACATGTTATGGTAATGGAATTACTTTTCATGCGAACCTCTCCGTCTGTGTGTACCCACAATGGGACGGAAGTTTTCAGATGGACTTTGGACGCGGTATAATGGTCAATTCCATCGAAACGATAATGCTCTCCGGAAAATGCTGTGGGAAGCGCGATAAGAATCAGCCATTTGGGAATATTTCCTATGGCGCAGACATCAATTAATCCATCATAGGCATCAGCGCCCGGACAGAATTTAAAACCGCCTCCTTCATATTGATGAATCATGCTGGCAACGAACAAAAATTTGGGCAGGTCAATTTGCCGTTCATCATCCAAAGTGATGGTGCATGCAACCTTTTTCGCTAATATAAGCTGCTTGAGAGCGATAGAAAGGTAAGTAAGTTTTCCAAGTCCTATTTTATTTAAAATATTTTTAAATTTAGAAGCAAGGGCTTCTTCACACACCGCAGCATCAAAACCAATGCCGGCGCTGACGGAAAAATAACGTTTCAAAGCAGGCAGTTCAGCCTGAGGATCAGTTTGCCGTTCATGGGTCTGATAATATGTAAGGCAGCCTAAGTCCATTAAAACGGGTTCGTTGCAGGATAAAATATGTTCCAGGATTTCGGAAGGGTCCCGGGGAAGCTCTAAATCTCTTGCCATGTCGTTGCTGGAACCTGTGGGGATATACCCAATCTGTACACGGCTGAAATCTGATATTCCCTGCAGGGTTTCATTTAAGGTTCCGTCTCCCCCAAGAACAATCAGTTTTATAATGAAATCGGAACCATCCTTTAATAAAGAAGTTGACAAATCGCGCACCAGTTTAACGATGTGATCAACTCCCTTTGAAAAGAAAACCTTGTATGCAATTTCTTTTTTGTCTAAAATCGGTTGAAGTTCAGACCAGATTTTAGCTCCCCGGCCGGATTTAGAGGCCGGGTTTACAATAATGTAATACATAGTTTAAAGCCCCTCAGAAATCTTTACCTATTTTAACAGTATTTTGTATGATAGTAAAGAAATTTTACAATATTTTGTAATTCTTAAGGATTAATTAGGATATTTTTTAGAATCGGGCGGATTCGAGTAACAGTCCGGCCATTGGAAGTTCACCTTTGGCGGAGAGCCACGACCTCCGGTTGTATTCTTTTGGCATAATTTACGCTTTCTCACGGCCTGCGCAGTAAATGTGCGGACCTGGCCGAAAAGTTATGGATTTGCATATAAAAAAGACATGAAAGGTTTGCTTTCTTTCAAGACTATGCTATAATGGTCAGGATTCATTTTCCATTAAGTTTGACTTGCCGCCCGGTTTTAAGGGCGGCTGCTCATAGAAAAGTCAAAAACCCCGCAGCAAGCTTAAGGGGCGTTATATTTGCTTCATATTTATTTTGCGGGGTTTTGACTCTCGCGGCATTTTTCAAGATGGATACGGACCTTTCGGCTCCGCTTACATCCGCCTGATTCATTGTTCGCGGGAAGAAATCATTATCTAAGGAGGAAAAGCATGTATTCTTTTGATGAAGTAAAAAAAGTAGATTCAGAGATTGCGCAGGCCATCATGGACGAACAGGAGAGGCAAAACAGCCATATTGAGCTGATTGCATCCGAAAACTGGGTAAGCAAAGCAGTCATGGCGGCAATGGGCAGCCCGCTTACGAACAAATATGCGGAAGGCTATCCGGGAAAGCGCTATTATGGAGGATGTCAGTGCGTTGACGTGGTGGAAAATCTTGCAATTGAGAGAGCGAAGGCGCTTTTTGGGTGTGATTATGCAAATGTACAGCCCCATTCCGGCGCGCAGGCAAACTTAGCGGTACAGTTTGCTATCTGCAATCCGGGAGATATAATTATGGGAATGAATCTGGATCACGGCGGACACTTAACCCATGGAAGCCCGGTAAATATTTCCGGAAAATACTTTAAAATTGTACCTTATGGCGTCAATGATGATGGATTTATTGACTACGATAAGCTGATGGAAATTGCGTTAGAATGTAAGCCCAAAATGATCATTGCAGGGGCTTCCGCTTATGCAAGAACCATTGACTTTAAGAAATTCCGTGAAACGGCGGATGCAGTGGGGGCAGTGTTAATGGTGGATATGGCCCATATTGCGGGTCTTGTTGCGGCTGGCCTTCATCCAAGCCCGATTCCTTATGCGGACGTTGTCACCACAACAACCCACAAAACCTTAAGAGGGCCAAGGGGCGGACTTATTCTTGCAAATCAGGAAGCGGCTGATAAATATAATTTTAACAAGGCGATCTTTCCGGGAACCCAGGGAGGACCTTTGATGCATGTGATTGCAGCGAAAGCCGTATGTTTTAAGGAAGCTCTTACCGATGAATTTAAGATTTATCAGAAAAATATTATTGATAATGCGCAAGCTCTTTGCAGCGGCCTGATAAACAGAGGGATTAAGATTGTTTCAGGGGGCACCGATAATCATCTGATGCTGATGGATCTTACAACCTATGGCCTTACAGGAAAGGCAGTTGAGAAGATGCTGGACGAGGCGCATATCACGGCAAACAAAAACACAATTCCTAACGACCCCAAATCACCTTTCGTGACCAGTGGAATTCGCCTTGGTACCCCTGCAGTCACATCTCGTGGAATGAATACGGAAGATATGGATCAGATTGCCGGGGCAATTGCAATGATAGTCAAAGGAGGAGAGGAAAAGATTCCTGAGGCAAGAGCAATCGTGCAAAAGCTGACAGATAAATATCCTTTAATCTAAAAAACGGATCTGATGAAGAAATAATATTTGCAGTAAACAACAAAATGATTTATGGATGAAGTTACTGTGAAAAACTTATTTTCACAGAAAAATATGTGCTTGCCACCCCAATTTGCATGTTGTTGAAATCATGGAGGCTCACTATGAATTTTGACATAGCGTCAACGCACTATAATTTATGTTGTTTTCTGCAATGACAAAATTACGGCCGGTTTCTGGTGTATCGAAACCGGCTGTAATTGTCTTACTTGTATTCTGATTTTGCGTATTTCAGACAGATTGTGTGTCATTGTTTTATACTGGATAAAAATGAGAAAATTTGTAATAAAATGTAAATATTTCAGATAAAATAAAACTAAAAGAAGAAAAATAAAAAAATAAATAAAAAAATGAAAAAATGTGTTGACAAATTAAAAATACATGATATAATGAATTCATAAAACAAATTCACATAGATAATCTTAAAGAAAGGAAGGTACGGACCACCAAAAACATAAGATTCGTTATCTGATTTTTCAGATAACAAAATGTGAACAGTTTAGCTTTTAAAGTACAAAAGAGTTAAGTACCAAAGAAAGCGAATTTCAATTTCGTATTTAGTACAGAAGAAAAGGTAACGATTTACAAAAGAGAAAAGGACAGACGTTACAGTACATCCGTACAAAAGAAAAAAAGTAAAAGTACGAAAGAGAAAAAAGTAAAACTGAATATTGGTATTTATCCAAAAAGCGAAGGAGGTAAAGGCCATTGGATAGCATAGTTTAAGAGCGGGTATTAATTCAAAGGAATTGATGCCCGCTTTTATTTTGATTCAGTGCAACTGAATCAGCAAAAGATCCAAATGCAATAAGCCAATTCGCAAAGCGCGTCGGCGTTTGATATAACCACCTGTCTGTTAAATAGCTGCTTTACAATTGACCTTAATAGAAATTTTATTAAGTTAGTGTAGAAATTGGTAAATAAATAAGTTATTATAATAGAATGTATGAGTTTACAGAGGCAGTATAGCGGAAAATATTATATAGCAGTTGTTTGCAAGAGATGAAGAGGTAAGTGCGAAGAGAAGTTTTAAGGCGTCAGAAAACGACGCCTAAGAACAACTAAAACTTCACATTCGGAAGAATGCCCTGACGGTCATTCTTCACGCATTGTTTGTGCCGCAAAGCGGCATGTCGGTAAGTTTGGATGTAAATTTCCAAATGATCTATAGGCACAATACTGTAAGTATGGCTTGCAGTATGCGGGGGGATAAGGATGGCGAAAAGTGAAATAAGCAGTGAAGAAATGGAGAGAAAAATATACAGGCATAAACGAAGAATTAGAAATCAGATTATTTCTTATGTGGTTTTAATAATTTTTCTTGCCGGATTGATAGTGGGAGGCGTTTTTGGAATAAAGAAAATCATATCGTTTCTCAATGACAAAAAGCAGACGGATGAAGAACAGACGGAAGATTATACGGAGGATGAAGGGGAGCAGACGACGGTAGAAGCACCTGAGGAATTTGCGGAGCCGGAGGAGGAGACGGATTATTTAAGTGAAACCGTTGAAAACTGTATTGCGGTCATGCCTCTTGAGGACAGGGTGGCAGGCCTTTTTATGATTACTCCCGAAGCCCTCACAGATACGGATACGGTTGTGAAAGCAGGAGAAACTACGGAGCAGAAGCTCAAGGAACGCCCGGTGGGCGGGCTTATTTATTTTGATAAAAACATTCAAAGCAAGGAGCAGCTGACAGAAATGCTGACAAATACCAAAAATTGGTGCACGTACCCACTTTTTCTTGGAGTGGACGAAGAAGGGGGAACGGTGAGCAGAGTTGCCGGCAGCGGACTTGCGGATAATGTAGGAGATATGGCTGACATCGGTGGAAGTGGAGACGCGGCAGCAGCGCGGGAGGCTGGCGCCGCAATTGGAGGTTATCTTGCAGAATATGGGTTTAATATGAATTTTGCGCCGGTAGCGGATGTTATCACCGATGGAAATACGACTATTGGGAAGCGCTCTTTCGGAATGGATACAAATACCGTAGCGTCTATGACAGGAGCTTTCGTGGAGGGACTCAAAAGTAACAATGTAAGCGCTTGTCTAAAGCACTTTCCAGGACTTGGCGATACCGACAAAGATAGCCATGACGGAATGGTCAGCAGTGATAAAACCCTGGAGGATTTCACCCAGACAGATTTTCCGGTGTATCAGGCCGGTATTGCAGCCGGAGCGGACTTTGTAATGGTAAGCCACCTTTCGGCAGAGCAGGTTACGGGAGATACTACGCCGGCTTCCCTCTCTGAAAAGATGATTACCGAGCTTTTAAGAGGGCAGTTAGGATTTCAGGGAATTGTCATTACAGATTCTATGAGTATGGCGGCTATTACAGATTATTTTACATCGGATCAGGCGGCAGTTATGGCTTTGCAGGCCGGGGCAGATATGATTCTCATGCCGGAGGATTATGAAACGGCCTATAATGGCGTATTGGAAGCAGTGAATAATGGTACCTTGTCAGAGGAACGGATTAATGAATCGCTCAGAAGAATTTATCGTGTGAAATATAGAGACAGAGTTGGAGAATAAGAAAGATAAGAAATGGCAGAAGGTTTAACTGCCCTTTTCGGAAAGAATTTGGAATGCAGTTTAAAAAAATTAAAAAAGTTTGTGGAAATTTTAAAAAATCAGTTGACAAAGCACAAGGCATGATGTATAGTAATATTTGTCCGGTTCAAATGGACAAATAAATGCGCGAGTGGCTCAGTTGGTGGAGCGCGACCTTGCCAAGGTCGAGGCCGCGGGTTCGAGTCCCGTCTCGCGCTCTTTTTAATGAAGCGGAAACGTTGATATTTACAGCGTTTCCGTTTTTTCTTTGTGTGTAAATTTTGAATCACTTTGAGTTACCGGAAAAGTATTGCATCATCATTTTCCTTTGCTATTTCCCACTGATATGGTGTACAATATTAGTAAACAAAGGAAAAGGAAATGTGGATATAGAACAGATTCAAAAGCTATTAAATATGTATTCCAATATAAAATGGTCAAAGCATTGTTTAGAGCGTATGCAGGAAAGAGACACCAGTATCGCAGATGTAAAGTCCTGTCTGCAAACAGGAGAAATCATAGAGTACTATCCGAATGATTTTCCTCATCCCAGCTGTCTTATTTTCGGACATACGCAAGAAAATAAAATATTGCACATTGTTGTCGGTTCAGACGGCAACATTTTATTTTTTATAACCGCTTATTTTCCGGACACTGATAAATTTGAAAAGGATTTAAAAACAAGGAAAGGATAATAATTATGTGTATGTATTGTAAATGTAAGACAACAATTTCATCTCTGACAACGCATGTGGTAAATTATAAAAACTGCATTATCATCATCAAAAATGTGCCTTGTGAAGAATGTGAGCAATGCGGTGAGAAATATTATTCGGATGAGGTGGCAAGGCAGGTGGAATCTCTTGTGAATATGGCGAAACAGCTTATGCAGGAAATTGCTGTTATTGATTATTCTAAAGCGGCGTAAGGCAGTGCAAAAGTGTTGAATCAAAATTGAATCATACTGGGTAACGTACCTTTTCCTTTCCTGATTTTATGCGGTTTTCAGACTAACGATATTGTTCGAGCCTTGTCTCGCACTCTTATCAATAAGGTAGAAATGCTTAGATTTCAAGTATTCCTGCCTGTTTTGTTTTTAAAAACGGGAAATACTCACAAAAAATACTCACAGAGGAAAGGGGGTAAAAATTTCTTTGTAGATTTGCTGTATATTTTAAACTTCCTAAGCACTATTATAGAAGAGATAAAAAGCTTTAATAAAGGATGCGGTCCTTATGGAAGATAAAATAATTGATATTATAAATGATAATAACATTCTGGTATTACATTAATTCATGTTTGTCAACTGCATAATTAGCGGTGAGGTCTCAGGGATGGTTTTCGTTATAGTAATACAGACGTTTAAATCTTCCAAGATGCATACGGTACTCAGATAATAAATTATCCGAGTACTCAAGTGTAACAGATGTTGACAACAGTACAAATTCATATACGGAAAATGTTTACAAATGGGATGATGAAAAGGATGAGGAAGTTTTGCAGAGAACAGATACCTATGTGAACGGAGAGCTTGTATCCTCGGAAAGACCGTAAGTGGCTGCCGGCACAGCGAATATGAAGTAATTGGCAGTTTGACTTGCCTGAAAGGCATTTAAAGTGGGAAATGCTGTACTAGCGCTATTTGCCCGGACTGCATGATACGAAAAAGAATTATGACAGGAATACATAGAAAGGTCTAATGAAAAGAAAAATAAAATGATGCAACTTTGATGCAAAAATGATGCTCATATGATGCAATGGGTGTGTAAGCTATAGTTAGTTATAAGGCTGCACAAAAGAAGGGGGCATCATTTTATGCATAGGGATGTAAAGGACAGAAGAAGAAAAAAGGCAGGGAAAAGATTCTTTTTATCGATTTCCTGTCTTATTTTATTGTCGTTTTATTTGCTTTTTCTGACATATGCGGCCGGGCTGGGGATAGAAGAAAAAAGAAGGGCCGGGGAGGAGATTTCCTTTCAAAAAGGCTTTTTTGCGGCAGAAGATAAAGGGAATGAAGAAGATGAAAAATATCGGGCAATATTCAGGGAGGCAGGAGGTTTTGACAATCCGATTGACGACTTTTATTTGTCCGGGCTTTGTTATTGCGATAAATCAAAGGAGTATGACACCCTTGCGGCTTATGAGGCGGCATGGAGAGAACAGCTTTCCGGTTATGTGAAAAGTTGTGGAACAGGGAATGGCGACATGGCCTTAAAAAAGGCGGCGGGGGAATACTTGAAGGCGGTTTTAAATGCCGTTTACGCGCAAAAAAATTTGATGGAATACATGGGAGTGGACCAGGAAAGAATTTTCTGGTACAGCGCGCAGATCTATCGGTATGCCTTTATAAGGGATATAAAAGGGGAATTTACCGGGGACGTTACGCAGGCTATGGCGTTAAATGGAAAAGAGGGAAATTTGAAAGAAATACCGGGCAAAGCCTACGAGATATATGGGGAGTTTACAAATGAGACGGACCAGGAATTTATAAAAGCTTTTTATGACGGGAAAAATGCGGTATGGGCTTTTGAGGAAGGCTGGCAGGGGAATTTCGACATTGATTGGTGTAACCGGCTCTGTGAGCTTACGATGGATTTTTATGAGGGATTAGATGAGGAGGGGATATATCTGGAAAGCCGGGAAAGTTGGAAAAGGGCGTCAAATGAATTTTTTTGGATCCGGGCAGAGGGGACAAACGGGAAGAAAAAAGATGCTTATTTTGAAGAAGAAGCGCTCGTTGAAATGATGGAAAGAGACGGCTGGATTAACAGATTATATTTTTTGCAGCTGCAAAGTATTTGCACCCGATCCGATATGGAAGCAGGTATGGAAAGGGAATGAGAAATAAAATGGTCTGCTGTTAAGAGGGGTGAGGATAATTGGAAAGAATGTTAAAAAACATTCTGTATAATACGCTGATGATGGCTGGAATTGTGATTGTGCTTGTGGGGGGAGCGGCCCTTGCATAT
>ERZ777011.2918-NODE-2918-length-12214-cov-2.952792_pt1 | contig 12214 bp, 7 predicted proteins | sample MGYA00374964_ERZ777011 | MGnify/ENA primary metagenome ERZ777011 (study PRJEB29310, sample SAMD00008975) | mouse gut metagenome | study: EMG produced TPA metagenomics assembly of the Metagenome analysis of fecal microbiota from mouse which was promoted...
AATAGTAATCGCCTTTTCTTATATATTCAATTCCAGTTTTCTCATCAATAAATTTTTCTTTTAATTCAACATTTTTCATAACTTTTATTCTCCTTTTTCTAATTTCTAAACATTACAATATAAATTATCTAGTTCTTCAGGTAAATAACTTCTTTGCTCATAATTTGAATACGAATTTTTCTTGCCACTCGTATTACTATAATTATTTTTATTATATTTATTATTATTACATCGTAAATTTTCCGACTCTTGATTCGTAGGTTTTCCGTTTCTTGAATCGTAAATTTTACGACTCATAATTTTTGTATTTGATATATGATTGATTTTTCCAACATATATAATATTATTTTTTCTAAATCCTTGTCTTTTTTCATATATTAGTTTAGCATCTGCTAATTGTTTAAATGCTTTAGTAACTGTTTTATCTGATAAATTTAATCTTTCTTCTGTTTCTTTTCTTGAAAATATCAAGAATATATTTCCATCTTCATCAATCCATTCATTTTTCATTGAAATAGATAATCTATCAAGTAATAAGCCATATAGTAATTTACTATCTGAACTTAAATCTTTGTAATATGGGTTTATAAATAATTCTTTTGGAATTTGATAGAAAATATTTTCAAGATATTCGTTAGCTTTGTAAGGTATAAAATCCATAGCAATAATTCTCCTTTCAGTTTTTTCTTGATACACTGAAAGTATCTAAATATCAACAAATTTTGTTTTGCGGAAATTTGCGGAACAATTTTTTAGCTATAAAAATTTTTGCGGAACATTTTTCTGAACAAAATATTCAAATTTTAGAGAATTTTTAAACATTTTTTAGAATTAAAATAAAACATACTATTCTCTAAAATCCTAAGAAAATAGTATGTTTACATTCTTTTGGCTTTTCATAAATTCTTACGAATTTTATTGAAAAATAGCCATTTTTTGGTCGAGGTGACAGGGATCGAACCTGCGACCTCATGGTCCCAAACCACGCGCGCTACCAACTGCGCTACACCTCGATAAGACATATTTAATAACGTGCTTATATACTATAACACATTCAAAATAAAAAATCAAGATATTTTAAAAAAAATCTAATGAATCTTGTAAATTTTCTGTGAAAGATATTGCAAACATAGACTAATGATGGTAATATTTTACTATCAAATTTTATAGGAGGAATAAAGTTGATTAAATTAGAAAATGTTACAAAAAAATATAATGATTTCGTGGCAGTAAATAACATTAGTTTTGACATTAAAGAAGGTGAAATTATAGGATTTCTAGGTAAAAACGGTGCAGGTAAAACTACAACAATGAATATGATAACAGGATATATTGAACCAACAGAGGGAAAAATAGAAATAAATGGATATGACATAAATAAAAGTCCTAAGAAAGCAAAAAGTCAAATAGGATATATGCCAGAAGGAGTTCCTATTTATAATGACTTAACAGTAAAAGAATTTGTAAACTATATGGCAGATTTAAAAGGAGTAAAAAGAGAGAACAAGAAATCTGATGTGCAAAAAGTAATAGAAGAAACTGGATTAAGCGAAGTTCAAAATAAGCTAAATAGACACTTATCAAGAGGATATAAGCAACGTGTAAGTATGGCAGGAGCACTTGTAGGAAATCCCAAAGTACTAATACTGGATGAACCAACAGTAGGGCTAGATCCGCAGCAAGTAAAACAAATTAGAGACCTAATAAAATCGCTAAGAAAAAATCATACTGTACTAATAAGTTCACATATTTTATCAGAAGTAAGTCAAATATGTGAAAAGGTAATAATAATAGATAAAGGAAACATTTTGGCAGTTGATACACCAGAAAATCTAGAAAGCAAAGTAAGTAGCCAAAATATCTTAACAGTTACAGTAGAAGATGTAGATAATAAAATAAATGATATTGCAAAAGAAATAGATAATATAAAAAAGATAGAATTAATAAGTGAAAACTCTGATGGAACAAAACAATATACAATTTTTGCAAAAAAAGATAAAGACATAAGAAAAGAAATATCAGAAAAGTTCGCAAAAAGTGGAATAACCATATTAGAATTAAAGAAGACAGAAGCTACATTAGAAGAGGCATTTTTACAATTAATAAATAATTATAGCAATAAAGAAAACAAAGAAGATAAGAAGCATGAGGATAACAATGAGGAAAGAGGAGGTAAAGAATAATGCTATCAATATTAAAAAAAGAATTAAAAACCTACTTTTTAACTCCAATGGGATATGTATTTATAGGACTATTTTTAGAAATATCTAGTTTAATATTTTATTTATATACATATGTTTCAGGTAGCTTAAATTTTTCATATATATTTTATGATAGTGCAATTATTTTAACATTTATAATAGCAATATTAACAATGAATATGTTTGCAGGAGAAAGAAAAAATGGAACAGACCAATTAATTATGACGTCTCCTAAAAGTATAACGGGAATAGTAATAGGAAAGTTTTTGGCAGCAATAATAGTAGTATTAATAACAGAAATCTTCTCTTTTATATATTTAGCAATAATAAGTCACTTTGGGACTCCAGACATATCAACTCTAGGAACAACACTATTAGGATTTATATTGTTAACAATGGCATATGTATCATTCGGAGAATTAGCCTCAAGCATAACAGACCAACCAATAATTGCATATATAATTACATTTGTATTTTTCTTTGCAACAATGTACATTAAAAATTTATCAAGTGTATTTTCAATGATATCTTTTATAGACTTATATGAAAAATTTGTAATGGGAGTTATTCCAATAGTAGAAACAATTCAATTAATAACATTTACAATAGCATGTGTAATATTAACAATTATAGTTCTTAAAAGAAGAAAAAATCTAAAATAATGAGGTAGATTGAAAGAGTTAAGAAAGGAATGGTATTAAAATTGAAAAAGGTAATAGAAATAATAAAAAGTAAAGTCTTCAAAAAAACTAGTTTTACAATTTTATTAATCGCAGTTGTAATTTTAGCATACTTAGCAATAAACTTAGGAATACAAATGATAGACATATCAGACATAGACTTAACCAAAGAAAAGTTTTTTAGTTTATCAGAAGAATCTAAAAATAGATTAAAAGACGTAAATCAGGAAATAAGAATATATATGTTTGGATATGAAGAAGACTCTTCTGTAGTAGATTTAGCAAAACAATATTCTAAATATAAAGATAATATAAAATTTGAAATAGTATCTGTTACAGAAAGACCTGACTTAGCTGAGCAATACGGTATTACATCATCAGACGAAGAAAACAAAACAGTAGTATTTGAATGTGAAGGAAGAAAGATAAAAGCAAATTCTTATGATTTTTTCACCATGGATTATACAACATATGAAGAAATAGATTTAACGGAACAAAAGATGACAAATTCAATATTAGGTGTAACATTAGAAAATGCACCAAAAATATACTTTTTAACAGGACATAATGAATATGAAATAGATAATTACTTTGGAATATTAACACAAAGCTTAAAAAGTGAAGTAAACGAAGTGGAAACATTAGACTTATTAGTAAAAAATGAAATACCACAAGATTGTAAAACCTTAATAATAGCATCACCAGAAACTGATTTTACAGACTATGAAACAGAGCTAATAATAAAATATATTAATAATGGGGGAAACATACTATGGCTTTCAGACTATACAAGTAATGGAGTATTAAGTAATACAAAGAAAATTTTAGACTTGTATGGAATTAATGTCTCAAACAATGGAATTATTGTAGAACAAGATACATCATCAATGCTTATGCAAACACAGGATTTAATACTACCGACATTAAATACAGAATCAGAAATTACAAGTGCTTTTGCAACAAGTGGAAAAGTTTTATTTATAGATTCTGGGAAAATAGATATAGTAGATGAAGAGAAGTTAGACGAATTGCAAGTAACAGTAACAGAACTATTAACAACAAGTGAAAAGTCATTTTATAGAACAGATTTAAGCAATGGGTCATCAAAACCAACTGAAGGTGAAGAAGTGAAATCATATATAGTTGGAGCATTAGCAACAAAAATTATAGATAAAGAAGAAGAAAACAATGTAACATCACAATTAGTTATATATGCAAACAATGCATTTGCAACAGACACACCAATAACCATAAGCCAGCAGGCAGCAAATGCAATATACTTTTATAATAATCAGGATTTAATATTAAATTCAATATCATATTTAACAGAAAGAACAGATTCAATCACAATAAGAAAAACGCATTCAACAGTAACATATGCACCAACAGAAGCGGAGGACCTAACAGTAAAAGTAGTAATATTCACTTTTCCTTTAATAATAATAGTAGTAGGAATTATAGTTTGGATGCAAAGAAGACGTAAAAAATAAAAAAATCATAAAATAAAAAAATCACCATAAAATAAATATGGTGATTTTTATGCTTTATACAATAAAAATAACATTCGCAATAATAGGAATAATAATTGGTGCAGGATTTGCATCACGGACAAGAGATTTATTCATTTTTTTATTCATTTGGGAAGTATGGAATATTAGGAATAATTGTATCATCAATATTATTAGGAATAATTATTTATAAAACTCTAATAATATCAAAAAAATATAATTTAAATAATTATAATGAATTATTAGATAAAATAATAAATAATCAAAAAATAAAAAAAATTATAAAAATAATAATAAATATATTCTTAATAAGTTCATTCTATATAATGATAGCAGGATTCTCTGCCTATTTTCATCAAGAATACGATATAAATAAAATAATAAGTTCGCTATTTTTAGTAATATTATGCTATTTTACATTTAATAAAAATGCAGAAAAAATAATAGAAATAAATACAATACTAATTCCAATAATAATCATTATTTTTATAATATTTGGAATAAATAATATAAATAAAATAGAAAATCAAAATATTTTAGAAAAAAATAATAACTTGTTATGGATAATCAGTGCAGTAATATATACAAGTTACAATAGTATAACTTTAATTGGTCTAACAGGAATAATGAGTAAACATTTAAAAAATAAAAGAAATTGTATAGAAGTAGCAATATTAACATCAATTATAATCATGTCATTAGGAATAATAATCTATTTACTATTAATTAATATGGATAAACAAGTAGAAATACCAATGTTATATATAGCAAATAAATTTGGGGGAATATATAAATACTTATACAGTATAACAATACTAATAGCAATATTTACAACAGCAATTTCAGAAGGATATAATTTCTTAGAAAATATAAGTAAAAATAATAAAAAGATATATAAAACAATAAATGCAATAATGTGTATATTAGCAGTTCCAATATCACTGTTAGGATTTGCAAATTTAGTAAATGTGATTTATCCTATTTTTGGAATAATAGGAATAATACAGATAATATCTATATTATTTCATAGATGATTTTTTAGAAGGACGTGAAATTACACGTTCTTTATTCATATAATTGTTCAAAACCTATATATCCCTAATAAAAGGTATCTAGGTTAATAAAACTGTAACAGAAAAGAAATGAAAATTTAACATAATAAATTAAATAATGTAAACCTAGTTTCCGCAAAGGTGTAGAAAACATGCGAAATTTATCAAAAATTTAGACTATTGAAAAAGTAAAAAGAACAACTTATAATAAAATTAAGATTTTAAAATTTTAGGAGGAAAAAGACATGAAGAAATATTTGAAAATGGTAGGTTACATTTTTTTAGTTTTAATAATCATGAGTCTAATTGCAATAACTAGCAAAAAGTTCTTTAAATCATATGCAGATACGCCAACAAAGGAAGTAACTGTAAGTAAGGTTACATATGAATTTGAAGCAGAGGACGTTGATGAAAAGACAGGAAAAGCACATAACTTAAGAATTATATCTGACACGGAAGACAAGAAAGGATTTACAGGAACCGGCACAAGCTTGACAATTCCAGATGACTTTACATTAGAAGGGAGAAAATATACAGTTATAAGCATTGGTGATGGAAAAGGATCAGCATTAGGAAATACAGGATGGACAACTATCACAATGGAAAAAGAAATACCAACTATAAATGCACATGCTTTTGAAGGATGTACTACTTTAAAAACATTTAGTTTTAAATCTACTTCTAAATGTACTACAATTGGAGATTATGCATTTTATGGTTGTACTGCATTAGCAAAAATAAGAGATGCTGGTGCAGACTTTACTTGTAGTGCTGGATGTTCACCTACTAGTTCTACTGACCATAGTACTGAAGACTGTTCTGGAACAATTAGTAGCAGACAATATAAATTACCAACATCAATTGAAACAATTGGAGATTATGCATTTTATAATTGTGATGCATTAGAACAATTAGATTTGAACACAGGTGTTACTACATTACAAGAAAACACATTTAAAGGAACAACTCCACTTACAACACTAACAATAAGAAGTAATATAGAAAGTCACAATGATGCTTTTAAAGGACATACGGGGATTCAAACATTGAAATTTTTAACTTCAAACTGTACTACAATATATGATAGTATGTTTGAAGGTTGTACAGGACTTAAAAGTGTAGATCAAAGACCTACTTCAGGAAATTCTCAAAAGAGTTATATAGATTCAATTGGAAAGAGGGCATTCTTTGGATGTACAGGTTTAAATGCAAAGGGAGCTATCGACTATTCAATAAATAAAGATTTACAGGTAGGAAAAGATGCATATAGATTTGGTGGATATGCAACTGGAATACTAGAATTACCAACAATAAATATTGAACAAAGTGTAGATAAAGCAGATACAGAATATTATACAAATGGTATAGGAAAAGTAACAATGAGTATAGATTCAACAACAGTAGAACAAACAAATCCAAAAGATTATATTGTATGTATTGATGTAACAGGTAGTATGGATAAAAAAACACAGTCGGAAGTCCCTGAGACAGATAAAGATGGTAACGTTGTTTTAGACAAAAACGGAAATGTAAAGATGAAAAAGCTTACTAAAATGGACATTGCTAAAGAAGCATTGCAACTATTGGCTGATAAGGTATTTGAAGAAAACCCTAACAATAGATTGGCAGTTGTTACTTTCTCAGCAGGATCTTACAAATATATAAATTTTATAGATGGTTCTTCAAACGATAATGTGGATGCTGTAAGTAACTTAATTGGAAATCTGAAGAGTGATGCTAAGGGAGCTGATGAGTATGGTAGCAAAACTAAATATTATACGTGTGCTACAAATGATGCTGGTGAATATGGAACCAGTTATCTAATTGGATTAAAAACGATGGCAGATGTTATAATGGAGAGGCAGACGGAAAGAGATAGAAACGTATATGGAATATTTATTAGTGATGGATACCCTAATAGGAGTCAAAGTAGTATAAAAGGTGCTGCGGCTCAAGTAAAAGGATTTTGTGATGCCGTGTGGTCTGTATCAATAGATTTAGTAGTCGATGATGAAGGGTCAGGAGGAAAAGCAGAAGCGAATGATGAGGGAGAATTTGATGATGGAGAGTATGAAGTTCCTATTGATGAAAAATCACAGACGAAGTGGTTGGAATATATAAGAACTGTTTGGGGACATACTCCACTGTTCTTTGACTTCCCAGACCATGGAGAACTAGAAACAAACTTTAAAGCATTTATGCAATCAATAGTAGATGTAAGTGTATCTTCATTATCAGATATAAAATTTGCAAGTAAATTAAATACAGATATTTGGGAATTCTATACAGGAACAGACTATACAAACTCAGAAGGTTGTGATATTACAGATTCGCAAAATGCAATATTTAAAATTGATAGAGTAGGAAAAGATAAAAAGGAATATTACTATTATGTAAAATTAAAAGATGATAAGAGAGATAAAACAGATCCACAATTATTAGTATCAAACGAACTTACGGCAGAATATACAATTTCAGGAGGAGGATATAACGGAGAAGTATGTAATAAAGAAAATGGAAAAAATGCGTTATACGATACACCTCTATATTTAGACTGGGTAGCGGAAGGAGAACCTACACCTCCAGATATACCAACACCTCCAGGTCCAGTTGTTAATTTGAAACCTGGAAAATTAGAAATAACAAAAACAGGAGAACTATTAATAAAGACAGAACAGAAGGAAGATGGAACAATAACTCCAGTATATGAAGAAATAAAGATACAAGGAGCAGAATTTGAAGTATATGCAAAAGAAGATATATATGAAATAGAAAATAATGGAGGTATAGTAACTCAAGCAGATGAAATAAACACAGGAGAAACAGGAACTCCACCAGAAGGAACAGAAGCACCAGAACAACCAGACGAAACAGGAACACCAGAGCAATCAGGAGGAGAACAAGGAACAAAACTATTATATGCAAAAGATACTTTAATAAAGAAAATAGCAACAGATAAAAATGGAAAAGCTGAGTTAGAAAACTTACCAATAGGAAAATACTACATAAAAGAAGTAAAAGCAGGAGAAGGATTTGTACTAAATCAAGAAATAAAAGAATTTGAGATAGTAAATCAAGGAGAAGATAAAACAATACAAAAGGTAGAAATAACATATAAAAATGAAAGACAAAAAGTAAACTTAAACGGAAGAGAAGGATTAATTGTAGAAAAAATAGCAGATAAGAAATTATATAAACCAAATGAAGAGATTAACAAACACAACACAAAACATTATACAAAAAATATTAGTAAAAGAAACAATGATACAAGGAAAATTTGAGGACATTTCAACAGATAATGTAGTAAAAGGTGATGATATAACAGTTGGAATAAGAGAATTAAAACCAGGAGAAAGTGTTGAACTAAAATTCATAGCAAATAGCGGAAATGTAACAGAAAAGGCAAAAATAGTAAACAAAGTAGAAGCAACAGGAACAATACAAGAACCAGATCCAGAAAACCCAGAGAATACAATAGAAAAAGAAATAAAAGGAGAAGACAGCGAAGAAGTTTATGTATCAGACAAACAACTAATTATAATAAAAGAAGCATTAAAAGACGAATATGAAATAGGAGAAACAGTACAATACATAATAAAAGTAATTAACAATGGATTAACAGAAATAACAGATGCAGTAGTTGAAGAAAAACTGTTAAACGGAGAATTTGTATACATAGAGGAATCAAATCAAAGTGGATCAGACCTAAAATTAGTAGATAATCAAAAAGTAACAATAGGCAAAATAGAACCTGGACAAATGGTAACATTAAGATATGAATATGAAGTTACAAAAGACACTAAAGTTATACTAGATGATGAACAAAGAATAATACTAGGAAATAAAGTAACAGTAAAAGGAAAAGCAAAAGATCCAGATGAAACAATGACAAAAGAGTTAGAAGATGAAGATGCAGAAGAAATAGAAATAAAAACAAATTCAGAAGGCGAATTAGGGATAATAAAAATAGATTTAGAAACAGGAAAAACAATACAAGGAGCAGTAATAGGATTATATGCAGCAGAAAACATAACAGGAGCTAATGGAGAAGATATAATTGCAAGAGACACACTTATAGAAAAGGTGATAACAGATGAAAACGGAAAAGCTAAATATACAATTGATTTACCATTAGGAAAATACTACATAAAAGAAATAGAAGCACCAGAAAAATATATGTTAAGTGAAGAAAAAATAGAAATAGATGCAACATATAGAGGACAAGAAATAACTACAATAAATGTAGATAAAATACTAACAAATAGAAAAACAGTATTAGATTTTTCAATAGATAAAACGTTAAGTAGTATAAGTGTGGATGGTGAGAATATACCAATAAAAGATAATAAATTAGTAAAAATAGAAATAAAATCATCTAATATCAAAAAAACCAATATAATTGCAAATTATAAACTAAAAGTAAAAAATAAAGTAAATATGGCAGGAAAAGTAAAAGTATTAGAAATAGTACCAAAGGGATATGAAGTTGTAAATGCACCAGAATATTGGATAGCAAGATCAGACGGTATATTAGAGACAGAAGTTAGCCTAGAAGGAAATGAAAGCAAAGAATTAGAAATAAGTCTAAAATGGATTAATGACGAAGGAAATTTGGGTTCGGGAACAAATAAAGCAAAATTAGAAACAGATAATGATACAAACACAGATGATGACGATTCACAAGCAACGATAATAGTAAGTGTAAAAACAGGAGAAATAGTAAGTGCAATAATAATAATAATGATAATAGCATCATTAGGAATATGTGGATACATTACAGCTCAAGGATTATCAAAAAAGGGAAAAGGTCCAGACATTGAAGGAATAAAATTTCTAAAAAATAAAAACAAATAAAATATAAAAATCACCATATTATTTTATGGTGATTTTTTTGCCACAAAACCATTGACAAGCTCTACGGAAATGTGATATACTATAAATCTCGATTAAGTCTATATTTAAAATTTATTAATTCTAAAAAGGAGAGGAATTGAATATAAGATCATCTTTATATTACGGACAGTTCAATTTGAAGCTATGAACTTTTCTAATATAAAAATATTTATATTACAAGAAGGACTTCTTTTCAAGATAATAATTTTTTCTTATATAAAAAAGCTTCAAAATTAAGATTCAAATTTTAATGAAGGAGTGAATTCGTTTCTATGAAAGAAATCAAACATGAAAAATCTATACGTCATACATTTGCAAAAACAGGCGATAGTATCGAAATGCCAAATTTCATCAAAGTGCAAAAGGACTCATATAACTGGTTTATTAGAGAAGGACTAGGGGAAGTACTAAAAGACATATCACCAATTATAGACTACTCTGGAAACTTAGTATTAGAATTTTTTGATTATTATATGGAAGACAAAACAAAATACTCATTAGAAGAGACAAAAGAAAGAGATGTTACATACTCAACAAGATTACACGTTAAAGTAAGATTAATTAACCGTGAAACAGGGGAAATTAAGGAGCAAGAAATCTATTTAGGAGATTTCCCATTAATGACAGACAGTGGAACATTTGTGATAAATGGTGCAGAAAGAGTAGTAGTAAGCCAATTAGTACGTTCACCAGGATGTTATTATGCAAAAGACTTTGACAAAACAGGAAAACAAGTATACACAGCAACAGTAATGCCAATAAGAGGAGCATGGATAGAATATGAAACAGACTCAAATGATGTATTCTATGCAAGAGTTGATAGAACAAGAAGAATACCAATTACGACACTATTAAGAGCAGTTGGACTAAAAACAGATGAAGAAATAATCTCAATGTTTGGGGAAGATGAAAGAATACTTACAACATTAGAAAAAGACCCAATCAAAACTCAAGACGAAGCTTTAATAGAAATCTATAAGAAATTAAGACCAGGAGAACTACCATCAGTAGAAGCCGCAACAAACCTTTTCAATGGATTATTCTTTGACCATAGAAGATACGACTTAGCAAGAGTTGGAAGATATAAATTCAACAAAAAATTAGCATTAGCAGAAAGAATAGAAAATCAAGTAGCATATGACGATATAATAGACACAGAAACAGGAGAAGTATTAGTTGCAAAAGACACAGTAATATCTAGTGAAATGGCACATACAATACAAAACTCAGGAATAAATGTTGTAAATATAAAAGTAGAAGATAAAAAAGTAATAGTAATAGGAAATGGAACAGTAGATATACATGATGTACTAAAAGATGTTGACTTAAGCGAATTAAACATAAAAGAAGAAGTAAATTACTTAGTACTAAAAAATATATTAGAAACAACAGATCCAAAAGACTTAGTAAAGGTAATAGGAGAAAGAATAGAAGAACTAATCCCTAAATATATAACAACAGAAGACATTATAGCATCTGTTGGATACTTATTAAACCTAGCACACAAAGTAGGCAATGTAGATGATATAGACCATTTAGGAAATAGACGTATAAGAAGTGTAGGAGAACTCTTACAAAATCAATTTAGAATTGGTTTAACAAGACTAGAAAGAGTTGTAAGAGAAAGAATGACAATACAAGACTTAGACGTAGTAACACCACAAACATTAATAAACACAAAACCAATAACATCATCAATAAGAGAATTCTTTGGAAGTTCACAATTATCACAATTTATGGATCAAACAAACCCATTATCAGAACTAACACATAAAAGAAGAATATCAGCCTTAGGACCTGGGGGATTATCAAGAGAAAGAGCAGGATTTGAAGTTCGTGACGTTCACTATACACACTATGGAAGATTATGTCCAATAGAA